>Ga0209002_10001453_pt1 | contig 19206 bp, 15 predicted proteins | sample Rifsed16ft2_FD_184010 | JGI IMG/M metagenome (GOLD analysis project Ga0209002, IMG submission 184010) | Soil microbial communities from Rifle, Colorado, USA - sediment 16ft 2 (version 2) | ecosystem: Environmental > Terrestrial > Deep subsurface > Rock core/Sediment | place: Rifle, Colorado... | reverse complement strand
ACGTAATCAGGGTCTAAATCACCTAAAGCAGCCGGCCAGGTGTCTGTGTCAGAATGATAGGTTTGAATAGCTCCGTCCATCGTTCTAAGGTTACCTTTACAGGCCTTATTTTTGGCTGAGGACCTGGCAGTATTGTAAACCGGGATAGCTATAGCTACTAAAATAGCGATTATTAAGATGACGACCATTAATTCTACCAGGGTAAAGCCTTTCTCTTTCTTAGCTAATCTTCTTAGCATCTCCTTCACCTCCTTCCTAAAGACGCAAAGCTCTTTCACAGTATAAATCGGCTCATTTAATTAAAACTTTAGGTCATGTGTTACTTAATGAGATTAACCACACTAAACATGGGGAGATAGAGAGATATCAAAATGCCCGCGATTACCACGCCCATAACGATAATCAACAACGGTTCAATAAGGGACGTTAAGGCGTTCACAGTGGCTGAAACTTCGGAGTCGTAAAAATCAGCGATCTTGCCAAGCATTTTTTCAAGCGCCCCCGTCTCTTCGCCGACGGCGATCATTTGGGTAACCATCGGCGGAAAAACCTTACTTTTAGTTAAGGGTTTGGCAATAGTTTCCCCTTCCTTTATGCTCTTTCGGCTTTTCATAACGGCTTTGGCGACGACAGCATTGCCCGATGTCTCCGCGACTATCTCCAGAGCTTGTAGCACTGAGACACCAGTAGCGATTAGGGTTCCGAGGGTGCGGCTAAACCTGCTAATAGCTATCTTCCTGAAAAGCATCCCAAAAACGGGAAGTCTCAGTTTCATCTGGTCTACTACCAACCTACCTTGATCCAGTTTCTTAAAGCGACGAAATCCATAAACTGACCCCGCAAAGATGAGCAAATAAAGCCACCAGTAACCCCGAATTGACGTGCTTAGCTTAAGCAGTACGCGGGTGGGAAGGGGAAGCTCAGCGTCAAAACTCTCAAACATTTTCACGAACATGGGAACAATAAAGGTGATCATGGCAAAAGCAATAAGCACCGTAAAGGAAAATACGGCTGCCGGATAAGCTGCCGCCGACTTGATCTTCCCTTTGAGTTGGGCCTCGCTCTCAAAGTGTTCCGCAACCCGCAATAAGACAGTGTCCAGCACTCCTCCGGTCTCACCCGCCCTAACCATTGTGACGTAAAGCTGGGGGAACGCCCGAGTGTGCCTCGCGAAAGCGTCGGAGAGAGGTTGTCCGGCTTGAACGTCTTCTCCTACTTGGGTGATTACTTGAGAAAAATAGGAATTCTTGGTTTGTTCGGCAAGTATTCCGAGGGATCTCGTAAGAGATAGACCAGAATTAATCATGGTGGCAAATTGTCGGCTAAAAATGGTCAAATCTTTGGTCTTGACTCTTTTTGTCAAAAATGGCAACGAAAGTTCCATATGAATGCCTGTTTTATTTTTTTCTCGTAAATTAAGGATGACGTAACCTTGTTGCCTGAGTTTGGTAATTACGGCTCTCTCATCTCCTCCTTCGAGTGCCCCAGTGACTATTTTTCCCGTTCTGTCCTTGACTTTATAGGTGTATGCAGTAGCCATTGTTTCCTTTTCCTTTATACCTTGGTTTTTCAAGCAACCTCATATAAATACCGTTTAAGATTTCCCCGATCAATTGCTCGCTCCATAGCGGTCGTCCGGCTTACTAAACCTCGTTTCACCATATCGGCTAGGGCTTGGTCCATAGTTTGCATGCCGTGTTTTTGCCCAGTCTCTATGGCGTTGTAAATTTGATGGGTTTTCATTTCCCGAATCATGTTACGGATTGCCGGGGTACAAACCATTACCTCCGCGGCCGCTATCCTTCCCTGCCCTCCAATGCTTGGCAAAAGTTGTTGGCAAATAATCCCCTGAAGCGTTCCAGCGAGCTGCACCCTTATTTGTTGTTGCTGGTGTGAGGGAAAAACATCTACAATTCGATCGATAGTCTGCGGCGAATCTTGAGTGTGTAACGAAGCCAAAACAAGGTGGCCGGTTTCGGCCGCTGTTAAAGCAATGGCGGTCGTCTCCGTGTCTCGCATCTCACCGATGAGGATTACATCCGGATCCTGGCGTAAGGTATACTTTAGGGCCTGGCCAAAAGACCTGGTATCCGAGTCAACTTCTCGCTGGTTAACTACAGATTTCTTGTGGCGGTGAAGATACTCAATCGGATCTTCGATGGTAATGATGTGCTCGCTCCTTTCCTCATTAATTATGTTTATCATGCTGGCTAAGGTAGTACTTTTTCCGGATCCGGTTGGACCTGTTATCAAAACCAAACCCCTAGGCTTCCGGCAAAATTCTGCGATCAATGGCGGCAAATTAAGCTCGACCAAGCTTTTGATATCCACTGGGATCAGTCTAAAGGCAGCGCTTAAACTGTTTCGCTGAAAAAAAGCGTTGACTCTAAAACGGGCTTTACCGGGCAGTGAGTAGGCAAAATCATATTCCCAAGAATCCTCAAGTTTTTCCCTTTGTTCTTCGGTCATGATGCTAAATATCAATTCTTTGGTATCCTTGGGTGTAAGCTTGGGATAATCCAACGGGATCAAATCCCCGTCACATCTCATTGTCGGAGGCACTCCTACCGTTAAATGAAGATCTGAGCCCCCTCTCTGAATAACCTCGATTAAAAAATCGGTCAGCTCCATTTTTCTCCTTTGGCTCACATCTGATAATAGGTATCGGTAACTTAAACAGGAAACTTTAACCCCGTTAGCCTCGATTTTAGTGGACTTCACGGCCTTTGGTGCTTGAGCCAAAGCAAAAGTTGGGTTTAATAAAAAAATCCCCTTTAATTGGGGATTTTACTTCAAAACTTGGGTTAAATCGCGCTGGTAGTAAGTTAAGTTCAAACTTTGGATTTGATTGTTTGGTTCACCTTCCGCGGCTCGCGCCAAGGGTTAAGGAGTTATAAGCCGGATCGTATGCGGAGCAGGAATCTAAAATTAAAACTGTTTTGGGGGCTTCAGGTTGACAAGAAGCATAGTAAAATTACAATTTTAAATTTTTGAGCAGTAAATCTGAACTAAATGAGGTTAGGCAATAACCCGCATTATCTCTTCTAAAGAGGTTAATCCTAGCTCAACTTTTCCCACCCCATCTTCGAAGAGCGTTTTCATTCCTTCAGCCTTTGCCACCCTCTTTATCTCTTCACTGGAAGCCCTCTCTACGGCAAGCTGCCGGATCCGTTCGCTCATCAACATAACCTCATAAATTCCTACTCTTCCTTTGTATCCGGTATTGTTACAAGAGCTACAACCTTTAGGAAAATAAAGAGGGTTGGAGGCGTCTTTAATCTTAAACTCTTCTATGAGCTCAGGTGGAGGGATTTTCGGTTGCTTACAGCGCTCGCACAGGCGCCTTGCTAATCTTTGGGCCTGAATGGAAGTTAGAGCCGAGGAGATCAGAAAGGGCTCAATGCCCATCTCGGTCAACCTGATAATGGTGGAAGGGGCGTCGTTGGTGTGAAGAGTTGAAAATACTAAGTGCCCTGTTAGAGCGGCCTCGACCGCGATTTGGGCCGTCTCTCTATCTCTTATCTCCCCAACCATCACAATATCGGGGTCAGCTCGTAACGTTGCTCTAAGTCCTTTGGAAAATGTCAGGTTGATCTTGTTATTCACCTGGATCTGATTAATTCCCGGAAGGCGGTACTCCACTGGGTCCTCAATGGTCACAATATTTTTTTCAGACGTATTGAGAACATTCAGCGTGGCATAAAGAGTGGTTGATTTTCCGCTTCCCGTAGGACCGGTAACTAAAATTGTCCCGTGGGGGCGGTTAAATGCCAACTTAAACCTCTCTAACGTTTCGGAGAGAAAACCCAAATCATTCAAGTCCATCAGGATGTTTTCCTTTTCAAGCACTCGCAAAACGACACGTTCACCATAAATTGTTGGGAGCGTTGCCACTCTAAAATCAAAAGCTCTTCCTCCAACGATCAAATCACAGTGCCCATCCTGAGGTTTTCTTCGCTCCGCCACATCCATCGAAGCCATTATCTTAAAACGGGAGATAAGGGCGGCTTGAATCCGCTTAGGGACGTTCATTATCTCCTGAAGAATTCCATCGATACGATATCGTACTCTCAGGTCCTTCTCTTGAGGTTCGAGATGGATATCACTGGCGCTATCCCTTATAGCTTGACCAATAATCAAGTGGGCCAGCTTGATTACGGGCGCTTCTTCCGCAACTACTAGGTTTTCGCTTTCGGTTTGATCTTCTTCGCCTTCGACAACCTTCCCTACTTCTTCCTCAATGATTTCAGTTTTTCTATACAAATGGTTTATGGCGGTTTCAATAGAACTTTTCAAAGCGCCAACCGGAATTATCTCCCGGCCCGTGAGAACCCTTAAGTTATCGAGCGTTAAGACGTCACTGGGGTCAGCTAAGGCTACCACCAAACTTTGCCCCTCAAACCGAAGCGGAACGGCCAAATAGCGCCGAGCAATCTTTTCCGAGAAAAAGGCAACCGCCTCCGGTCGGACGGGATAACTTTCCAAATCCAGAAGGGCTTCCTCTTTTTTTTCTTGGGCATTTTTTGCCGGACCCGTCACGTTCTCTCCTAGTCTTAGGTGGCTACTCTCATTATTTCTTCCAAGGAAGTGAGCCCCTGCTTCACTTTTTCGAGTCCATCTTCAAATAGGGTCTTCATTCCCTCAGAGTGAGCCGCCTCGCTAATTTCGTCACTCGAAGCGTGTTTAATCGTCAGTAACTCAATCTGTTCGGTCACTATCAATACCTCATAAAGCCCGATTCTTCCCTTGTAACCAGTATCGCCACAGGCGGAACACCCCTTTGGTCTATAAAAAATACGGGTTTCTTTTGGGTCTTGCTCCAAATTAATTTCTTCTAAAACCGCTTCAGAAGGGCTATAAGGCTCTTTGCACCGGGTACAGAGTCGTCTGGCTAGTCTCTGAGCAACAACGCAATCAACAGCGGATGAGATCAAGAATGGCTCTACACCCATCTCCGTAAGCCGGGTAATGGCGGAAGGCGCATCGTTAGTGTGGATAGTTGATAAAACTAAGTGACCGGTCAGGGCCGACTCGATCGCGATTTGAGCCGTTTCTCTATCCCTTATTTCCCCGACCATTACCACATCTGGGTCGTTCCGCAAAATTGACCGGAGTCCCGTCGCAAAAGTGAGTCCGGCTTTGGGATTAATCTGAGTCTGATTAATACCTGACAGACGATATTCCACCGGATCTTCGACGCTTATTAAATTTTTCTCTGGAGTATTTAGTAGTTCTAAGGCCACGTAAAGGGTGGTGGTTTTTCCGCTTCCACTGGGTCCAGAGACTAAGATAGCACCGTAGGGTCGTTTAAATACTTGTTCAAATTTTCTTTGCTCCTCATGAAGAAAACCCAGATCCTCCAGTTTAGTCGCCAAATTTTCTTTCTCTAGAAGCCGCAGGACTATTTTTTCACCGTATATAGTGGGTAAAGAGGCCACTCTAAAATCAACATTCTTCTGGCCGACTTTCAAGACAAAACGTCCGTCCTGAGGTAGACGCCGTTCGGCGATGTCCATTGCGGCTATAATTTTCAGTCTGGAGATTACACCGGGCTGTGTTTTTTTGGGAAACACGAAACCCTCGGTCAGCACACCATCAATCCGGTATCGTACTTTCACTTCGCTTTCCTGGGGTTCAATATGAACATCTCCGGCACGACTGCGAACTGCCTCAGTCAGAATCAAGTCGACTAGCTTAATAATGGGGGCTTCCGTGGCCGAAGTCTCTTCGTCCTCATCTCCGGTTTCGGAATCCTCAGATTCGGATTTTGGGGTCACCGAGTCTAAGGCGTCCTCCACCATTTTATCCATACTAGAATACTTGGAAATAGCCTGCTCAATAGCCGATTCGGTACATATTACCGGCTTTACAGTGTATCCCGTAATTACTCTCAAATCATCCAGGTCAAGAACATTGGTGGGATCCGCAGAAGCAATAACTAACGTGTTCCCCTCGATGGCAATGGGCAAGACAGTATACTTTCGGGCGATTTCTTCTGAAAGCAAAGTTGCGGCTCCCAGATTTATGTTGTAAGTAGAGAGGTCAACAAAGGGAAAACCCAGTTTTTCGGCCAAAGCCAGCGCAATGTCTTTCTCGGGAACAATTTTCATCTTCACGAGGGCCTTCAGTAGAGTTTCGCCCTCCAGGTTACGGTTGACACGGTCCAAGTCTTCGGTCGATAAAAGACCCGCCTCTAATAGGGTTTGAGCCAGGGTCACGTGTTTTGCAACCATCTTTACCTCCGCAAAGAAACCTTCAAATCTCCCTATACTTTGTTTTCATCTCTTCAATGAGTGCTCGGCGCATGGCCTTAATAGGGGGCTTAACACCAGTCCATATTTCAAAAGAAGCTGCCGCCTGCTGAAGAAGCATCTCCAATCCATTGATGGTTTTGGCTCCCTTCTTTTTAGCTTCTCTCAAAAGAGGCGTTTCTGGCGGCGAATAGATCAGGTCGTAAACAATATGTTTAGAGGTTAAATTGTCCACCGGCAAACTGACTTCATCCTTTTCCGAACCTGTGCCCACCGGGGTCGCGTTAATAACTAGCTTAACTCTGGAAAAAATCCGGCTTAGATCGTCCTCGAAACTTATGACGTCCGCTTCAACGGCGGGAAACTTTTCAAGCAGTGCTTTTTTAAGAGCACGGGCTCTCTTTGGAGTTCGATTTAAAATAGCAATGTATTTTGACCCGGCTTTGGCTAGAGAAAAAACCGCGGCTTTTCCGGCCCCTCCCGCTCCCGCTACCAAAACCTCGTTATTCTTAGGATTAAAGCCGCTCTCTCGTAGAGATAACAGAAAACCTTGGCCGTCGGTGTTATAGCCCATTACAGTGCCATCCTTGAAATGCAGGGTATTTACGGCTTTTATCATTTGGGCCTCTTCATCCATAATATCAACCCACTCGACGACCTTCTCTTTATAGGGAATAGTTACGTTCGCTCCCACAAAACCCAGAGCCCTAAGCCCCGGAATAGCGTGCGGAAAATCTTTTTCCTTGACCGTTAGAGGAAGGTACCACCAATTTAGACCAAGCTTCTCAAAAGCAATGTTGTGAATTAAAGGTGACAACGTATAGCTTAAGGGATAACCTATTATGCCGGTAAGCTTGGTGAATCCATCAATCTTCACCATTCCCCCTCGGAACAGTTAAGCTAGCTCATTTTCAATTATTTTTAATTTTCATATGGTTAAGAATTAATTTTTCCAGTCGTCTAAGAATACGGGTATGAAACATTTCATCGTTCCCCACTGGGTTTACCAAAATAGTGAAAAGTTTCATTCTTTTGCCTCCGCAGATGTCCGTGAATAATTGATCACCAATAACGGCTGTCTCTTGAGCGGTGGTTCCCAGGATTTTCATGCCCCTTTTAAAGGCTCGGCGGCCCGGCTTTCCTGCCGGCGCTACTAAAGGCAAATCAATCTTTTGAGCCACATCAGTTACTCTCTTAGTCCAGTTGTTTGAAACTATCACTACCCTCAAACCCTTGGTTTTCATCGCTTCGATCCAAGCAAGAATCTCGGACGAAACTTTTTTTTCTCGCCTCGGGACTAAGGTGTTATCCAAGTCGAGTATTATGCCTTTAACGCCCCGACTCTTAAGTTCACCGCCGTCGATGTCCAAAATATTGGAATAATATTTATCGGGATACAAAATCTCAAACAACTTTCCCCCAAACTTGCTAGATTATCAGCGCTTTCCATCGCTATTGCTTATCGGCTTTTTGGTGCTTTTCATTAACCACTGCCAGCTAAGATACTCAAAAAGTGGCTTTTACTCGCTTCTCTCACAGAAGTTATATGCCTTTCCAAAAGAAATAGAGTCGTTCAATTGCCTATAGCCTTCTTGCCTTGCCGCTTAAATTTTAAAAACTCCTGGTAATCGCGGGTAAAAGAGTGCCTTCCGCTGGCCGGATCAGTTAAAACATAGTACAAATAATCGACTGGCGCGGGATTAAGAGCCGCCTTGAGGGAGTCAGAACCCGGGTTAGCAATGGGGCCTGGAGGTAGACCCTTATTTACATACGTATTGTAGGGAGATTCAATTTTCAAATCTTCTTTGGTAAGACGAACTTTTCGCTCCGGCAAAGCATACTGGATGGTCGCGTCAATTTTCAAAGGCATCCCTATTGCCAACCGGTTGTAAACAACCGCAGCGACGAGGGGTCTTTCTTCGGCAACCTTTGCCTCCTTTTCGATGAGAGAAGCTATCGTAACAACCTGGTGTAAGGATAAGTTTTTCTGGCGAGCTAGGGTTAAATCAAGCGCGGAGGCTTCTTTGCCAAATTGTTCAAGCATAATCTCCATGAATTTTGAGGGCGTGGCGTTACTGTCAAAAACAAAGGTCTTCGGAAAAAGATAACCCTCTAAGCTGGAAGTTGGGATGTCTTTTAGAAAGGGATGTTTTGGAAACACGTTTTTCCCGTTTTTAGCGAGTTCTATAAACTCTTTTTTGTTTAAGAAAGTTTTTGTTTCTAACCTCTGGCCAATCTCATCGATGGTGAATCCTTCGGGAATAGTAATTTTAAACAGTTTCCGCTTTGGACCACGCGCCAAAACCTTTAGAGCGTCAGATGTCGACATCCCCTCATTAAAAAGGTAGCTCCCTGGGAGGATCTTGCCATCAACTCCGTCGAATTTCGCAAACAAAGTAAAAAGTAAAGGACTGGAAATAATCCTTTTTTTTGCCAGAAGAGCAGCTACTTCATTGCCCGATAATCCTGATTTAATCTGTAAGTTTACCGGTTTTCCCTCAGGGGTGCGGAACATTAGTAAAAGCCAAAAAATGAAGCCAATTATTAGCAAAAGAACGGCTAATACAAGGGACTTTTTAAACATTTTCCTCCTGCGTTTAGGAGAAGCCTGAATTAATCTGCTTCGATTAGCGGTGCCTCTGGCGATCCAGATAATTCTGGAGCATAATGGCGGCGGCGACTTGGTGGGTTAAAAGATCATGCTTGCCTCTAAGAAAACTCTTGGCTGACAGGGTCGTTAACCGCTCATCCCAACTGTTTATGGCGATCGAAAACTCTTTCTTTAGGGCCGCAAGGTATTCATCTACTTCTTGGGCTTGCGGGCCCTTGGTACCATCCATATTAAAGGGCATTCCCACCACAATTTCCCCAATCTTGTATTCTCGCACAATTTTTTTAATGTGGCTAACTTCGTCTGAAAATTTTCCTCTGATTATTGTCGTAAGGTTGCTCGTCGTTTGTCCCAAAGGATCAGAAATTGCCACTCCCAAATATTTTGAACCGACGTCCAGCCCAAGTTTTCTTTTATTCACGTCAGCCCTCTTTTAGAGATCCGTACGCCACCGTCTGTTTGATTCACGATTGGTGAACTAGATTTCTAACCATCTTCGCTAACTCATGAGCCGCCTCCGGTTTTCCCAATGCCACCGTCTTACTTCGCATTTCCATTAAAGATTTCGTGGTGAAAAGGAGCTCCTCCACCGCACTAAATAAGCTTTGGCCGGTAAGATTGTGATCCAAAATAACTCGGGCCGCTCCCCTCTTTTCAAGAAAGCGAGCGTTTTTTTCTTGGTGGCCCTCGGCGGCATAAGGATAAGGAACGAGAATCGCCGGGACACCGAGCGCCGTAATTTCGGCCACACTAGTAGCGCCAGCCCGGGCCACGGCCAAATCCGCGGCCGCGTAAGCCAGACCCATCTCTTCTAAGTAAGGATACGCCTGATAACTCACTTTGTCTTGAGAATCTTTTAACCGGTTGACCTCACTCAACACTCCCTGGTAATTATCTCTTCCGGTTAAATGCAGAATCTGCAAATTATCGAAGGTTCTAAATAAGGGATAGGCTTGAATAACGGCATTGTTGAGACGTTTAGCCCCTAGCGAACCCCCAAATATTAATAGAGTCCTTCTATTAGAATCAAGTTGAAAAAAGGCGCGCGCTTCGTCTCGCGCGAGTTTGTTGAGCTCTTTTCTCAAAGGGTTTCCTGTCAATACTTTCTTTCTGGTTTTAGGAAAAAACGCCTCGGTCTCGGGAAAGGAGACCGCAATGGCGTCTACCACTTTCCCCAAAAGTTTATTAGCCATACCGGGGACGGCATTTTGCTCGTGAATTAAGGTGGGGATTCTCAGAAGACGAGCCGCGGTTACAACCGGGAAACTGCCATATCCTCCCATGCCCACAACTATATCCGGCTTGAACTCTTTAAGTATCTTTGTGGCCTTAGGAATGCTTTTGGCAAGACGAAGCACTGATTTCAAAAGCTCGGCTGAGGCTTTCCGCGGTAATCCCTGGACATTGAGTGTTCGAAGCGGATATTCGGTATTAGAAAGAATTTCTGTGTCTACGCCCTTTTCCGGGCCAATAAAGAGGAAATCAACTTTTTCCTTGGAACGCAACTCGTCGGCCAGAGCCACGCCGGGGTAGATGTGTCCGGCCGTCCCTCCGCCGCAAATTATCACGCGCATTATCTGCCTTTTTATTAAGCTCCTTTCCGTGAGACGCAATGCTTAGAAGAATTCCAATCGACATAAGGGTAAAAACTAACGATGAGCCCCCAAAACTAATCAACGGCAGTGTAATCCCGGTAATCGGTAGAATACCCACCGCCACGCCCATATTTATTATAGCCTGAAAAAGGATTAGTGTTATAATTCCTCCGCCTAACACCTGTCCAAATTTATCTTTTGCCTGGTTACAAATGCGAATTCCGATGTACGCTAGGAACAAAAACATAAAAACCACAAATAAAGTGCCGCCGAGCCCTAATTCCTCCCCGACGATTGACAAGATAAAATCGGTGTGTCCCGCTGGGAGATAGAAGAACTTCTGGCGACTCATCCCTAGTCCAACCCCTTCGAGCCCGCCCGATCCGAGAGCCAGAAGCGACTGGATAATGTGAAATCCCTTACCGTAAGGATCATCCCACGGATTCACAAAGGCTAAAATGCGTCGTATCCGGTAAGGTTTTTGTAAGATCAGCAAGACGGTGCTAAAAATCCCGGTGAGCAGAAGGGCCAAAATGTGAGCATTCCTAGCGCCAGCAATAAACACCATGGCTAGAACGGTAAATGCTACCGCTATAGCCGTACCCAAATCCGGTTGCAAAATCATTAGCAACAGAAACAACCCTAAAAGAGGGGCTAAGGGGAGGAGAAGCTCCTTAAGTTGGCTCAAGTCTTTATCTTTGCGGGAAAGGAGTGACGCCACAAAAATTATGAGCGTTAGTTTGGCAAACTCAGACGGCTGAAAGTTGAGAATGCCTAAATCGAACCAGCTGCTCGAACCACCAGCCTTCGTGCCTATTCCCGGAATAAGAACCCCGACCAGTAAGATTAAAGAAAAAATCGCCAGGTACAAAGAATATTTGTTGAGCGCCTTGTAATTCGCTCTTGAAAAAAGGTAAAGCCCGATTAAACCCATAAAAAGGGCGATTAGGTGTTTTTTTAAATAATAGTAACTATCGTTGGTTTGAGAGTAGGCTACAATTTGACTGGCACTGAAAATCATCACCGTACCAAATAAGAGAAGAAGGAATGTTAGACCCAATAGCCAGTAATAGAGAGACCCTGTTTTTCTTAACTTAATTTTTTTGGTAGCCATAGCCCACCAACTGTTTACTTAAGGGAAAAAACGGCTTCTTTAAAAACCTTGCCTCGCTCTTCGTAATCCGAGAACATATCAAAACTGGCACAACCCGGAGAAAGAAGGACAACATCGCCATGTTTTGCTATTTTGTCAGCCGTTTTGACACCCTCTGGGAGCGACAATACTTCATAAATCTTAAGGTGCGAATCTCGGAGGTAAGCTTTGAGATCAGAGGCCGCTTCTCCGAAAAGAATAACTGCCTTGGTCTTCTCTTTTATCTCATTAGCCAGGAGTTTAAGATCATTGCCTTTATTCCGGCCTCCCGCGAGTAAAATCAACGGATCTCCCAGGGCTCTCATCGCCTTTATTGCGGCGTCAGGGTTGGTAGCTTTGGAATCGTTATAATAGTCGATTCCCCTTATTTTTTTGACAAACTCCAACCGGTGCGGTAGCCCCTTAAACTCAATTATGCTTTTTCGTAGCGACTCCAAAGGAATACCGGCTAAAATTGAGACCGCGCAAGCCGCCAAAACATTGTCTATATTATGATCTCCGCGCAACGTTAGTTCGGAAACGTTCAGCAGAAAGATTTTTTTTCTTGAGAAAAATATTTTGCCATCACTGGCAAAAACCCCTTCTTTTAAGGGATTTTTTTTGCTAAAAGGAAAAATCCGGCTATCTATTTGTGGAATTATCCTTTGAACCGCGGGATCATCCAGGTTAACGACGGCGAAATCAGCTCCTTTTTGGTTACGAAAAAGGTTGGTTTTAGTGGTAACATAATCATCAAAATCCCGGTGCCAATCTAGGTGGTCAGGGGTAATATTCAAAAGTACGCTAATCCAAGGGCGAAAGCGAACGATGTTTTTGAGCTGGAAGCTGCTTAGTTCGACAATTAGAAGCTCGTCCTTTTTAGTTTTTTCCACCGCTTTGACCAAGGGCAAACCAACGTTACCGGCAACAACTGCATTTAGACCCGCATCCTGAAAAATCTTCCCCAGCAGAAGAGTGGTGGTGGTTTTTCCGTTGGTGCCCGTTATTCCGATTATTTTGTTTTCTGTGAGACGGAAAGCCATCTCGATCTCACTCCAGATAGGAATCCGCTTTCGGCGCGCCTCTTCAAGAAGGTCTAGATAGTTGGGAACCCCAGGGCTAACCACTATTAGCTCTTGACCCTCTAGATCCGAGAGAAGATGCTTCCCGAGCTTTACGGAAATATCCCGAAGTTTTAAAATTTGAGCTCGCTTTCGAAGAGCAGAGCTCTGGCCCGAATCAACCACCTCAACTTCGGCTCCCATCTTTTTCAACCGGTTTACCGCCGCAAATCCGCTATCTCCCAGACCTACCACTAAAACTTTTTTATTTTTAAATTCCAGGTCAGACCACATAACATCCTCTACGTGCGTGAAATGCACATTCGCCTTAAATGATAATGCCGGAGCCACCCGATTTATGAAAAATGAAGGTTTGGATTCTGAACGGTCACGGATTTTCGAGCCTGCGACTTGCGAATTGGAGGCACTAACAAGTGCCGCCTATCCATGGATTATGTAAATTTGCAAAAGTACTGTTGAATCTAAATCAATTTTTTTGGCCTTAGGTTGTCGAAGAGAGGCGGCTTTTTTACCCCTTCAACAAAGGTGTAAAGTAGAGAATAAAGCCGGCTCCCGCCAGCATTCCAGCCACAATCCAGAATCTGATCATTATTTTTGTCTCAGACCATCCTTTTATTTCAAAGTGATGGTGGATGGGAGCCATTTTAAATACTCTCTTTTTAAACCACTTAAATGAAGTCACTTGAATGATTACCGAAAGGGTTTCGATAACGTAAATCCCTCCGATCAAAAGCAGGAGAAGCTCGGTTTTGGTCAAGATTGCTAGAGCGGCAATCGCTCCCCCTAATCCCAAAGAACCGGTGTCCCCCATAAAAATATCCGCTGGATGAGAGTTATACCACAAAAAGCCGACGCAAGCCCCGCCTACGGCGCTGCTAAAAATGGCTAAATCTAATAAATCTTGCTTAAAAGCGATGCCGGCGTAGGCTAACATCACAATGGCGACAGTACCCGCTGCTAGACCATCAAGACCATCGGTTAGGTTGACGCTGTTGACCGTCGCGGTCAGGATGGCAAATAAAAAAATCAGATACAACCAGGGAATTTCGAAATGACGCGGGCCCAGAGAAAAAGAAAGGGCCGCTTTACCAAAAGGAAGCTTGAGATCGAAGAAAGGCACGGCTACATCGGGCGAAAGCTTAAAATAGTTCACGGCCACAAATCCCAAGATAAAAGCCATTAAGAGCTCTAGTATTATTTTGGTCCGGGCTCTTAGGCCGAGTGATCTTTCCTTGCTCGTCTTAGAAAAGTCATCCCAAAAACCTACCAAACCGCAGCCCAACGCAGTGATAAGTGCCATTGTGCTCCATTCCGCTGGCTTCCCTAAAACTAGGACCGAAAGGGTTACAACAAAGAGCACCAACAACCCACCCATGGTCGGAGTCCCTTGTTTCGGCAGGTGCTCCTGAGGCCCGTCGGCCCGGATAATCTGTCCCACCCCCCGTAATTTTAAGAATTTGATCCAGAGAGGTGTAAAAGCAGCCGTCGCCACCATCGCCAAAACCGCCGCTAAAAAAACCTGAAAAGTCGGGAAACGGGCCAGAACCTCAATCATGTAACTCCCTCTTTTCAAAACCGTCCAAAGCTTTTTCCAGCTTGAGCGCTCGGGAGGCTTTCACCAAAATAATATCACCGGGTTTCGCAATCTCTTTCATGATCTGGCCGGCCTGATTTGCTTCCTCGACCCGATAAGTTTTCTTATGGTCCATGCCGAGCCGTATCGCTTCCTCCACTATCTTCCGGCTTTCTTTTCCAACCGTGATAAGATAATCAACTCCGGCTTGTCTCACTAACCGGCCCACCCTAAGATGTGCCTCTCGAGCAAACTCGCCCAACTCTAACATGTCACCCAACACCGCGATCTTCCGGGAATTCCTATCGATGTCGCTCAGGGTGCGAAGAGCCGCGGCCACGGAGGCCGGATTGGCGTTGTAAGCATCATTTAAGATCGTAATTCCTTCGGGGGTCGAAAACATCTCCATTCTCATCTCGCTTAAGATAAGTTTTTCTAAGCCATTTTTGATAGCAGTCGTTGAAATTCCAAGATTTTTGGCGGCTCCCACCGCTGCCAGAGCATTGCTCACCTGGTCTCGACCGGGAACCGGCAGATTAACAATAACATATTTTTGGAGGCCCTTTATTCCAAAAGTGACTCTACCCCAAGAATCCGTTCTCATCTCTTCCGCCCTAATATTGGCAACGTTAGATCTCCCAAAGGTGGTGACGGCGCACATAGCCATCTCTTTGAGTTTTTCAATTGAGACATCATCCTGGTTCAAGACAACAGCCCCTTTCGGAGGAATTGCTCTTACCAATTCTGCTTTCGCCTCGAGAATTGCCTGCTCTGATCCTAAAAATTCCAGGTGAGCCTGGCCAATGTTGGTTATGACTCCAAGGTTTGGCCGGGCAATTTCACAAAGTTCGGTAATCTGGCCAGGGCCCCGCATGGCCATTTCTAACACCACTGCCCGGGTTTGTTCGGTGATTTTAAGGAGAGTTAAGGGCAAGCCAACTTCATTGTTGTAGCTCTTCTCCGAGGAAACTACCCTTAATTCTTCCTTTAAGATACTTGTAAGCATGTCTTTGGTACAGGTCTTTCCGCTGCTTCCGGTGATTCCGACAACCGGAACATCTTTTTTTAAGCGAACAGTCCTCGCGATATTTTGGAGAGCTTTTAAGGTGCTTTTAACCTGGATAACAATGGTATCGGTTCCCAAATGACCTTTCAAAGAATTTTTGGTTTCCTCGTCCCATTGTTGCACCAAAAACCCGGCCGCCTGATTTTCAAGCGAATCCTTTAGGAAGTGGTGCCCCTCAAAATGCTCGCCCTTTAAGGGGATAAAAAAATCATTCCGCTTCAAACCGCGAGTATCGGCGGAAAAACTTCGGACCTTGGCGTCTTTGGAGCCTTGAACCAGCTTTCCTTGAGTTGCCAGAATTAATTCGGAAACAGTAAACGGTATCATCATTTTCCTTTAACTTTAACTGCCTCTTCTGCTATTTCTCGATCGTCAAAGGGAACGGTCTTATCCTTAAAGATTTGGTAGCTTTCATGACCTTTCCCGGCGATTAACACCAGGTCTTTGGCCTTTGCTTGGGATATCGCTTCAAAAATCGCTTCTCTTCGGTCTATTATTTTCAAGTACTTTTTGGGAGAAGTCGATCTCAATCCCTGTTCTATCTCGTCTATGATTGCTTGAGGCTCTTCGCTTCGCGGATTATCAGATGTAATAATGATCAAATCACTAAGCTCTCCGGCGATTTGACCCATTAGTGGCCGCTTCATTTTGTCACGGTCCCCGCCGCAACCAAAAACGGTAATTATCCTTCCAGTGGTTATTCCCCTGGCTGCCTTTAGAGCTTTCTCTAAACTGTCAGGCGTGTGCGCGAAATCGACAACAACATCAAAATCCTGGCTTAAATCCACTGTCTCGAACCTGCCCGGAACTTGCTTCAAACCTTCTAGACCATCCCTGATTGCTTCCGGTTTCGACCCCAAAATTATCCCGGTGGCGGCGGCCGCCAGAAGATTGTACAAATTAAAGTTCCCCTTCAAACCGCTTCTTATGGTCGTTCTTAAACTAGGCCCGACGAGGGAGAAGAGCACCCCTTTCCTATTTATCTCAATACTTTCCGCTCTAATTTCGGCCTCCGGAGATAATCCATAGGTCAAAACTCTCCCGCCTGGGATTTTAGCAATTTTTTTTCCGTGGGGATCATCAAGATTAACTATCCAAAAGGATTCGGGGTTTTTTTCAAAGAGCCGCCTCTTCACTTTGAAATATTCGGGCAAACTATGATGGTAGTCGAGGTGATCTTGGCTTAAATTCGTAAATACTAGGGCGTCAAACTGACACGCCTCCACCCGCTGTAAATCAATGGCGTGAGATGAGACTTCCATGGCCACCTTTTCGACGCCGGTGTCTAACATTTTCTTGAATAGCCGCTGCAGATCAAGGGACTCTGGTGTCGTAAGTTTTACCGGAAATTTTTTCTCTCCCACCTTAATATCCACCGTCCCGATTAGTCCAGTTTTAGCTCCGGAAGCGGTCAGGATGCTTTCGATTAGATAAGCGGTGGTGGTTTTTCCTGTTGTTCCCGTCACACCAATGAGCTGAAGCCGGGATGATGGGTTTCCGTAAAAGGCAGCCGCCAGTTGAGCCAGAGCAAGGCGGGTATCAGGCACTAAAATTTGAGTAATGCCGGGTATACCGGACAGTCTCTCCTCGGTTACAGCGGCTGTAGCTCCTTTAGAAAAAGCTTCTTCCAGGTGACGATGACCGTCTACCCTAAATCCCTTAATGGCAACAAAAACGTCGTCCGGTTTTACCGCTTTAGAGTCGTAGGCAATTCCCTGGACATCTAAGTTTAAGTCTCCGTGATATTCGCAGCTCGCTAACGAGGAAAGAAGGGTTGAAAGTCTCATTTTACTCTCTTTTCTTAAGTATTTTATCACATAATAGCGTTGTTAAACCCGGAGATTAACGTCGAGGGGTACGCCTGTTCCGGCTCCCTTAGACAAAGATTTAAACTGAGGAGTCTTAAAAAAACCCTATTTCTCCGGGGCAATCCTAAGGTGATGAAGACTAAATTGCATAATTTCTTTGAAGGCCGGGGCCGCAAGCGTCCCTCCATACATGCCTTTCTCCGGCTCATCAATAATAACTAAGATCGCGATCTGGGGATCCCTTAGCGGCGCAAATCCAATAAAAGAGGCCGCGTATTTGCCCGGCTCGTAGCCGACACCGTTTTTCTTCGGTTTTTGGGCGGTGCCCGTTTTTCCGGCAACCCTATATCCCGGGACTTGGGCGGCTTTACCGGTCCCTTCCAGCACTGCTTTCTCTAAGATACTGCGCATTTCCTTTGCGGTTTGCGAAGAAATTACCTTTTCCCCTGAATCTTTCTTTAAAACCCGCGTTTCCCCGTCATTCTCAATTATGCGAGAAACAAGACGGGGCCGTACGGAAATACCGTCGTTTGCTACCGTTGAGATGGCCATAATCATTTGTAAGGGCGTCACCGATAGACCTTGGCCAAAAGGAATGTTACCGATGGACGAACCCGACCACTTGTCGGGGGGAGGGGTATAACCTTTTACCTCACCCGGAAAATCGACTTTTGTCTGCTCGGTAAGCCCAAACGCTTCAATGTATTTGTAAAGTTTGTTCTTTCCCAATTTAATGCCTAAGATTACCGCCCCAACATTGCTTGACTTGGAAACTATCTGAGACAGAGTAAAAGTTCTTCCCCCTCTCTCGTGGGCTTCTTTGATTACCCTATCCGCTACCCGGATCCTAGGGGGAAGGTAATAGGGCGATTGGGGTTGAGCGATATTTTCCTCAAGAGCCGCGGCCGCCGTTATTACCTTCATCGTAGAGCCAGGTTCAAAGGTATCGGTAATGGCTTTGTTTCTTAAAATTTCTTCGTCTGCCTGACTAAAGTGGTTAAGGTTGAAGGATGGCGCATTGGCGAGAGCGTAAATATCGCCCGTCTTTGGGTTCATTACTACGGCGATCCCGTTTTTGGCTCCAAAGTCCTTCACGGCCTTTTCCAACTTTTGTTGGGCTTGATATTGGATATCCCGATCTAAAGTCAGAACCACACTTTTTCCGGAGCGCGACGGTGAAAACTTAAAAACGCCGCCGGGGATCGGTCTTCCCAGCGGGTCAATCTCTTTAATTAGTTGCCCCGGTTTTCCTTGAAGGACTTTGTCATAATAAAGTTCTAATCCACTCAAACCCTTATTATCCAAGCCCGCAAACCCAAGGGTCTGAGCCGCTAAGGATCCTATGGGATAGTACCTTTTGCTCTCTTTTACTACCCCTATGCCCTCAATTTTTAAGTCTTGAATTTTTTGGGCCTTCTTCTGGTCTATTTTTCTTGCAAGATATACAAAACCTGTATCCGAGCCAAACTTTTTTAACAATCTTTTTTTTCGCATATTGAGCAGAGGGGCGAGTTTTGCGGAAACTCTCCGGGGATCCTTGATGAGATAGGGAGTAGCGTAGACAGTGGCCATTTCGACACTGATCGCCATTTCCTCGCCTTCTCTATCGTAAATCATTCCTCTGGCCGGCGGCAGTTCTAGATGGCGGACATGCTCCTTAAGGGCAATGTTTTTATACTTTTTGGCCTGCACTACCTGAATAAAAACGAGGCGGGCGCCAATAACTAAAAAGGCGAGGATAAAAAGAAGGAGCAAAAAAAGCAGTCTGGGCTCTTTCTTGACAATTGGTTTTCGGGCCAAGGCTACCCCTACCTTGGTAGATTACGGGTTTTATCTCTCAAATTAAGGTAGGCGGACAGATAAACTGTCTCCTTACTCGAATCAGGATCATCCGAAATATCTGGCGGCAAAACAAGGTAGTGAACCTGGGCTGGAGCAACCATTTTCAGTTTCTCCAGAGCGATTTTTTCGATTCGGCGAGGCGAGTTTAACTTAGTCCTCTTTAAAAAGAGCCTCTCCTGGCGGGTCTTTTCACCTTGCACTGAATTGCGGAGCTTTTGAACTTTTAGCGCGTCCTGAGCAATCAAA
>Ga0209002_10001452_pt1 | contig 19210 bp, 20 predicted proteins | sample Rifsed16ft2_FD_184010 | JGI IMG/M metagenome (GOLD analysis project Ga0209002, IMG submission 184010) | Soil microbial communities from Rifle, Colorado, USA - sediment 16ft 2 (version 2) | ecosystem: Environmental > Terrestrial > Deep subsurface > Rock core/Sediment | place: Rifle, Colorado... | reverse complement strand
CGTCCTCATGGCCGTGGCGGGGATGTTCGCCACCGGCACCCAGGACATCCAGAGTGCCGGTTACAGGAGCCGGGCCGCGTTCCTTGCCCATGAAAAGCTCGAGGAGCTGCGGAACGCGCCGGTGTTTCCCCCTGCTCCGCTGACCCCGGCACCGGCCGCCACGGACACACCCGCAGCAGGGTTCACACGGACCTGGGTCGTCTCCGGCATGACCGGGACGACACCGAATCGTCTCGCAACGGTCTCGGTCACTGTTTCATGGGGCGACACCACCGGCGCGAAGAGTGTGCAGTCGGTGACGTATATCCCGGAATTGTGATGAACCGCAGAGATCGGAGGGTACGGCACATGGGCGGCAAACTGACCGGCAGATTAGATCAGCGTGGCTTCTCAATCGTCGAGATCGTGATCTTCACATCGATCTCGCTCATGGTCCTCGCCGGCGTCTACGATGCCTACAGCACCTTCTTTCGAGGGACGGTCCGGGCCCAGACCCGGGCGAGGACCCAGGATGACGCCCGGCGCGTCCTCGAGCAGACCCTGCGCGAGCTGCGGATGGCCGGATACGGCCTCCCCAAGGCGACGAATCCGGCGCCGCTCTCACCCATCAGCGCGGCCTCCACGGATTCGATCGGCTTCCTGACGAACGATGGCGGGCCCGTGACGAGCCTGACGGCCACGGCCACCGCGGGATCGACGGCCATGAGCGTGGCGTCAACCTCGGGCTTTCAGGTCAACGACACGATCTTCGTCGCCGATCAGGCCACGTACCACGCCGCGACGATCACCGCGGCGGGACCCTCGATGACCATCCTGCCTGCCGTGCCGGTGGACTTCGCTGCCGGCGCCACCGTGACCCGTCAGCCTCGGCAGATCACGTACTCATACGCCGGAGGAATTCTGTACCGTGACGCGGGGACCGGGGCAGGGGCTCAGCCGTGGCTGGCCGATCTGGGATCACTCACCTTCAGCTACTTCGACGGGAGCAACAATCCCGTGGTCATGCCCGGCGGCGATCTCACCACCATTCGCCGGGTTGTGGTGCAAATGACAAGTAGCGGGTCCGTCCAGGGCCCGGCGTACACCGTGCAATCCGAAACATGGATCCGGAACTGAGATTGAGGAGGAGAGAGGCCATGAAAAGCACCGTGCAGCAATCGCGTCGGAATGCAGACGGCATGCTCAGCAATCTTCGCAACGAGAGCGGAGTGGTCCTGGCGGTCGCCCTCCTGGTGATGGTCCTTCTCTCGGCCCTCGGGGCGTCCGTCCTCTCCCTCTCCGCCGCCGAGTTCAGCTCGAGCCGCCTCGCGGAGCACCGGGTGAAGGCCTTCAACCTCGCCGAGGCGGCCCAGGGCTACGCCCGGCGGGCCCTCACCCTGAACCTGGACCTCAACGGCGATGGGATCACGGACCAGACGCAGATCTTCACGAACAATCAGCCGGTCGTCTGGGACAGCACGCCGCTCCTTGCGAACATGCAACCCGGCGCGCGGGGCACCGTCACCATCACCCGGCACGCCACCGATCCCGAGTTAGCCGTGATTATCTCCACGGCGACCTTCGGCACCGCCACCAAGACCATCGAGCCGACAGTCCGGCGGCCTGCCACGCTCGCTTCGTCGGCCCGGGCCGCTCTCACCGCCAACGGGCCGATCGCGACCAACGGCACGATCCGCATTGACGGTCGCGACCACGACATCAACGGCGCCATCATCCTGAACAACGGGACCAAGGGAGTCGTCTCGGCGAGTACCTACGGCCAGGGGGGAGCCTCGAAGGTCGGCGGGACCGACGCGGACGGCTACGACCATTACGTGAAAAAGCCGGCGGACCCCTCGGTCGTCGAAACCAATGCAAGCTGGGACGATCCGGCCACCCTGCAGATCGAGACAATGCCGACCAGCCCGGATGCCGTCCTGGGCTACTCCAACGGCACCCTGAAGGGCATGGCTCTGGCCGGCGTCAACGGGAGTCAGTACGTGACCGACCCTGCCACGCTCACGTTCCCGCTGGCCGGCATCACCTACGTGGAACTTCCTGCGGGTGCGACGTGGCAGGACGTCGATTTCGATGAGAGCTCCGGCATCCTCGTGGTTCACAATGCGGGCCGGAACGCGCTCATCAAGAACCTCAATGACGGGACCTTTCGAGGGCTGATCATCGCCGACGACATCGTCCACATCCATGCCAAGATCATCGGCGCCATCGTGAGTCTCACTGAACTCCCCTCGGCAGGCAACGTGATCGGCAACGGCAGCGGCGACGTACTCTTTAGCCGCGAGGCGCTGGCGAACGTCATCGGACCGACCCAGAAGATCTGGCCGACCGTCTCGTGGCGCGAGGTCAGGTAGATCGGACCGTCCCTCCCCTAGGCGGCCGCCCCCGCGGCGGCCGCTCCGCTTTTCAGCAGGACCTGCACCGGCCTGGTCGCTCCTCCCACGGTGATCGAGCGGTGGGGGAAGGGGATCTCGATCCCCTCGGCGTCAAAGGCCTTCTTCAGCCGGCGACGGTATTCTCTCCCGACGACCCATTGCTGGTTCGGCCGCGTCTTGAGCCGCGCCTTGATCACCACCGCCGATTCCCCGAAGTCATCCACGCCGAATATCTCGATCGGCTCCAGGATCATCGGTCCCAGGACCGGAACCTGACGCAGCTCCTCGGCCACCCGACGCATCACTTCCACGACGTGGTCGGTGTCCTCCTTGTAGGCCACGCCGACATCGAGGAGATACGCCGACCACTCCATGGTCATGTTGGAGAGCGCGGTGATCGTCCCGTTGGGAAAGACGTGAACGACCCCCGAGAGGTCCCGCAACACGATGGTGCGAAACGTGATGGCCTCGACGAGCCCTCCCGTTCCATTGACGACTGCGACATCACCGACCCGCACCTGGTTCTCCAACACCATGAAAAAACCGCTGATCACGTCACGGACGAGGTTCTGGGCGCCGAAGCCCACCGCCAGACCGACGATCCCGGCGCCGGCCAGGATCGGCGTCACGTTCAGACCGACCTGATCCAGAGAGACGATCACCACGAGGGCCCACAGCACGACGAGGGCGAGTGTCCGTAACAGGCCGACCAGGGTCATCACCCGCTGACGCGCCGCGCCGGGCACCGTCTCGGTCCGCTCCGCCGCCGTTACGAGGACCGCTTCCAGCCGACCGACCGCCGCCCGGAGAAATCCCGCGCCGACGTATCCCGCAATAACAATCAACCCGATCCGGAACAGCGACTGGACCACGGATGCGGTGGTCTGGACCATCAGCGGACCGAGATTCTCCATCGATAACGCCATCATCGTCCTCTCCTCCATTCCTGGCGAGTCTCGCCGTCGCCCGTAGCATGGGCGGGACAGTTCCCGTGCATCGCCCCCGCCGCGCACAGACGGATTGGCAAGGACTACACCGATCGCCGCAACACCGCCATCGTCGGAGGGTGGATCGTCCGAAAGTCACCGGAGAGCAGAGCGACGGGCGGCGCGGGCCCCTTATGCGACTCCCGCGGCCGCGTACCAGAGGAATTCGATGACCAGGTAGACCAGCCATCCGATGACCGAGACCGCGACGGCCCGTCCGGTCCCGCTGAAATCGACGGCCTGCACGGCGACCACCATGGCCACGAGCATCCACATGGACGCCACCAACACCACCATCTCGCTGAGCAGAGGAACGATGCCCACCACGCGGATGAGGCCGGGCGCGGCGGAAAAGCCGAGGGGACGCGCCCACTCCCAGATGTCGGTGATCCTCCGAGGTCCCGGAAGGAGTTTTGTTGCGGTCAGGTACGTCAGCGTGGCCCAGAGGCACCACCCGCTGAGCGCCACGAACGTCCCCACGAAAAGGCTACCCAACCCGCCCCGGCCCAGTGCTCCCACCCCGGCGGCGAGACCAGACAGGGCCACGACTACGGCGGCCTGGTCGAGCGTCTTCGGGTCGGCCCTGACCCGTTCGTACAAGCGGGCCTCGAGGCTGGCGGCGAGAATGATCCGATTAACCAGGATTCGCATCCTTCTCTCCCATGTGTGGTCCCCGTTCGCCCGCGCGCGCGCGGACGTCGGACCGGAGACGAGATGCCGGGAAGGGACGGTTTACCGCGAAGGGTCGCCCCGGCTGTGCACGAGGCGGCCCGTCTCGGAGGTGTCGTAGCCGCCGAGGCCAGCCACCTCCGTCTTGAATGCCTCGCTCCGCACGAGGTCCAGCAGGGGCCCGAGGAGCCGGTTCCCGTAGTGAACCTCGGGGATGATGAGATCGTAGCGCTCCTTCAGCAGGGGAACGAAGTCCAGCCCGAGGGCCCGCGCCGCGCCCAGGATGCCGAGCCCGACATCGGCCACCCCCGCTTTGACCGCGGCGGCCACCGCGAGATGCGTATACTCCTCGCGATCGTAGCCGGCGATGTCCGCGGGATCCACGCCCAGCTCCTTCACCTTGTAATCGAGCAGCATCCGGGTTCCCGCCCCCTTCTGCCGGTTGACGAAGACAACATCCTGGCGCGTGAGATCGGCCAGAGAGGTGATGCCCTTCGGATTTCCCGTAGGGAGGATGGGTCCCTGCTCCCGGTGCACGAGCGTCAACACGACTACCTTCTCGTCGGGCAGCAGCCGGCGCACGTGCGGGAGGTTGTATTCCCCCGTCTCCTCGTCGAGGAGGTGCGACCCGGCCATGTGGGCCTCCCCCCGCTTCAGGGCGAGCAGCCCGGCCAGGCTCCCCGCATTGGTCGAGGCGAGATAGAGGTCGGATTCGCCGATCTGCACCACATTCCCGCCGGACGCCACGGGACGGTAGACCTCGATGGTGGTCGGATCCACCTCCTGGGTCTGCTCCACGATGACGACGGCGTCCGCGCCGTCCGGGATCATGGCGCCCGTGGCGACCCGCACCGCTTCCCCGGGACGGACGCGGATCGCGGGGGCCCGTCCCATAGGGACCTCGCCGCTCACCTTCAGGTAGGCGGGAAGCCCGTCACTCGCCCCGAAGGTATCCTGGGCGCGGACGGCATAGCCATCCATGTTCGAGCGGGGAAACGTCGGCAGCTCTATCGGCGAGGAGACGTCGGCCGCGAGGACCCGTCCGAGCGACTCCCGGACGGGCACATCCTCCGGGGGGAGCGGGTCCCCGAGGTGGGAGAACAACCGCTGAAGCGCCTCCGCAGGCGTGACCACCTGAAAGAGTTCCGCCATCACATACCTCGCCAGGTGTGGGGGGGATTATACCAGCGGAACACATCCCCCCAAACGATTTCCCTGCGCCGTGAGGACGGTTAGGCGGGCTGGACCTCGAGGCTGATATCGAGCGCCCGGGGCGAGTGGGTCAGGGCCCCGACCGAGATGAGATCGACTCCGGTCTCGGCGACGCGTCGCACGGTCTCCAGAGTGATCCCCCCCGAAGCCTCGATGAGCACCCTCCCCGTGTAGCGCCGCACCACCCCTTCCATCTGCGCGAGCGACATCCCGTCGAGGAGCAGCGCATCCACCCCGGCCTCGACGGCCTCCGTGGCCTCTTCCGGCGTCTCCACCTCCATCTGAATCTTCACGAGATGGCTGGCGCGTTGTCGGAGGCGCGCCACGGCCGTCTTGATGCTTTCGCCCCGCGCCCGGATCGCGGCCAGATGGTTGTCCTTCACCAGGATACCATCGCTCAGGCTCATTCGGTGGTTGAAACCCCCGCCGACCCGCACGGCGTACTTATCGAGCCACCGCATCCCCGGACCGGTCTTGCGCGTGTCCACGATCCGCACCGGCAGTCCGGCGACGGCCGCCACGTAGCGGGCCGTCTCTGTGGCGATCCCCGACAGGCGCTGCAAGAAGTTCAGGGCGACCCGTTCCGCCTTGAGGATTCCGGCCATGGGGCCGCTCACCGCCGCGACCCGCTCGCCCGGAGCGACGCGACTCCCCTCCGGCCGCAGGACCTCGACGCGAAGCCGGGGATCGACCGCGGTGAAGACTGCGGCGAAGACCCACGCCCCGGCCAGCACGCCCTCCGCCCGCACCACGGCCTCCGCTCGGCCCCACTCCCCGTCGAAGACCAGGGCATCCGTGGTGATATCCCCCTGGACCCCGTCCTCCTCCAGGGCGTTCTCGATCAGGCGGCGGACCTCATGCGGAATGACGCGCGGCTCCTCAGACGACATTGGTCCTTGACCCTCCGCAGCAATTCCCGTAGCATAATACCGAAAAGACGTCCGCGGAGGAAGAGGATGCCTGTTGCGGCCGACATCAGCCAGGAGATCCGTCGCCTGAGGGCCGAGCGGAAGGCCGTCATCCTGGCCCACAACTATCAGGTCCCCGAGGTGCAGGACATAGCGGACTTCACCGGGGATTCCCTGGGCCTCGCCCGGGCCGCCGCCCGCACGGACGCCGACGTGATCGTCTTCTGCGGCGTCCATTTCATGGCCGAGACGGCGTCAATCCTCTGCCCCGACAAGACGGTCCTGCTGCCGGACCTGGAGGCAGGCTGCTCGCTGGCGGCCACCATCACCGCCGAAGAGCTCAGGCGATGGAAGGCGGAACACCCGGGCGCCGTCGTGGTGTCGTACGTGAACACCACGGCCGAGGTCAAGGCGGAGAGCGATTACTGCTGCACCTCGGCGAACGCGGTGAAGGTCGTCCAGGCCATCCCCCCCGACCGGGAGATCCTCTTCCTGCCGGATCTCTATCTCGGGGATTACGTCGCCCGCGTGACGGGGCGCAAGAACATCCACGTCTGGCCGGGAGAGTGCCACGTCCACGCGGGGATCCGCCCCGCCCACTTTGAGGAAGCCCTCCGCCTCCACCCCGATGCCGGGGAGATCTTCATCCACCCCGAGTGCGGATGCACCACCAACTGCATCGCCTTCGCCCAGGACACCCCTGAACTCCAGGACCGGATCCACATCCTCTCCACCAGCGGCATGATCCGCCGCAGCGCGGCCTCGGCGGCGCAGAAATTCATCGTGGCGACCGAGACCGGCATCCTCTACCCCCTCCAGAAAGGGAGCCCGAATAAGACGTTCATCCCGCTGAAGGCGGACGCGGTCTGCGAGTACATGAAGCGGATCACGCTGGAGAAGGTCCTGCGGTCGCTTCAGGAGTTGGTCTTCCAAGTGAAGGTTCCGGAATCCGTCGCCGCCAGAGCCCGCACGGCCATCGAGCGGATGCTCGAGTTCGCCTAGGCCGAGCCCGCCCCTTCCCTTTCGCACCATCGCCGCCACCCCGACGTCCGCCGTTTCGGCAGCGCCTCCCGGCGTCAGACCCCTTCGGGGGCTTCCTGCCGCGCGGGAGAGCGCCGGGTCTTCTCGATGATCCGGGCCGCCCAGATTCCCACCTCGTAGAGGAGGCAGAGGGGACCGGCCATCAGGAGCTGGTTGAAGATATCCGGCGTGGGGGTCAGCATGGCGGCGATGACGAAGTTGATCAGGACCGCGTACTTGCGGTGTTGGGAAAGATACTTGGACGTGACGATTCCGAGCCGGGCGGCGAGGCTGATGAGGAGGGGGAGCTGAAAGATAAGGCCGAAGGCGATCATGAACTTGACGGTGAAATCGATGAAGAGCCCGATGGAGAGCATCGGCGTGAGATGCTCGGTCTTGTACGTCAGGAGGAAGTTCATGGCGAAGGGGAGGACCACGAAGTAACAGAAGGCTAAGCCGACGAAGAAGAAGAGGGTCCCGACCACCACGAAGGGGAGGGCGAAGCGCCGCTCGCGCTCCAGCAGGCCGGGGGAAATAAACCGCCACAGCTCGAAGAGGATCACCGGTGTGGCCAGGATGAGACCGGCCAGAAAGCCGACCTCGATATGGGCCCAGAAGGCCTCGGCCGGCGCAACGAAGATCAACTGGGGGGCCGGTTTCGCAATCGACACGACGTACGGGAAACTCTTCTGGAAGCCAAAGGTGGTGGTGAGGACGCGCATGAGAACCGCCATGATGTGCTCGGAGAGGTTAAAGGCAAGGACGAAGCCGATGGCGATGGCGACGAGTGACACGACCAGCCGCCTGCGCAGCTCCTCCAGGTGGGAGAGGAAGGGCATCGTGTCATCAGCCATGGGGCTAAGCGTCCTTGGCGGGGGGCGGTGCGGCGGTGCTGTCGGCCGGCGCCGGGGCGGGGGCCGTGGCCGAGGGTTTGTCGTCTTCGTCCAGGCTGAGATCGCGGCTGAGTCCCTCCTTGAGCTCCTCAGAGGCGCGCTTGAATTCCGCCAGACCGCGGCCCAACGCCTTCCCCAGATCCGGGAGCTTCTTGGGACCGAAGACCAGGAGGGCGACGATGAAGATGACGATAAGCTCCGGCATCCCGATACCGAACATAGGCGCTCCTCTCCACGATGCTCCAGTGCTCAGACTATCCGCCCGGATGCGAGGCTGTCAAGGCAATTTGCCCCTCAGCGGCACCGTGCTCGCCCGCGGATCGGGACGTGAGGGCGCACGGGCGGACAGGAGTCGGACGGGGCGCTAGTGCCGTTCCAACATTTCTCACCCCAAGAAAGACATGTAATGCCGGGAGCAGCCTTGCTGGCTTCCTTGCGCGTGTTCGGGGCAACAAGTTGGAACGGCACTAGGAGAGGACTGCGAACGCCTGCGTCACCAGCCAGGCGATCAGACCGCAGACGGGAAACGTGAGGATCCAGGCGACCACGATCTCCAGGGTGACGCCCCACCGGACAGCGGAGAAGCGCCGCGTGGAGCCCACCCCCATGATCGCCGTGCTGATGGTGTGGGTCGTGCTCAGGGGGATCCCGAGCCGGGAGGCCAGTTCGATGGTCAACGCGGCTCCCGTCTCGGCCGCAAACCCCTGCACCGATTCGAGCTTGGTGATCCGCAGTCCCATGGTCCGGACGATCCGCCAGCCGCCAATAGCGGTCCCCACACCCATGGTGAGGGCGCAGAGCAGGATCACCCAGAGCGGGATCTGAAACTCCGGCAGGACGCCGCCCAGAACAAGGGCGAGACTGAAGACGCCGATGAACTTCTGGCCGTCATTGGAGCCGTGACTGAAGGCCATAAAGGCAGCGGACAGGATCTGGAGCCGCCCGAAGGTCCGCCGGACGGTCCCCGGCCGGCTCTCGGCGAACAGGCGGTACAGCATCGCCATGATGCCGAGCCCCCCCAGGAAGCCGAGGAAGGTCGAAAAGAGGAGGCCGATGAGGACCTTGCTCCACCCCTCCCACAAGAGCGCCGACGGGCCTGCGGTGGCCAGGCCCGCCCCGGTTAAACCGGCGATGAGGGCGTGGCTCTCACTGGTGGGCAGGCCGTAATACCAGGCCAGCGTGCTCCAGAAAATGATCCCGACCATCGCGGCCCCCACCGTGGTAAGGTTGAGGGCCTCGGGCTTGACAATCCCCTTCCCGATGGTCGTCGCGACCGCGGTCCCCGACATCGCCCCGAGGGCGTTGAGGACGGACGCCATGGCCAGCGCCTGGAAGGGCGACAGCACCCGGGTCGAGACGACCGTGGCAATCGCGTTCGGGGCATCGGTCCAGCCGTTGACGAACTCTGCCGCCAGGATGAGCAGCAGGACGGGAAGGATGAGGAGCAGGCCGTCAGACATGGCGGGGGAGGAAGGACTCAGGCATTTTTCAGGGCGATACTCTCCACGATGTTCGCCACGTCCTCGCAGCGGTCCGTGGCCGTTTCGAGGATCTCGAAGATCTCCTTCCACTTGATCACATCCATGGGCGGGTGCTCCCCCTCGAACAGGGCGGCGATTGCCTCCCGGTAATTCTCGTCGGCCGCGTTCTCCAAGCGGTTAATCTCGATACAGTGCTCTTCGACATCCTCGAGCTTGGGCATATGGGAGACCGCCTTGACCATCTCCTCGGCCGAGGTGACGATGATCCCGCACATCTTTTGCGCCTCGGGGGCGACGGCCCCGATCTTGTACAGCACCATCCGCGACGCCGCGGCCTCAATGGCATCCATGACGTCATCCAACGCCGCGGTGAGGGCATGAATATCTTCGCGATCGATCGGGGTGATGAAGCTCTGGTTCAGCATCCGCATGATCCGATGGGTGATCTTGTCCCCCTCGTGCTCGAATTCCACGATCTTTTTCCACGACTCCTGGGGGTCCCGATAGTGCTCGAACATCTCCTTGAGGGCCCTGGCCCCTTCCAGGGCGTTCTGCGCCGCCTCTTTGAATAGATCGAAGAATTTTTCCTGGCGGGGCATCAACCGAAACATGGACCCTCCGGGGGCGATGACCGGGCTACGCCGTAGCCTACCAGCGCCCGGAACCCGTTGTCAACGATCCACCCGCTGATGGGTAGTGAGGAGGCGACTCCGCTCCCGGTGGCGTTCCAGCGCCAGGCGGATCAGCCGATCCAGGAGGTCCGGATACATCACCCCGCTCGCCTCCCACAGTTTGGGATAGACCGACGTGGCCGTGAAGCCCGGAATTGTGTTGATCTCGTTGACGTAGAGCGTCTGCGTGGCCCGCTCCAGGAAGAAATCGACGCGGGCCATGCCGGCGCAGTCGATGGCCCGATAGGCCCGGATCGCCTGCGCGCGCACCGCCTCTGCGAGCGTGGGAGGCAGGGGGGCCGGAATCCGGACCTCGCTCATCCCGGGCTCGTACTTGGCCTGGTAGTCGTACCAGGCGCGTTTGGGGATGATCTCGGCGACGACCGAGGCCTCGGGGCGGTCGTTGCCCAGGACACCACATTCGAGCTCGCGGCAGTCGAGCCCTCGTTCGACGAGGACTTTCCGGTCGTAGCGAAAGGCCGCCTCGATGGCGTGGGGGAGATCCGTGCGATGCTCCACCTTGCTCACCCCGACGCTCGAGCCGAGGTTGCTCGGCTTGACGAACATCGGGTAGCCCAAGGTCTCTTCCACCACCCGCATGACCGTTGCGGCGTCTTCCCGCCAGGTCGGTACCAGGAGCACGTGGTGCGGGGCCAGCGGGAGGCCGGCCTGGTGAAACGCCGTCTTCATCGCCACCTTGTCCATGCCGACGGCGGACGCCATGACGCCCGGTCCGACGTAGGGCAGCCCCAACAGTTCCAGCAGTCCTTGGACCGTCCCGTCTTCACCGTAGGTGCCGTGCAGGACCGGAAAGACCACATCGAGAGCGTCTGTCAGCCAGCGGCCCGTCTCGCTCCCCGGGTCGATCCGGACGAGGGGGCGGTCGGAGGCGCCGGGGACAACCCCGACCCTGCTCCCTTTCCCTTCGGCCAAACCCTCCGGTCCTTCCACCAGCAGCCACTCGCCATCATGGGTGATGCCGATGGAGATCACGTCATATTTCGATCGGTCCAGGGCCGCCAGGACGGATCGGGCCGAAGCGATCGAGACTTCGTGTTCGCCCGACCGTCCTCCGAACAGGATGCCGACCCGCATCCGTGCCACTGCCAAGGGATCCTCCGGCGACCGCTCCCGCTAGCGAGGAACGCCTATTCTGTGGTAGGCTCCCTGCGGACCAGGACCCCAGGGTCCGGCCGGGGGGTGCCATGATCCCGGGCTTCAACACGAACATTGCTCACGACAACCAGACGTATCACGTCCAGACCGAAGCCGTGGGCGGTGACGATCCCCACGTCCTCACATTGGCCTACCTCGGCGGTGCCGTGGTCGACCAGGTCAAGACAAGCACCCGGGAACTCCTCGGACCGCACCCCTCCTTCGAAGCGCTGCGCACGTTGATGATCCGCCAGCACCGCCAGATGATCACGGACATCCAAGCGGGAAAGACCGAGGGTGAGGCGGGGTGGTAATCGCTTCACGGACGCCCAGACCACCGCCGGGTGAGATCCGTATGGAGTCCCACCTGATCCAGGATCCGTCCGACAATCTGGTCGAGCATCTCGGACACACTGCTCGGTCGCTGATAGAAGGGGGGGATCGGGGGCGCAATCGTCACGCCCAATCGCGCTAATCGCAGCAGGTTCTCGAGATGGATCGCATTGAGCGGACTCTCACGGGGCACGAGGACGAGACGCTTGCCCTCCTTCAGGATCACATCCGCCGCCCGACCGATCAGGTTCTCGGCGAACCCCGATGCGATGCTTGCGAGAGTCTTCATCGAGCAGGGGGCGACGATCATGGCGCGGACGTTCGGCGAGACGTAGGAACCGCTGGCGAGGGGCGCCGCCACATCTTGGGCGGCGTGATAGAAGGTCGCGAGCGCCTTGAGATCCCCGATCGCCCGGGCCGTCTCCTCGAGGATCACGGTCTCGGCGCCCTGCGAGACAATGAGGTGGACCGCCTCTCCCCGCTCGGACAGGACTTCTAACAGACGGACTCCGACGGCAGCCCCGCTGGCCCCCGTGATGGCCAGAATCAACTCCTGCCCCGCCGCGCGCATCCCACCAGCCCTCGTGCCGGCACGACCGGGCCCAACATCGCATAGGGCTCCAGACGTGTCAACAGGAATCAGAGCTGCTTGTAGAGGTACGCGCCGAGGAGGAGACCCAGCAGGCTCGCGATATTGATGCGAACGGTGAAGCCGAAGGTGAGGGAGAGGATCTTGAGGTTCAGGGTCGCCGGCGGATCGAGTCCCGGGGTGATCCCCCGGGAAAAGATCCGCTCGAGAATACCGCCGGGAAGGAGATAGGCGATCAGTTCTCCCAGGGCCGCGCCGATGAGGGCCCCCAGGATGATGATCACGAGAAAGGCAGCGGTCCCTCCCGGTTTCTTCGCCAGGGCTCGGCCCTCCGCTCCCTGCGGATCGTCCGCGCTGTATCGCGCCGGATAAGAGGCGGCTGTATGCTGGCACGAAAGACGAGCAGATGCAAGGGCGAAGATGCCGTCAGCGCGGGAGCGGCCTCCACGAAGTCAGGTATCTCGCGAGTGCGTCCGCCAGCGCCGGGATCGTGAACGCCTCGGGGATGACGTGGGGGACGAGACCGAAGCGACCGGCCGTCTCGGCGGTGACCGGCCCGATGCAGGCCACGGCCACGTCCTTGAGGAGGACGGACAGGTCCTCGCCGGGGAACATCTCGGCAAAGCCCAGGACGGTCGAGGAGCTGGTGAAGGTCACCGCATCGACCCCGCCGCCCCGCACGAGCTCCCGGGCCGCGTCCGCCTGATCCGCCACCAGCACCGTACGATACGCGGGGACGACGTCTACCCGGGCTCCCCGCGCCCGCAGCCCGGCCGGCAACGCCTCGCGCGCCTCGGCCGCCCTCGGCATCAGGACCCGAACCCCTCGCAGGTCCCGATCGAAGGCTTCGAGGATTGCCTCGGCGCGGTACTCGCCGGGCACCAGGTCGGGACGGAGGCCCGCGTCCAGTAAGGCGGCCGCCGTCGCGGGACCGATGGCGGCCACCCGAACCCCGTGCAAGCGTCGCAGATCGCCACCCCTTTCCCGGAGGCGCATCAAGAAGAAGCGCACCCCGTTCGCGCTCGTAAAGATTACCCACCCGTAGGCATCGATCCGATCAATCGCCTCATCGAGCGGCGTCCACGCATCCGGCGGATGGATGGCGATGGTCGGGCACTCGATCACCTCGGCCCCCCACTCCTCCAGCAGCTCGGCAAAGTCCCCCTGCTGGTCCCGCGCACGCGTGACGACGATTCGGCGACCGACGAGGGGCTTGGACTCGAACCACGCCAGATGCTCGCGCAGGCGGACCACCTCGCCCACGACGATCACCGCGGGCGGGCGAGCTTCTTTCGCCTTGTCCTCGATGTCGCCGAGCGTCCCGGTGACGGTTTCCTGCACCGGCCTGGTCCCGAAGCGGATGATCGCGACCGGCGTCTCCGGCGGTCGCCCGTGCTCGAGGAGCCGCGCGACGATCTCTGCGAGCCGGCTCATCCCCATCAGGAAGACGACCGTCTCCATACCGGCCAGCGCCCGCCAGTTAACCGCCGAGATCTCCTTGACCGAGTGCCCGGTGACGAAGGCCACGGTGGAGGCGAGGTCGCGGTGGGTCAGGGGAATGCCCGCATAGGCAGGAACCGCGATGGCCGAGGTGACCCCCGGCACCACCTCGAAGGGTATCTGCGCCTCGACGAGGGCCTCGGCCTCCTCGCCCCCCCGGCCAAAGATAAACGGATCCCCGCCCTTCAGTCGCACCACGCTTTGACCCAGGCGGGCCCGCTCGATCACGAGGCGATTGATCTCCTCCTGCGGCAGGCTGTGTTCCCCTCCCCGCTTCCCCACATAGATGCGCTCCGCATCGGGAGGGGCGTGGCTGAGCAGGCGCTCATTGGCCAGGTAGTCGTAGATGACGACCTCAGCGCGCTCGAGGCAGCGCTTTCCCTTCAGGGTCAGGAGGCCGGGATCGCCCGGGCCGGCCCCGACGAGGTACACTTTGCCTTTGCGTTCAGGGCTCATCGTTGACACCCGTGGTTGGTGATTGGTGGTTAGTGATAGGTGAGGGACACCAGTCACCCGTCACCAGCCACCAGTCACTAGCCACTCGCGGTCATCGGACCGCGAATCAGGGGGCGGCGGGGGGCTCCAGCGCCCTCTCCGAAAGCTCCTGCACGATCCGATCCGCTCCCTGCCGGATCAACTCGTCCGCAAGGGCGATGCCGATCGCCTCGGCTCGATCGCTCGGGCCGCGCCGCTCGCCCCGGACCATCCCGGTCCCATCCGGATGGCTCACCAGCGCCATAAGATGCAGTTCCCCGCCGTTGAGCCGCGCAAAGGCGGCGATGGGCACCTGACATCCCCCGCCCACTCGCCCGAGGAAGGCCCGCTCCGCGGCGACGGTGACCGCGGTCGGCTGGTGATTCAAGGGGTCCACCAGATCGCGCGTCCTCCCGTCCTCGACCCGAATCTCGACGCCCAGTGCTCCCTGCGCGACCGCGGGCAGGCTCACCTCGACCGGAAGGATCTCGGTAATCTCCTCCTGTCGCCCCAGGCGGACCATCCCGGCCGCGGCGACGACCACGGCGTCGAGCCCCTCCGTGCGAAGCTTCCGGAGACGCGTATCCAGGTTCCCTCGCAGGGGGACCACCAGCAAGTCGGGCCGGTAGCGCAGGAGCTGGGCTTGCCGCCTGAGGCTGCTCGTGCCGACCCGGGCACCCGTCGGCAGGGCATCGAGCTTCTTGTCCCGACGTGAGATCAGGGCGTCGGAGGGATCGTCCCGCTCGAGGATCGCGGCAATGGTGAGCCCGGGCGCTATTTCGGTCGGGACGTCCTTCATGCTGTGGACCGCCACATCGACCGCACCCTCGAGGAGCGCCTCCTCGATCTCCTTGATGAAGAGTCCCTTGCCTCCCACGCGGGACAGCGGGACGTGGACCAATGTATCGCCGCTCGTCGTGATCTTCACCAGGACGGGCGTCAGATCCGCATGGCGCCGCGTGAGCGCGGCGGCGACCCGCTCCGCCTGCGCGACGGCCAAGACGCTCCCCCTCGTTCCGATCCGCAGTTCACGGTTCATAGTCCAGGCCCTCTGGTGGTTGGTGATTGGTCATCAGTGACTGGTGAAAACCACCAACCACTAACCACCGACCACCAGTCACCCCTTTTCGGAGATCAGTCGCGGAGACCGAAGAGGCGGCGCAGGGCGCTCACGTACAGCAAGCCGTCCCGGTTGACGGACTGCCGTTTGAGCTCGGTGGTGGGGTGGTGCAGAATCTTGCTGACGATGCCGTGCGCCAACGACCGCACCACGTCCTGCTGGGCGGGCGTCAGTTCCGGCAGGCGGCTGAGGGCCTTGACGAGCTCCACCTCTTGGATCTCTTCCAGGTGGCGCCTGAGCGTGACGAGCGTCGGGACTACCTCGAGACTCTTCAGCCAGCGAAAAAAGGTGGCCACCTCGCGCTCGATCAACAGCTCCGCCTGCGCCGACTCGCGCTCTCGGGCCTCGCGATGGGCGGCGACGACCCCCTCCAGATCATCGATATCGTACAGGTACACGTTGTCGATCTCGTTCACCGCCGGGTCGATGTCCCGGGGGACCGCAATGTCGATGAGGAACAGGGGACGGTTCCAGCGGAGGCGGATGAGCTCCTCGACGTCGGCGCGGTGCAGGATGTAGTGGGGAGCGGCCGTGGAGCTCAACACGATGTCGGCCTCCAGCAGCTCGTGGCGGATCTGATCGAACCGGACGGCCCGGCCGCCGATCTGGGCCGCCAATTCGACAGCGTGATCGAAGTGCCGGTGTGCGACCAGGACCGTGTGGACCCCCTCGCCCTTGAGATGCCGGACCGCCACCTCGGCCATCTCCCCGGCCCCCACGATGAGGACGGTCCGGTCGGCCAGTTCCCCGAAGATCGTTTTGGCGAGGCCAATCGCCGCAGAGGGGATCGAGACGGCTGCTTCTCCGATGCCGGTCTCCGTGCGTACCTTCTTGGCCACCCCGAGGGCGCGCCCCATCAGGGTGTTCAAGATCGGGCCGGTCGCCGCCTGCGCCCGGGCGACCTCGTAGGCCGCCTTGACCTGGTGCAAGATCTGCGATTCCCCGAGGACGAGGGAATCCAGGCTCGCCGCCACCCGAAAGGCGTGCCGGACGGCCGCCTCCTGCTGATGCCGGTACAGCTTTTGCTCGAAGAGGGCGAGCGGAGTCCGCGTCCCCTCGGCCAGGATGTGAGGAATGGCGACCTGGGCCTGCTCGGGATCGTCGGTGACGGCGTACACCTCCACCCGGTTGCAGGTCGAGAGGATGAGCCGCTCCAGAACTCCCGCCTCTTGTCCCAGGCGCTCGAAAAAGGCGGGGAGCGCGGCCTCCGGGAGGTGTAGGCGCTCCCGGATCTCCACCGGAGCTGTCGTGTGATTGAGTCCGACCGTCAGGATCACCATGGCTCAGTTAAAGACGTGGGGCCGGCCCACCAGGACGCTGACCCCCAGCACCGTGACCAGGACCGCCCCGAAGCCGAGAACCGACAGGAGCGCCGCCTTCCGGCCCCGCCACCCGGCGGTGAGCCGGGCCTGCAGGAGTCCACCGTAAATCACCCAGGTGACCAACGACAAAAGCTGCGTGGGGTCCCACGTGAGGACTCGGCCCCAGGCGGCCTGCGCCTGGAACGCACCCGTGATGAGCCCCGCGGTGAGGAGGGGAAAACCGACCAGCAGCGCCCGGTGCCCGAGCCCGTCGAGAAAGTCCAACGAGGGGAGCCGGTAGTACATCGCACCCAGACTCTTCGACTTGAGTTGACGCTCCTGGAGGAGATACATCAGCCCGACTCCGCAGGTCAGCGCGAGGGCGGCGCTCCCCGACAGCACAAAAGTGACGTGGAGCCAGACCCACGTGTTGTCCAGGGCCGGACTCAAGCCGCCGGGGCTCTTCGGGACCGTGGCCGCGGCCAGGGCGGTGAGCAACACGATGGGCAGGACGAAGGCCCCCATGACATGCCGCCGAAAGCGGACCTCGAGGCCGAGATAGACGAGCACGGTCACCCACGCGAAGAAGGAGATGGCTTCATAGGTGTTGCCGGGCGGCAGGCGGCCCGCAGCGTAGAAGCGGGTGAGGAGGGCCAGTGTGTGGAGGACAGAGCCGCCCACCGTGGCCGCAGTGGCGAGCCGGGCGAGCGGGCCGCCCTGGAACCAGAGGAGGAGGAGATACGCAACCGTCCCCACCACATAGAGCAGCAGGGCCCCGTAGAAGAACGTCACATCCATGAGAACCAACCCGACATCCGACAAGAAGAGAGTGGCTGGTGGTTGGTGGATGGTGTCTCGTGCCTTTCACAAACCACTAACCACCAATCACCATTCACCATTCACCCGCCTGCACTAGGACTTGCGAGACCGCCGCGGCGTGCTGCCGAGGAGACCTTTCACCTCTTCCACAAATTCGTGGACGTCCTTGAACTGCCGGTACACGGAGGCGAAGCGGACGTAGGCGACCTCGTCGAGCTCGTACAGGCGCTGCATGATCATCTCCCCGATCTCCGTGGAGCGGATCTCCCGCTCCTGCTTCTCCATGAGGCGCGCCTCGACCTCGTCGGCGATCTTTTCGAGCTCCGCCACGCTCACCGGCCGCTTCTGCGTCGCCTTGAGCAAGCCGCTGAGGATCTTGTTGCGGTCAAAGGGTTCCCGGCGGTCGTCCTTCTTCACCACCATGAACTGGATCTGCTCGATCCGCTCGTACGTGGTGAACCGCCGGCCGCACCGCAGGCACTCCCGGCGTCGGCGGATGACCACCCCGTCCTTGGCCTCCCGGGAGTCGACGACCTTTTCCTCAATCTGCCCGCAGAAGGGGCACTTCACGAGGATCGCTCCTCCGCCCGCATATGAAGCCGTTCGGCCCCGCTCACGGTTGAAGCCGCTCGGGATACAGGGGGAACTGCTGACACAGCTCCCGGACCTTCCCTCTCACGCGCTGCTGGCGCCCTGCGTCGGTCGCGTCCTGGAGCACCTCGGCGATGAGCTGGGCGATGAGGCGCATCTCCTCCTCGCGCATCCCGCGGGTCGTGACCGCCGGCGTCCCGATCCGGATGCCGCTGGTCACCGCTGGCTTCTCCGGATCGAAGGGGATGGCATTCTTGTTCACGGTGATGCCCGCCTGCTCCAGCGCCGCCTCCGCCACCTTCCCGGTCAGCCGCTTGGGCCGCAGGTCCACCAGCATCAGGTGCGTATCCGTCCCGCCCGCCACCAGCCGGAAGCCCAGGCCGCCCAGCTCCTCGGCGAGCGCGACCGCGTTGCGCTGGATCTGCCGCTGGTAGTCCCGAAACTCGTCGGTCAAGGCCTCCCTGAAGGCGACCGCCTTGGCGGCGATGATGTGCATCAGCGGGCCGCCCTGGAACCCGGGGAAGAGGTTCTTGTTGAGAACGGCCGCGTATCCTTCCTGACACATGATCATGCCGCCGCGCGGCCCCCGCAGCGTCTTGTGCGTCGTGGTGGTGACGAACTCCGCGTACGGGATCGGCGAGGGATGCAGTTTGGCGGCGATGAGGCCGGCGGGATGGGCGATGTCGGCCATGAGGATCGCGCCAACCGACGCTGCGATCTCTTTGAACCTGGCGAAATCGAGGGTCCGGGGGTAGGCGCTGCCGCCGACCACGATCATCTTCGGCTTGTGTTCCCGGGCCAACTGCGCGACTTGCGCGAAGTCGATCTGCTCGGTCTCGGGATGGACCCCGTAGGGGATCACGTGGAAGAACCGACCCGAGAAATTGACCGGACTGCCGTGGGTGAGGTGCCCGCCGTGGGCCAAGTTGAGGCCCATGATCGTGTCCCCCGGCTGCAGGACCGAGAAGTAGACCGCCATGTTGGCCTGCGTGCCGGAGTGAGGCTGGACATTGACGTGCGCCGCGCCGAAGAGCATCTTCGCCCGCTCGATGGCCAGGGCCTCCACCCGATCGACGAACTCACAACCGCCATAATAGCGCCGGCCGGGGTACCCTT
>Ga0209002_10001451_pt1 | contig 19213 bp, 21 predicted proteins | sample Rifsed16ft2_FD_184010 | JGI IMG/M metagenome (GOLD analysis project Ga0209002, IMG submission 184010) | Soil microbial communities from Rifle, Colorado, USA - sediment 16ft 2 (version 2) | ecosystem: Environmental > Terrestrial > Deep subsurface > Rock core/Sediment | place: Rifle, Colorado... | reverse complement strand
AGCAGGTTGGGGTCGGCGGGGCCCGCCTCCGCGGCGGCCGGCAGCGTGCGCCGCCAAACCAGGACCAGCCCCGCCGCCAAGGCGGCGCCGGCAAACCCCACCACCAGCCACCAGAGATTGCCGACCGAGAATCTCGCGCGCGGGAACTGGACCAGCACGTGCGCGCCGGCAGCGACGTCGTTCTGGGCGAACCGAACGAAGCTGGTGCCCTCGATCATCTCGCTGCCGACTCGCTCCAGGGCATCGCCCGCCGAGGTTGCAGCCGAGTCTTCCACCAACACGTTGAGACGGGCCACCGGCTGGTCGACGGTCAGGTCCAGCGCGCGGCGGGCGCGTGGCAGCACGTAGCTCACCACCACCTGCTTCTCGCCGGGGGGCACCGGCGCCGCGACGGCGATCGAGTCGCCGCGACGATACACCGCCTCCGCGCTCACGTCGCTCTCGCCCACCTCCAGCTGGATGGCGCCACGGGGGAGCGTGCCCTGCCACACCGGCCGCGCGGTATCCGGTGCGATCCGGGTGCGTTCCCCGGCATTGCGCAGCACCAGCAGCTCGAGCACCTGGCGCGCCCCGTCGGCGCCGGGTGCCCGCACGATGACGTGCCGCTGGGCCACCTCCACCACCGGGCTGGTACTGCTGGTGTCGTAGACGGCCAGCGGTTCCGCCCTGCCCTGCGACGCACCGCGCCCGGCGTGCAAGGGCCGAGTGAAGTAGGCGATGCCGGCGTAGGTGACGGACACGATGTACACGGTGGTCGTGTCGCGGACCGCCGCGCGCACCTGATACCGCCCGCCGCGGTCGGTGCGCGCCGAATCCACCGGGGACCCGCCCCGGAGCGACACCTGGTGCAGCACGGCCCACGCCCCGGCGACCGGCGTGGAGTCGGCTCCGGTCACGGAGACCACCCGCCCGGATACGCGAAAGCCCTGGGCCACCAGCAGCGCCGGCTGGAACCCCAGGGCCAGGATCGCCGCGGCTAGAGCCCTACGGCGTGAACTTCCCGAAGTCTTCAGGATCGAGGTTCTGGAGGTAGTTCTTGAGCTGCTCCGCGTCCCACGTCTGGGTGCCCGGCTCCTGTCCGGCGGTATCCACCGACGTCAGCTCCAGCAGGTTCTCCTGGGTGAAGATCGGTGCCTTGAGCCGCAACGCCACGGCGATGCTGTCCGACGGGCGGGCGTCGATCTGGACCACGTGATTCTCGCGGTAGATGTGGAGCTCGGCGTAGTAGGTGTTCTCCTTGACCTGGGTGATGAGCACATGCCGGAGATCTCCACCCAGGCCGACGATGATCTGTTTCACGAGGTCGTGCGTGAGGGGTCGGGCGAACTTCACGCCGGCCAGCTCCATGGCGATGGCGCTCGCCTCCGCCGGCCCGATCCAGATGGGCAGCACCCGCTCGCCCTCTTTCTCCTGGAGGATGACCACCGGCGTGTTGGTCGTCCGGTCGAGCCCCAGATGGGCCACCCGAACCTCGATCATGACCTGCTCAGGTACCTGCCTCCCATGATGCCAGATACTTCCGCTGCTCCGGCGTGAGCGCATCGATGGCGATGCCCATGGCGGCCAGCTTGAGCTGGGCGACCCGCTGATCGATGTCCGCCGGAATCCGGTGCACCGCTTTCGAGAGACTACCCCCGTGCCGGACCAAATGTTCGGCGGCGAGGGCCTGGTTGGCAAACGACAGGTCCATCACGCTCGCCGGATGCCCTTCCGCGGCCGCGAGATTGATCAGCCGGCCCTCCCCCAGCACGAACAGCCGCTTGCCGTCCAGCACCCACTCCTCCACGAAGGGTCGCGCCGGCCTGGGACCCTTCGCCACCCGGGCCAGGCTCTCCAGGTCGATTTCGACGTTGAAGTGGCCCGCGTTGGCGATGATGGCGCCGTCTTTCATGGCGCGCATGTGCTCCAGACGAAGCACGTGCACGTTGCCGGTCAAGGTCACGAACACGTCGCCCACGGCGGCGGCCTCGCGGAGCGGCATCACCCGGTACCCGTCCATGCGTGCTTCCAGCGCGCGCAGCGCGTCCACCTCGGTCACGATCACGTCCGCGCCCGCCCCGCGGGCCCGCATGGCCACGCCGCGCCCACACCAGCCGTAACCGGCCACGACCACCGTGCATCCAGCCATCAGCACGTTGGTGGCGCGGAGGATGCCGTCGATGGTCGACTGCCCGGTCCCGTAGCGATTGTCGAACAGGTGCTTGGTCTGGGAGTCGTTCACCGCGATGACCGGGAACTGGAGCACGCCGTCCTGCGCCATGGCCCTGAGGCGAATGACACCGGTCGTGGTTTCCTCGGTGGACCCGGTGACGCCGCTCACCAGCCGCAGGCGCTGTGACGGGTTCAACGTCTCCACCCAGGATCGCACCGGGGGCGCCAGGTCGTCGAGGCGCTGGAGCGCGATCATGTGCAGCGCGCTCACCAGGTCCGCCCCGTCGTCCATGGTCAGGTCCGGCTGGTGCGCCAGCGCCTGTTGGATGTGGCGGTAATACGACTCGTTGGTCTCCCCCTTGATGGCGTACACCTTCACGCCCTCGCGCGCCAGGTAGGCCGCGACATCATCCTGGGTGGAGAGCGGGTTCGAGGCGCACAGCGCCACGTCGGCCCCACCCTCCCGCAGCGTGATCGCCAGATTTGCGGTCTCCGAGGTCACGTGGAGGCAGGCGGACAAGCGCTTGCCCTTGAGCGGCTGCTCCTTGGCGAAGCGCTCACGGATCTGGCGGAGGACCGGCATGAAGCGCTCGGCCCATTCGGTGCGGCGCCGGCCTTCGTCGGCCAGGCGGAGATCACGAACGTCGTGCGAAGCGTCGGTCTTGACTGCTGTCATGTAGGAGTCTCGGTTGGAAATCCAGAAGAAGGCTCAGGCGACCCGGCGAACGACGTCCTTGAGCTCCGCGAGCCTGGAGGGGTTCTCCCAGGTGAACAAGTCCACCGGGCGGCCATGCACCTCTCGGGTCTCCGGCACCCGGCCGAAGTGCCCGTATGCGGCCGTGGCGCGGTAGACCGGGTGGCGCAGGGCCAGGGCTTGGATGATGCCGCCGGGCGTGAGGTCGAACACGTTGCGGATGGTGCTCTCGATCCGATGGTCCGGCATGGTGCCGGTGCCGAAGGTCTCCACCATGACCGACACCGGATCCTTGACGCCGATGGCGTAGGCCAGCTGGACCTCACACCGGCGTGCCAGACCGGCGGCGACCACGTGCTTGGCCACCCAGCGGGCGGCGTACGCCGCCGAGCGGTCCACCTTGGAAGGGTCCTTGCCGCTGAACGCGCCCCCGCCATGCCGGGCGGCGCCGCCGTACGTATCCACGATGATCTTGCGGCCGGTGAGCCCGGCGTCTCCCTGCGGCCCCCCCACCACGAATCGCCCCGTGGGGTTGATGAGGAAGCGGACCCCGGCCGTGTCCATGCCGGCGGCCCGCAGCACCGGCTCGATCACCGCCTCGCGCACGCCCTCGGTCACTTCGCGCTGCCCTACCGTGGGCGCGTGCTGGGTGGACACGACGACGGTCCGCACCGCCACCGGCCGGCCGTCCAGGTATTCCACCGTCACTTGGGCTTTGCCGTCCGGCCGGAGCCAGCCGACCTCGCCGCTCTTGCGGGCCGCCGCGAGCCGACGGGTCAGCCCGTGCGCCAGCATGATGGGCAGGGGCATCAGCTCCGGCGTTTCGTCCGTCGCGTACCCGAACATCATGCCCTGGTCGCCGGCGCCCCCGGTGTCCACACCCTGCGCGATATCGGGCGACTGCGGGTCGATGGCCGTCATCACCGCGCAGGTGCGCGCGTCGAACCCGTACGAGGCATCGGTGTAGCCGATCGCCTCGACGGTGCCGCGCGCCACCTCCGGCACGTTGACGTAGGCGCGCGTGGTGATCTCCCCGGCCACCATCACCAGCCCCGTGGTCACCAGCGTTTCGCAGGCGACGCGCGCGGCGGGGTCCTGGGCGAGGATGGCGTCGAGAATCGCGTCCGAGATCTGGTCGGCGATCTTGTCCGGATGGCCTTCCGTGACGGACTCGGACGACAGGATGTAATTGTGCGAGATACGGGCCTCCCGATCAGCGTTGGAAGCTAGTCTCGGGACGGGCCCGCGGCAACCTTCCCGCGTCGATCAAGCGCAGGTCCACCTGCTCGGCAACGGCCTCCTCGAGCAAGGCCTGGACGTCCGCGGTGGTGCGGGCCTCGAGGGCGGCCTCCGCGGCACGCTTCGCCCGGCCGACATCGATCTGACGGACCAGCCAGCGGACCAGGGGCAGGCGCGGAGGCGACGTGCTCAGGACCCGGAAGCCCAGCCCCAGGAGCAGAACCGCCGGCACCGGCTCGGACGCCATCTCCCCGCACACGGACACCTCTTTCCCGGCGCCGTGCGCGGCGTCCGCCGTCGCCTTGAGCAGGCGGACGATGGCCGGGTGGAGCGGGGTGAACCGGTCCGCCAGCCGGGCGTTGCCGCGGTCCACCACCAGCGTGTACTGCGTGAGGTCGTTGGTGCCGATGCTCAAGAAATCGCTCACCTCCGCGATCCGGTCGATCATCACCACCGCCGCCGGGGTTTCGACCATGACGCCGAGCGGCAGCTCGGACGCGGCGGGCCGCCCCTCGCGCCGCAGGTCGTCGATCGCCTCCGCGACCATCTCCCGCGTGCGCAGGATCTCTTCGACCTGCGTCACCATCGGGATCATCAGCTGCACGTTCGCCCGGGCGCGGGCGCGCAGCACGGCCCGGATCTGGCCCCGGAAGATCTCCGGCCGGTCCAGGCACACGCGCAGCGCCCGCCAGCCCAGGAACGGATTCGCTTCCGGCTCCGGGGCTACGGCCAAGGGAAACTTGTCGCCCCCGAGGTCGTAGCTCCGGACGATCACCGGGTGCGCCGGGAAACGCTCACCCACCCGCGTGTAGTACCCGACCTGTTCGTCCTCCCCGGGTAGCTCGGAGCGACCCAGGATCATGAACTCGGTGCGAAGCAGGCCCACCCCCTCCGCACCGTGCTGCGCGGCCGCGTCCAACTCTTCGGGCAGGTCCACGTTGCCGCGCAGGGTGACCCGCGCCCCATCGAGCGTCACCGCCGGCTGCCCGACGGCACGCTCCAACTCCCGGTCCAGGGCGATCCGTCGCCGATCGAGGGCCTGCGCCTCGGCGATCTCGTCCGGCGTGGGATCGAGCAGCACCGTGCCGCGCGTGCCGTTCAGGATGACGGTGGTGCCCGGACGCACGCGGCCGAGACTGCCCACCAACCCCATCACGCAGGGGATCCCCAGACTGTGCGCCAGGATGGCGGCGTGCGACGTGCGGGTTCCCTGCTCCGCCACGAACCCGGCGACGTGGGGCCGGTCGAACTGCACCGTCAGGCCCGGCGTCAGCTCGTGGGTGAACACGATGGCCGGCTGGCTGCCGAGTCCCTCCGGGATCCAGTCCAGGGGCAGGCCCAGGAGTTGCTGCAGCACCCGGAAATGCACCCCGGACAGGTCCGCCACCCGGTCCCGCAACCTGCTGTTGGACGACCAGAGCGCCCGCAGCTCCAGGGCCTTGAACTCGTAGGCCCGCTCGGCGGAGAGCTGGTTATCCCGGATGAGACCCTCGACGGCCCCCAGGAACTCTTCGTCCTCGAGCATCAGGATCTGGGCGTCGAAGATCTTGGCTTCCTCGGCGCCCGCGCGGCGAGCGGCACGTTCCCGCATGCGCTCCAAGAAGGACCGGACCGCTTTCACGGTGCCGCGCAGCCGCGCCACCTCCCGGTTCACCGCCTTGCGCGCCACGACCCGAGGCGGCACCTCCGGCAGGGCGAGCTGCACCACCACGGCGGGGCCGATCACCACGCCGGGCGAGACGCCGATGCCGGCCAGCAGGCGGTCGGTGTCGCTCATTCGTGAAACCCCGCCGCTACCAAGTTCGCCAGCGCGTCCGCCGCAGCCTGCGCATCATCGCCCTCGGCCCGGATGGTGAGCTCGCTCCCGGGCTCCGCGGCCAGGGTCATGACGCCCATGATGCTCTTGCCGTTGACCACCAGGTCATCGCGACCCACGGTCACCTCCGCCTTGAACCGGCCAGCTACCTTGACGAAGGCGGCCGCCGGCCGAGCATGGAGCCCCAGCTCGTTGACGATCGTCACCCTCCGTTCGACTACTGCCACAGCCACCCCGCGACGACCGCGGTTCCCAGGAACAGTAGCCCGAGGCGCACGCCTGATAGCGTGGGGACCAGCACCCGCGCCAGGAGAAGGCCGAGCATGCCGACGATGGCCGCCCCCAGGCGTTCGCTGCCCCCGAATTCCCGCAACAGCCACGACGCAACCAGCGGAAGGGCCACGCCGACCGAGAACGGCGCGGCGGCGGCGCCGAATCGCAGCCCCGCATGCACCATGCGACCGGCCAGCTCGCCGGCGACGCCGATCCCCGCGCGCCACCCCGCGGCCAATCCCCAGGACCGCAACCCCAGGTGCACCACGTTGTAGAGGACCAGAAACGACACCACGCCGGCCGGGACCGACGCGACGACCGCAACGATGAGGCCCACGGCCACGGAGAGCGGCAGCCAACCGGCCCAGATCAGCTGATCGCCGACCGAGCCGAGGGGCCCGATCAGCGCGCGGCGCAGCCGGTCCGCCTGGGGCTCCGCCACACCGTCGTATTCCACGCGGGCCAACGCTCCCGCCGCCATGCCGGTGAGATACGGGTGGGCGTTGAAGAACCCGGCCACCCGCTTCAGCGCCGCGGCGTATCGGTCGTTGGCGCGCCCGCCGGGGAGCCCGCGGAGCAAGGGCTCCATCGCGTAGGCCACGCCGAGTCCCACCATCCGGTCGTAGTTCCAGGACGCTTGGACGATGAGCGTCCGGACCCAGGCCGCCAGCATGCCCCGCGTCATCGCGTCACCACCCAGACGGCGCCCGCCAACACCCCCGCAGCCAGCCAGGCCCGCGCCGTCCCGCGACCACTCAGCCGCAGCGCTCCAGTGGCCGCGACCGCCAGCGCCGCGCCGACGGCCACCGTCCCCACCAGCACGGCGCCGCGCAAGCTGAGCGGGAGCCATCGGCGCACGACCGCTGCCAGCGCCAGGCCCAGCAGCGTCAGGACCACCGCCCGCCCTGCGTCGCGCAGCATCCCGCGCAGGTGCACCCGGCGGATGCAGCCCGAATCCCCGGCGTCCAATCCGGCTCGGTTCCGCCGGACGTCCGACGAGTTGGCGCGCCGGACCACCTGCACGCCGTGCTCCCCGAGGTACCCGACGGCCAGCGCCACGAAGATGGCCGGACCGAGTCCCAGCACACCCGGCACCCCCGCCGCGGTCGCCGCACCCGCCACCGCGGCGGGACCATAGTCCGGGTAGCGCGCTCCCCCCATGGGGAGCAGGTCGAGCGCGAACAGCTCGAGCGTCATCCCGACCATGGCCCCCGCGGCGGCATCCCCGGCCAGCAGGCCCGCCACGGTGCCCGCCACCAACGGCCGGCCCACCATCACCTGCCCCACGGTTACCAGGTCCATCCCGGCGAGCACTCCCCACAGGAGCAGCCACCAGAACCCGTCCGTCATGCCAGCTCCTTGAGCGGGACGGCGCGTGCCGTGGGCACGTCCTGCGCCGTGATCTCCACGCCGCGCGCCGCCAGCGCGGCGAGCGCACTGGCCTCGCCATCGGTCAGGAAAACATAGGGCAGGCGTTGCCGGCGTTCCGGCGCCGGATGAATGCCGCCCAGGTTCACCCGCTTGACCCGCGGGGCCAGCTCACACAGGCGCACCGCGGTCGCGACGTCGCCCAGCACCACGATGGTGCGGCTCGAGGACGCTTCCCACTCCGGCACCCGCCCGGCGGCCTGGTCCACCGGGAGGAACTCGATCGTCATGTCGGGTGGCACTCCCACGCGGTAAATCTCGCGCTCCCATTCGCTGGCGAACACTTCGTCATCCACTAACACCAGCTGCCTGGCGCTCAGCGCCTGTCCCCATCCCACGACGACCTGGCCGTGAATGAGGCGGTCGTCCACCCGCACCAGCGACAGGGTCACTCGACCGCGCGCACCGCGCGTCCGCCCACGTCGCTGGCCCGCTGCGCGGCGCCGGTGGGCGTGAGGTCGCGGTGATACACGAAATCCACCAGCATGGCGAGGTTGACCCCAGCCACCACGGCGATGTCCCGGTGCGTGCGCAGGTAGGCGATGGCCGCCTGGAGACAGCTCCCGCCCGGCAGATCCACGAACACCACGGCGGGCCGGGCCCCGATCGCCTCCGCCAGCCGCTGGCCCAGGACCGCACGACTGCATCCTTCGTTGCTCACCGGCAGCAGCGCGCCTCGTTCTCCGGTGATCTCCGCCACGGCATCCACCAGCGCCTCGGCCAGCCGGGCGTGCGACACCACGATCCCCTGCAACGCGCTACTCATAGTCCTCGGACAGGTACTCGCGCAGCTCGCGCTGCTCCGCCATCCGCTTGAGCAGTCGGGTGTTGAACGCCTTGGCGGCGTCCACCCCGCTGTAGCGCAGCAGATGGTTCATCGCGACCACTTCGGCAATGACCGTGATGTTCTTCCCCGGGTTGAGCGGCACCGAGACGAGCGGGAGCTCCACGCCCAGAATACGGGTGGCCTTCCCATCCAGCCCCGTCCGCTCCGCCTCACCGGCCTTCTCCCAATCGGTGAGTTCCACCACGACTTCGATGCGCTTCTGCTGGCGCACCGCATGAATGCCGAACAGCCCCGAGACGTCCACCAATCCCACGCCCCGGATCTCCATGTACCGGTAGGAAAGCTCGTGCGCCCGGCCGATGAGGACGTCCGCACCGCGTTGCGTGATGTGCACCACGTCGTCCGCGACCAGGCGGTGGCCCCGCTCTACCAGGTCGAGCACGCACTCGCTCTTGCCGATCCCGGACCGCCCGGTGAACAACAGCCCCACCCCGTACACATCGGCGAGCGAGGCGTGCACCGTGGTCGAGGGCGCGAACATCTCGGTCAGATACGGTGTGATCCGGCGGTAGAACTCCGCCGTCTTGAGCTTGCTCCGCAGCACCGGGATCTTCCGGGCCTTGGCCAGGGCGACCAGCTCGCGCGGCACCGGTTGCGACTTGGTGACGAACACGCACGGCAGCTCGTAGCTCAGGAACGCTTCCAGCGACCGCCGGCGCTCGGCGGGACGGAGCGACTTGAGGTACGCGATCTCGGTTTCTCCCAGGGCGTGGAGCCGCCGCGCGGCAAACCGCTTGGTGAAGCCCGCCAGCACCAGCCCCGGGCTCGAGATCTCCGGTACCGGAATGGGACGGTCGAGCCCCACGTCGCCGGTGAGCAGCTCCAGCTGGAGCGACTCGCCCTTCTGGGCCAGCAGGTCGCGCACCAGGAGCGGCGGCATGGCCGTCACCTGGCGACCGAGCGGCGGACGTAGCGGGAGTTGGTCTTCTCGAGCTGATGACGCAGCTTGTCCATCGCCCGATCCAGCGCGGTGCGGAAGTCCGCGGCTTCCGCGGTGGCGATCCGGGTGGTGCCGCGCGGCAGGTGCAGCTTGAGCTCGACCACTTTCTTCTGGTGATCAACGTCAAAGACCACTTGCGCGCGCTGCGGCCGGTGGGCCGCCTTGACGACCCGCGCCAACATCAGCCGGGCCTGCTCGCGCAGCGCGTCGGGAATCTCGCAATGACGGGCCGTGACGGTCGTCTGCATGGTTACGACCCCCTCCGCTCGGTGGGAGCGGCGTTGAGCATCGTGAGGAGCTGGGTTTCGGTGTCCGCGGCGGTCCGGTCCCAGGAGAAGGTCTCGGCGAACCGCCGGGCGGCCGCGCCGAACCGGGTGACCTGCTCCGGGTGTTGGGCCAGCCGCTGGAGCGCGTCGGCCAGGGCTGCGACGTCCCCACAGGGAACCAGGAGGCCGGTCTCTTCGTGGCGCACCGATTCCCGCAGTCCGGGACTGTCGGCGGCCAGCGCGGGCGTGCCGCAGGCGGCGGCCTCGATGTTGGAGATCCCCCATCCTTCTTTCGCCGATGGCAACACCACCGCCCAGGCCTGCCGCAGCAGCGTGCGTTTGGTGGATTCGGGGACGAAACCCAAGAAGCTCACCGCCTCTGCCAGCCCCAACCGGTGCACCAGGCCGGCCAGCCGCTGGCGGTCGCCGCCCTCGCCCGCAATGTCGAGTCGAACCGGGCAGCCCCGCCGTCGCACTTCCGCCACGGCACGCACGGCTGTTTCTAGTCCTTTATAACGCTTCAATCGTCCGACGTACAAGAACGTCGGGATCGCGGCCCGCGCCGCCGCCGGGTCGGGCGTGAACCAGGCCGCGTCCACGCCGGGGTAGGTCACGTGAATCCGGTCCGCGGCCACGCCCCGGCGCACCAGGTCGTCCCTCGTGCTTTGGCTGATGGCGTGAAACCTGGCCCGGCGATAGACGGCGGGGATCGGCTGCTCCGCCAGCCACACGATCGAGGCAATCGGCCACGGGGCTTCGCGGAACGCCGTGGTCCCGAACAGGTGCGGCACGATCACGTAGATCGGCAGGCGACACAACGTCGGCGTGTAGAGCGGAAGCTTGTTGATGTCCTCGACCACGACGTCGTATCCCCCCCCGCGCAGCGCCTGCCGGATGGCACGCCGCCCCACCATCGCGAAGCTGTACCGTCGCGCGTAGCGACGCACGTCGATGCCGTCCAGCGTGGTCCGCCGCGCGCCACCGGAAAACCCCGACGTCACCAGGGTGACCGGGTGCCCGCGGGCGACCAGCCGCCGGAAGATCTCGAAGAAGTGCAACTCAGCCCCGCCCGCTTGGGGATTCTCCCGGTCCAGCCAATTCACGGCGAGGATCTTCACAGGCGACCCAGCCGGCGCGCCAGCCCGTCGAGCACCCCGTTGACAAAGGCAGGCGCCTTGGGCCCGGCGAACCATCGGGCCAGACGCACCGCTTCGTCAATCGCGACGGCCGGCGGCGTCTGCTCGCCCAACAATTCCAGCGTCCCCAGACGCAAGATGTTGCGCTCGACCGCGCCGATGCGCTCCAGCCGCCAGTGTTCCGCGCTCCGCGCGATCTCCGCGTCCAGTCGCCCCACGTCGGCAGCCACGCGCTCGGCCAGCGCCACGCCCGATTGCCAGCGCCGCGCGTCTTTCCCACCGGCCAGCTCGACGGCCACCTCCGCCAGCGGCGGCCGATCCTGCACTTCCCAAGCGTACAGCAGCTGGAGGGCCCGGGCCCGGGCCCTGGTCTCAGGCCTCAGCACCATCTGCCAGCGTTTCCAGCACCCGCACCATCTCCACGGCGCTCTCGGCAGCCTCGACGCCCTTGTTGCCGGCTTCGCCCCCGGCGCGGGCCAGCGCCTGCTCTTCCGTGTCGCACGTCAGCACGCCGAACCCCACCGGCACCCCGGATCGCACGGACGCCTCTCGCAGGCCGTGCACCGCGGCGGAGGCCACGTACTCGAAATGCGGCGTCTCCCCGCGGATGACGGCACCCAACGCCACGCCCAACCGGTACCGGCCGGTCGCCAGGGCCCGGTCCACCGCCAGCGGCAGCTCGAACGCACCCGGCACCCAGATGACGTCCACCCGGTGGGCCGGCCAGCCGCTCCGCTCCAAGGCCCCCAGGGCGCCATCCAGCAGCTTCCGCGTCACGGCCTGGTTGAACCGGCTGACGACCACGACCGCACGCCCGTCCGAGGGGCTCATGTCAGTGCGCCAGGAGATGTCCCAGCTTGTCCCGTTTGACGTCCAGGTAGGACCGGTTCTCGTCGGTGGGATCTGGGATGATGGGCACGCGCTCCACCAGCGTAAGCCCGTAGCCGTCCAATCCCACCAGCTTGCGCGGGTTGTTGGTGAGCACCCGGATGGAGGTCAGGCCCAGGTTGACCAGGATCTGCGCCCCGATGCCGTAGTTCCGGAGATCCGGCGCAAACCCCAGCCGCTCGTTGGCCTCCACCGTGTCGTGCCCCGCGTCCTGGAGCTCGTACGCCTTGAGCTTGTTCAGCAGCCCGATGCCGCGCCCCTCCTGATCCAGATACACCACGACGCCGGCACCTTCCGCCGCGATCATCCGCATGGAGCTGGTCAGTTGCCAGCCGCAGTCGCAGCGGCCGGAGCCGAAGACGTCTCCCGTGAGACACCGGGAGTGCATGCGCACCAGGACGCTGTTTCGACCCTTCACCTCCCCGTACACCAGTGCCACGTGCTCCCGGTCATCCACGTCGTTCCGGTACCCGACGATGCGGAACTCCCCGTACGGCGTGGGAAGCTTGGCCTCGGCCACGCGGTGAACCAGACTCTCGTTTTGCAGGCGGTAGGCCACCAGCTGCGCGATGGTGACATAGGTGAGCCCGTGTTGGGTCGCGAACTGCTCGAGCTGCGGCCGCCGCATCATGGTGCCGTCGTCGGCCAGGACCTCACAGATCACCCCGGCCGGGTACAGCCCGGCCAGCCGCGCGAGATCCACGCTCGCCTCCGTGTGACCTACCCGTTGGAGCACGCCGCCCGGACGGGCCCGCAACGGGAACACATGCCCGGGACGGCGCAGGTCGGAGGGCACGGTGGCCGGGTCAATCGCGACCTGGATGGTCTTGGCGCGGTCCCGGGCCGAGATGCCGGTCGTCACGCCGAACCGCTTGGCCGCGTCCACGCTCACGGTGAACGCCGTTTCGTAGGAATCCGAGCTCTCCTGCGCCATCTGCTGCAGACCCAGCGCCCGGGTTCGGTCCGGCGTGAGCGCGAGACACACCAGTCCTCGCCCGTGCTTCACCATGAAATTGATCATGTCGGGCGTCACGAGCTGGGCGCCGCCAACCAGGTCGCCCTCGCTCTCCCGGTCTTCGTCGTCCGCGACGATGACCAGGCGGCCCGCATGAACGTCTTCGATGGCCTGCTCAATAGTCCCGAACGGCATGCTGCTATCTCCTGCGTGATGCGGGAACAACTGCGTAAGGGGTAAGGGGTGAGGGGTACCCCTCACCCCTCACGCACGTCGCAGTTCCCCCTTACCGTCTCCTTCCCCCTCACCGCTTTACCAGTTGGCGCACGAACTTCCCGATCAGGTCTCCTTCGAGGTGCACCCGATCCCCGGCCTGGAGCGCGCCCAGCGTGGTGTGCTCCAACGTGAACGGGATCAGCGCGACCTGGATCCGGCCCGGCGCCGGCACGGCGTTCACCGTGAGGCTCACCCCGTCCACCGCGATGGACCCGTGGAGGACCGTGACCTCGGCTAGCTCCGGCGGCACCTCGACATCCACCAGCAACGCGTCTTCCGACTGCCGCGCGACCACGACGGTCCCCACGCCATCCACGTGGCCCTGGACGAAGTGCCCGCCCAACCGGTCCCCCACCCTCAGCGCCCGCTCGAGGTTCACCTCGTCGCCCACGCGCAGGTCCGCCAGCCGGGTTCGCCCGCGGGTCGTGGTGACCACGTCCACCGTGAAACAACCGTCGTCCACCTCGACCACGGTGAGACAGGCGCCGCTCACCGCGATGCTCTCGCCGGCGGTGAGATCCGGGTAGGGTGAGCCAATCGAGAGCGTCAGCCGGTCACCGGTTCGCTCCGCGGCGACGACGCGGCCGCGCGCCGTCACGATGCCGGTAAACATAACTCTCTATCCACCACCAATAAGCTATCGCGACCCAAGGCGCGGCGCTCCGTGACCACCCATTGGCGCGCCGGCTCGAGGAGAACCGGGTCGCGCGGGCCAAAGGCGGGCATGCCGGTACCCAGCCACAGAGGGGCCTGGATCTGATACAATCGGTCCACCAGATCCTGAGCCAACAGCTCGGCGGCGAACGTGCTGCCGCCTTCCACCAAGATGGAGCTGACGCCCAGGGCCCGGAGTGCGTGCAAAGCCGCAGTAACACCCTCAGCACCAACAACTTGCACGCCGGCACCTGAGAGACGCCCGGCGGTCTGGTCCCGAAGATGGGGAGACGTCACCACGATGGTGGGGACCTCGCGGGCGGTTCGCACCAGCTGCAGGTCCTCCCGGACGCGGCCACTCCGGGCGAAGATGATGCGACGCGGCGGAACGCGAGGGGTCACAGCCCCGCGAGCGGTGAGTTGGGGATCGTCCGCGTCCGCGGTGCGCCGGCCCACGCCGATGGCGTCGAAGCCCGCCCGCAGCCAGTGCACATATTCCCGGGCCTCGTCACCCGAGATCCACTGCGAACGTCCTTCGGCGTCCGCGATGAAGCCGTCGAGCGAGGTGGCGATCTTGAGCACCACGAAGGGCCGGTCGGGTCGTGCCACTCCCCAAAGGAACGGCGCATTCAGCGCGGCTGCCGCATCCCGCCGGCAGCCCACGTCGATTTCGACCCCGGCTCGCCGCAACACCTCGACGCCACCGCGTGCCTCCGGGTGCAGGTCGCGAAGCGCCATGACCACGCGACGGACGCCCGCCGAGATCAGCGCCTCGACGCAAGGCGGCGTCTTGCCATGGTGCGCGCACGGCTCCAGCGTCACCACGCAGGTGGTCTCTCTAGGGTCCGGGCACGACGCGAGGGCGGCCACTTCCGCGTGGGGACCTCCGAACTCCGCGTGGCAGCCCTCTCCCACCACCTGCCCGTCTCGGAGCAACACGGCGCCTACCAGCGGGTTGGGGCTCACCCGCCCCCAGCCCTTGAGCGCCAGCGCCAGCGCCCGATCCATTGCCTCCATCTCGTTCATGGGTAGCGGGACTGTGGCAGCCTCGGCACAGCATACATCCAGAGCTTCACCGCAGAGAACGCAGAGATGGAAAAGAGAGGGCGCAGAGGCTGTTCTTGTGAACGACCCCATCCAATCCCCTCTCTGCGCACTCTCTGTTCATCTCTGCGCCCTCTGCGGTGAATACTCACGGGGCCAAGGCCCTCCACGGTATCAGGCGAGTGCCACACCGTGCCCGCGCGTGATCTCGCCGATCACCCAGGTCTCCACATTGGCGCGGTGCGCGGCCTCTCGCACAGCGTCAGCATCGCCGGGTGCGACGACCGCGATCATCCCGACGCCCATGTTGAACACCCGGTACATCTCGTCGTCGCTCACGTGGCCGGCGTGTTGCAAGAAGCTGAACAGGGGCGGCACCGCCCAGGCGCTCTTCCGGACCACGGCGCCAATGTCCTGGGGAAGGACGCGGACCAAGTTGCCCGGGATCCCGCCACCCGTGACGTGGGCCAGCGCGTGGACCCGCGGCAGCACGGGGTGAACGGCCTCCCAGTAGCTGCGATGCACCGCCAGCAGGACATCGCTCACCCGCCCGCTTAGCTCGGTCACCTCGGCGTCTATGCCTAAGCGCAGATCGTCGAGCAGTATGCGCCGCGCCAACGAGTACCCGTTGGTGTGCAGCCCGCTGGAGGCGTAGCCGATCAGCACATCCCCGGCGGCCACGCGATCGCCGTGCAACGCCTCGCGCTCCGCCACCACGCCCACGATGGTGCCGGCGAGATCGTAGTGACCCGGCTCGTAGAGGTCCGGCAGCTGGGCGGTCTCGCCACCCACCAGCGTCATGCCATGGGCCCGGCACCCGCGGGCCACACCCTCGACCAGTGCCACCAGCGTGTCAGTGGGCACGTGGGCGCCGGCGATGTAATCGAGAAACGCGATGGGGCGGGCGCCGTGGACCAGGATGTCGTTGACGCAGTGATTCACCAGGTCTTCGCCCACCGTGTCGTGGCGCCCGGCACGCAACGCGACCAGCACCTTGGTCCCGACGCCGTCGGTGCTCATGACCAGGGTCGGGTCCTGGACACCCATCGGCAGCCGTACCATCCCCCCGAAGGCGCCGACCAGCCCTCGCGCCAGGTCCGTCCGGGTGGACGCCACCGCCGTGGCGATGCGCGCTTTGGCCCGCTCCAGCGCGTCCAGGTCCACCCCCGCCGCGCGGTAGCGCTCAGCCGGCGACACGCTCGGGCTCGATCTCGAAGTGCACCAGGTCTTCGAACTGCCGGGCGCGGGCGGTGACCTCCGCCGGGCCGATCTCGTCGAACCGATACACCGAGAACCGCTCCACCGCGAACGAGCCCATGGTGGCCCCGTAAACCATGGCGCGGCGCAGGTTGGCTGAGCTGAGGTCGTTGCTACGGGCCAGGTGACCCATGAAGCCACCGGCGAACGCATCACCAGCGCCCGTCGGATCGAACACCTCCTCCAGCGGGAACGCCGGCACGTAGAAGATGCGGCTATCGTCTATCAGCACCGCGCCGTAGACCCCCTGCTTGATCACCACCATCTTGGGCCCGGCGCGGATGATCCAGCGGGCCGCGCGATAGATGTTCCAGTCGCCCGAGATCTCGCGGGCTTCCGCGTCGTTCACCATCAGCACGTCCACGTGCCGCAGCAGCTCGAGCAGCACGTCGCGCTTGGAGTGAATCCAGTAGTTCATGGTGTCCGCGGCCACCAGCTTCGCCGAACCCGCCTGATCCAGCACGGCCAGCTGCAGCTCGGGGTCGATGTTGCCCAGGAACAGATACCGGGCCTGCTTGAACGACTCCGGGAGCCGCGGATTGAACTCCGCGAACACACCGAGGCGCGTTTCCAGCGTTTCGCGGTTCTGGAGGTCGTAGGAGTACTTGCCCTTCCAGCGGAAACTCTCGCCCTTCTTACGCTCTACCCCGCTCAGGTCCACGCCGCGCTGGGTGAGCCGGTTCAGCCGGTCCAAGGGATAATCGTCGCCCACCACCCCCACCATCTGCACCGGGTGCAGCAGACTGGCGGCATAGGCGAAGAACACCGCCGATCCGCCCAGCGCATCCGCCGTGGTGCCGAACGGCGTCTCGACCGAGTCCAAGGCGATGCTTCCGACGACGAGCAAGGTCATGTCACATCCGCTCCGGCGCGGTCACGCCGAGGAGGTTCAAGCCGTTGGCCAGCACGATCTGGGCGCCTCGTGCGAGCATCAGCCGCGCGCGCTCCAGCTCGGGCGGCGCGCCCACCACACGGTGCTCGTGGTACCAGCGATTCACGGCGGTGGCGAGCTGCTCCAGATATGCCACGATGCGGTGCGGTTCCAGGGTCTCGGCGGCTTTCGCGACCACCCCGGGGAACTCGCCCAGCCGCTTGATCAACTCTTGCTCTTCGGCCTCGCGCAGCATGGTGAGATCCGCTTCGGCACCGGTCACCGTCGCCGGATCGAGGCCCGCGGTGCGGAAGATCCCGGCCATCCGGGTGTGCGCGTACTGTACGTAGTACACCGGGTTCTCCTCGGATTGCCTGGTGGCGAGGTCCACGTCGAAGATGAGGTGCGAGTCGCTCTTGCGCATGAGGAAGAAATAGCGCACCGCGTCGGCCCCGACTTCGTCCATCAGATCGCGCAGGGTGAGGTAGCTGCCCGCGCGCTTGGAGATCCTCAACTCCTGGCCGCCCTTCATGACGGTCACCATCTGGTGGAGCACGTACTCCGGATAGCCCGCCGGGATTCCCATTTCCAGCGCCTGGAGCCCGACCCGCACCCGGGTCACGGTTCCGTGGTGGTCCGCGCCTTGCACGTTGATCGCCCGGGTAAATCCCCGCTCCCACTTGGTGACGTGATAGGCCACGTCCGGCACGAAGTAGGTGTAATCTCCACCTTTGGCCGCGCTCTTCCGCATCACCCGGTCTTTGTCGTCGCCGAAGTCGGTGGTCTTGAGCCAGAGCGCGCCGTCCTTCTCGTAAGCGTGCCCGGCGGCGACCACGCGGTCCACCGTCTGCTCCACGTTGCCCGCCGAGTAGAGCGAGGTTTCGAGGAAGTACACGTCGAACTCGACGCCCAGCACTTGCAGATCGCGGTCCTGCTCCTTCCGCAGCTCTGAGACGGCCAAGCGCCGCACCGCGTCCAGATCCATGCCCTCGGGATCCGCTGGGTGGGCCGCCAGGTACCCCTGGGCGAGATCCCGGATGTACTCGCCGTGATAGCCGCCCGCCGGGATCTCGGCGTCGCTGCCCCGTAGCTGGTGAATCCGCCCCTGGACGCTCTTCGCCAGGTTGACGATCTGCTGGCCGGCGTCATTGTAGTAGAACTCACGGGTGACCCGCCATCCGGTCCATTCCAGGAGCGAGGCAATGGCGTCACCCAGCACCGCCTGGCGGGCGTGGCCCACGTGCAACGGGCCGGTGGGATTGGCCGAGACGAACTCCACGTTGACCGGCCGCCCGCCTCCGGAATCGGAGCGACCCCACGCCACGCCGGCCTGCATGACCAGACGCAGCGTGTCCGCCACCGCGCCAGTGGCCAACCAGAAGTTGATGAACCCGGGACCGGCGATCTCGACCCTGGTGACTACGTCCGGCGGCAAGGAGAGCCGTTCGACGATCTCTTCCGCCACGGCGCGCGGCTTGCGCCGGAGCTGCGGCGCCAGCTGCAATGCCAGGTTGGTAGCGAGATCGCCGTGGGCCTCGTCGCGCGGGCGTTCGAGAGCGATGTCCGCCTCCGGAACGCCCAGCGCCTCGACTACGCCGCGCAGCGCCTCCCGCAGGCGCTCCGCGCCGGCGGTCACTCGGCTCCCGACGAGGAGGATGGAGAGGGCTTTTTCGTCTCGGTTTTCTCGGGCTTGTCCGGTTTCCCGGACTTTCCCGGTTTCTCGCCTTCCGTGGGCTTCTCGCCCCCTGAGGGTCGTTTGTAATCCGTGGCGTAGAAGCCCGAACCTTTGAACACGAGCCCGACCCCGCCTGAGATCAGGCGCTCGGACCGCTTGCCGCACTGGGGGCACTTAGACCGGGTCCGAACACTCATCTTCTCGAGTTTCTCGAACTCATGCCCGCAGGACGGGCAGCGATAGTGGTATGTGGGCATTTGGTCGTGAGCTTCGTAATTCGCGGCGAGACAATAGGTTATTGCCGACGCCGGCCCTGGTCAAGCAAATGGCCATCCTGGAACCTGGCCGCCGGCCCGGCGTGCGGTTCTACGAGCGACTCCTCCAAGTGTGAGGACTTCCTCGGACGACTCGCTCGAAAGAGAGTGAAGGTGTCAGCGATCTACCTGGACTCTTTCGTTAACGATCTGCCCGGCCGTTCAGCCGGGCTGCCTACTGCCAGCACGATGACCATCGCCCTCACCACGGAGCGAGCCACCCATGGGAGCGGTGGCAGGAGCGGCCCCGGGCGGGGCACGCGCCGGGGCGCAGCCGGTCGGCGTGTACCGCCCGCGCCAGCCCCGGGCCTCGCCGCTCTATCGCCTGCTCGACGAGCACTTCCGGGCCTTCGCCACGGTCTACGACGAGCGGTTCGCGCCCCGCTGGGGGCCCTGGCGGCGCGTCGTCGCCCAGGTGGTCGAGAAGTTCCTGGCCTGCGGCATCCTGGAGCACGGGTTCGCCCGGGTGCGCTGTGGCGGCTGCCGGCA
>Ga0209002_10001447_pt1 | contig 19234 bp, 20 predicted proteins | sample Rifsed16ft2_FD_184010 | JGI IMG/M metagenome (GOLD analysis project Ga0209002, IMG submission 184010) | Soil microbial communities from Rifle, Colorado, USA - sediment 16ft 2 (version 2) | ecosystem: Environmental > Terrestrial > Deep subsurface > Rock core/Sediment | place: Rifle, Colorado... | reverse complement strand
CCCGTGACGGGCCGACGTACGACGCCGGGTATAATCCCGCTACGGAGACCCATCGTCGATTCGTCGCTCGGTTGATCGAGACGTGCCCGGCCGGAGGGACGGTTCTCGATGCGGCTTGCGGGACCGCGCCCTACCTTGGGATGGTGCTCGGCGCAGGCCGGCGCGCTCTCGGCGTCGATCAGTCCGCAGGCATGCTGGCCCAGGCGCAGTCCAAGCACCCGAACGCCCGGTTCGAGATCGTTGGCCTTCAGGAGCTCGCGTTCACCGGTGAGTTCGGTGGCGCCATGTGCATCGATGCGATGGAGCATGTTCCGCCCGAAGAATGGCCGCTCGTCCTCGGGAACCTTCGCCGCGCGCTGCGACCCGGCGGACACCTCTACCTGACAGTGGAGGAGGTCGAGCGTTCGCGACTCGACCGCGCGCTCGAGGAGGCGAAGGCGACCGGCCTCCCCGCGGTCCCGGGCGAGGACGTGGGGGAGGGGACCGGCGGGTACCACTACTACCCGGATCGAGGCCAGGTCCGCCGCTGGCTCGCCGCGGAAGGGTTCGAGACGGTCGACGAAGCCGACGAGTGGTTCGAGGAACACGGGTACGGATACCACCACATCCTGGTGCGGGCACCGAGAGCCTGATCTCCTCCCGCAAGGCACGCTCTCTAGCAGGCGACACAGGCAAGGCGACTTCTCGTCGGGAGCATCCGAGCCGTCCAGAGGCCGTATCCGCTTTCCATCAGTTCCCGCCCCCGCTGGAGGAACATCGCCATGGGCGCGCGCCTCTCGATTCCAACGATTGACCATCTCATCGTGATGCGGTTTCAGTAGGCAACGAGGCGGAGCCCTTTCATCCGAGAAAAGTGGCGGGTATTTCGCGTCACGACGGGCTCGTTCCGCTGGAGGGCTGTCGAACCGATGATCACGTCTGCCGGATCGATTCCTTCTCCTCGAGCCACGAGCTCTCCATCGACTCGGCCCGCCTCGGCCGCGATCCCCCGGGTCAGGTCGTACGTCGCGATTCCCTTCAGCGCCTTCTCGATGCGGTCTGTTTCGGCCGCCGGGACGGCCGCCCGCGAGACTCCGTGATATAGCTGCATCACCGTGATCGCGCTAATGCCAACCGGGTCCGGAGCGTCGAGAAGTTCTTCGAGGAGGCGTACGGCTTGGGCCTGCCCATGCATGAGGTCGATCAAGAAATCTGTATCGAGGACGACCGTCCTACGCCACCCCACGGCTTTTAGCCTGGACGCCCCTGCGAAGTCTCTTCCCGAGGTCGCGCTTCGCCTCGCGCACTCGGCGGGATGTCTGCTCGTCGAGGACGCCCACGAGCTCAAGGAGTGCGAACTTCCCCGTGAGGCGATCGACCACATCACTGAAACTCTCGCCTTCCCGCTTGAGGGCCTGCAGGCGGGCGTACGCGCCTTCTGTGAGGTTGATCGTCTTCGTAGCCATGCTCTGTGTGTATGTGTGTGTTGAGCTTAACCCTTCCGGGCAGGTCCCCGAATCCGGTGGCCGATGGGGGTCGTCCACCTCGAGGGACGATTCGAGATGGACCGCTCTGCGCGTCCGATCATCTCATCGGGCCAAGTCCTTGGTCCGCCGGCCGGGGGGTTCGAATCCGAGCAGGCCCGTCACCGACTTGAGAGTGAGCCGCCATCAAGGCGCCGCGTCAGGTCATGTGGTCTCCACCCGAGATGTCGCGCTCGATTGGCATGAGGCGGCACTTCCGCGTGGGATGTCATTCACATCTGATTTTTGAACCGAAGGAGTTTTGAGGTGGAGGGACCCGTGGCCTTCGGGATGGCCCGCCCCCTCCAGCGCGACTCCGAAGGCGTGGCGTCCACGGTCGCCACGATCTTCTCGTTAGTGATTATCCTCCTCTTCATGCAGATCACGATCGTGTCGGTCGTCCCGGCGCGGGAGTACGAGGCGGAATGGACCACATCGCTTCAGGCGATCGACGCGTTCGAACGCATCCGCTTGGCGGCCCACATCGCCTCCGTGCCAGGATCCGAGTTCACGGTCACGGTCCCCCTCGGCACGGTAGCCTCGATCCCGTTCGGGACCGCGAGCGATGGGCGTTTGAGTTTCATCCCCGCGGGCGACTCCGCCCTGAGCGTCTCCATGAGCTTCGTCCCGAACCTCCGCGCGGCCTCCGTGCTGAAGGTCGACCAGGATGTGATCCTTCTCATGGACAGCTCGGGCTCCATGGTGTGGAACGACCCCGCGCGCCTGCGGATCTCCAGTGCGAAGGAGTACGTCGGGCAGCTGACGCTGCCGGATCGCGTGGCGATCGTCGACTTCGATGACAACGCGCTCTTCACGCGGGCGAACGTCGGGGGGCCCGTCCACCATCTCTTCACCCCGGGCCATAATGGCCCGCCCTACACGGAGGCCCAATCGGATCTGGACACGATCGACGCGTCCGGGTCGACGAACTTCGGCGATGCGATTCGCATCGCGAACGACGAGTTCATCGCGTACGGGGATCGGAATCACGCGTGGGTCATGATCCTCCTGACGGACGGCCGGAACACCGTACGGGGCGCGGACGCGATGGCGCGAAGCGAGGCCCAGGAGGCGCTGGCCCTCGGCATCACGATCTACACGATCGGCCTGGGGAACGACCTGAACGAGCCGCTCCTGCGGGAGATCGCGGAGACGACGGGCGGGACGTACTACCACGCCTCGACCGCCGCGGAGATCCGTTGGATCTACCTCGAGATTAGCCGCCGCTACTCGGGCAGCTTCCAGTGCGGGATCGCGACGACCCACGAGCCGGCCTTCGGGACCTTGGAGCTCTTCCGCGCGAACCGCCGCTACCCGGCGCAGACCGTGCGCCTGGAGGGCGGAGCGATCGACGTGCGCCAGCCGACCGGATCCCTCCTGCGAGAGGGCCTCCCCCTGGTCTACGAGCAGAAACCGGAGGGGGCGAGCGTGTCCCTCACGCTCCTCACCTTCGTGGGCGAGCCGAAGATCATCAGCGGGATCGGGAACGAGATCGTGACGGGACGGGTGCTGGGCGCCGATCGGGTGGACCAGCCCATCGCGAAGGTCCCCCTGAACGAGACGAGCGATCGGATCCAGCTCACATGGGAGGAGTTCGACTTCTGGGCGGACCAGGGTGCCGCGACGCCCGCAGCCGCCGCAGCTGTGGAGGCCCCGATGACGGAGGCGGAGCGCCTCGCCCGATGGGCCTACGAGAACCAGACCGCACGGGACGTGTCGAGCGCGAAGAACCTCGTGGACCGCGCGCAGGGTCAGCTGTCCGCCGCGGTCGAGGCCCTCGAGGATGGAGAGGCCTCAGGAGAAATCCAGTCGTGGCTCGTGGCGTCCACGCGGGATTCCGTCCTGCTCGACGCCTGCCGGCTCGATCAGTGGCGGAACTGGTACGACGGGATCTCGCTCCGTGTGACGTCCGCCTCCGCCGCGGCCTGGGCCGCATGGTTCGTGGAAGAGTTCGGGGGACGGTGGCCGGGCGTGTCGACGGGCATGGCGGGCAACGAGACGGTCGTCTCCCTTCACGGGGTGGACCGGTTCATCTTGGACACCCGGGTCATCGAGATCTCGATCGGCGGTTTGGGCTGAGTCCTCGGCCTGCGATCAGGCCCGCTGACGCAACGCACACTCGCTACGTGACGAGCGCCTGCCCACCCGGGGCATGAAACCCTTTTGCGGCCAGAGGCGATTCGGACCGAGGATCGTCTTGCTCGCCTTCGATGCCGCCGGCCGGAGCGGGGACCCGCCCGTCGTCCTCCTGCATGGCTGGCCTCTCGATCGCTCGATCTGGTCCGAGGTCACGGCGATCGTCGCCGCCGCGGGTTTCCGCGTGCTCGCACCGGACCTGCCAAGCTTCGGAGAGAGTCCACCCATGGAGGCGGAGCGAGCATCCGTGGAGGCGTATGCGGACGAGGTCGCCGGTTTTCTGGAGGCCTTCCGACCCGACGCGGCGGCCATCGCGGGCCACAGCTTCGGCGGCTACGTAGCCCTCGCCCTCGCCGAACGTCGGCCGGATCTCGTCGGGAGTCTCGGGCTCGTCTCCTCCCGTGCGACCTCGGACACGGAGGCGGCTCGCACAGGCCGGCACGAGACGATCAAGAAGATCCGCGCGCAGGGGACGAAGGCCCTGCTTCCGGGTCTCATCGAGAAGCTCCTCGGACCCTCGGTCCCGGTCGGACTTCGCGCGCGCACGCGAGCGCTCATCGAGCGCGCCCGGCCCGACGGGACGATCGCCGCCCTCGCCGCGATGGCGACCCGGCCGGATCGGACGTCCGTGATCGAGGGATTCCGCGGTCCCGCGCTCGTCCTCCATGGCGTTGCGGATGCCCTCATCCCCGTCTCGGAGGCCGCGGACGCGCGAAGCTCGACGCACGCCGTCCGTCGGATCCTCCCAGACGTCGGGCACCTGCCCATGTGGGAGGCCCCCAAGGCCTCCGCGGACGCGATCCTCGAGTGGGCGACCGCCTCCCGCCAGGCCGCTCGGAAGTGAGTGCCCGTCCGGGGAATCGGCGCGAAAAGACTAAGCCCGGCGAGGCACCCTGGAACGGCGTCATGCGGGTGGCCATCCTCGGTGTGGGAGGCCTGGGCCGCACCCTCGCGTCCGAGCTCCGCGCGGATCCCCGAGTCACCTCCCTCCTCCTCATCGACCAGCTCGGGGAGCGGGCGCGCGTCCTGACGGGCCTTCGAGGCCGCGTGCCGATCGAGGCGGCGCAGCTGAACGTGGAGAACCGGCTCGCCCTCGCGAAGGCGATCCGCGGCTGCGACGTCGTCGTGAACACGACCTTGCCGAAGTACAACCTGACGATCATGCAGGCGGCCCTCGAGGCGGGCGGGAACTACCTCGATGTGGCCGCGACGGGTCCGCGCCAGCCCGGCGGTCCCCCTGGGATCTTCGAGCAGCTGGACCTGAACGATGCCTTCGCGTCCGCAGGCCGAACGGCCCTCATCTCGATGGGCCTCGACCCGGGGATCTCGAACGTGATGGCGCGCGAGGCGGCCTCCCGCCTCGATGCCGTCGACGCGATCCGCATCCGCTCCGGGGGGATCGCGACCCTCCCGGGTCATGCCGCTTTCCCCCTGTACTCGCGGGAGGCGTTCGTCTCGGACATCCTCGTCCGACCGGCCGTCTGGGCGGACGGGAAGCTCCAGGACCGGGAACCGATGAGCGAACCCGAGGAGTACGAGTTCCCGTCGCCCGTCGGGAAGCAGCAGACGTTCCTCATCTCCCACGAGGAGGTCAAGACCCTCCCGAAGTACCTCGGCAAGCCCGTCGGACGGGTCGATTTCAAGTACGCCCTCGAGCCGGACCTCGTCCGCGCGCTGATTTCCCTCGACCGCCTCGGCCTCCTAGCGGACAGCCGCATGATCCGCATCGGGAACCAGATGGTGCCCTTCCGCCGCGCGTTCACGTCCGCGTTCCCGGAGCCGTCGGCCCTCGTCCTCCCGGTCGAAGGGGCGAAGGCCCTGAGCGTCGAGGTCGAGGGCACGCTCGGCGGGAAGCGGATCGTCCGACGAGGCGACATCGTCCTCGCCCATCAGGAGGCGAACCGCCGTCGGTCGACGACCGCCGTCTACTATCTGACGGCCGTCGGGGCGGCGATCGGAGTCCTCCTGATCGCGGACCGGGCGACGCCCGGGACCGGCGTGCATCCTCCGGAGGTGTTGGATCCGGAGCGGGTGTTCAAGGAGTGGTCCGCCCGGGAGCTTCCGTTGGCATGGTCGGAACGCGCGGTCCCGGCCTGAGCCCCTGACGGCCCTACGGATGTTTGTTCGCCACGAGGAGGAAGCGGCTCTCCGTCAGGACGAGACCGTCCTTCGTCGCGCATGCGGTCTCGAGGGACCGCATGGCGTCGAGGTCGCGCTCGAGGTCGAAATCGGGGATCGTCCAGGGCGCCACGCAGAGCATGAAGACGACCTCTCCGAGGGAGCCGTAGGCCACGGGCGAGTCCTTTTCCCGGCTCTGCACGCGATATCCGCGGGCGCGAAACGCGTCCTCAAAGCGGGTCCGGAGGTCGCCGAAGTCCGCCATCCGCGGGAAGTGGAGTCGCAGCTCCTGCCAGTCGGATCGGCCCACCTGCTGGGTGAGGAACCGGCCCCCGGGGGCGAGGACCCGGTCCACCTCGGCGGGATCGAACTCCTCGTGCCGATCGATCACGAGATCGAACACGGAGTCGCGAAAGGGAAGGCGGAGGCTCTCGCACCGTACGACCCGAACCCCGAGGGATGCGAGCCGGCGGGCCGCGATCGGCGCGTTGACGGACCAGGACTCCGTCGCGACGACCGGGGCCGGCAGGTCGTCCCGGACCTTGGAGAGGAACTCGCCCCCTCCCGTGCCGAGATCGACGACGGAATGTCGTCCCCGAGCGGATTCGCGGACGAGCCGTTCATAATCCCAGGGAAGTCTCGCTCCAAGCCGGCGGGGGGAGACGGAGGACAGGTCCCATCCCTCGAATGCGCGGGCGCGTTCCACCCAGGGCCGGAGCCTTTCGAGGGTCGCCCTGCGGTCCTCGCGTGCCGCGATTCCAGGCCGAGAGGACCCGCGGGACCGCTTCATCGCCTCGAGACCGCCGGGGTCGCCTACGTCGGGTCGCCGAACGTGAGGTAGTGCCACGGCTTCCGGACCTGGTCCAACAGGTCGATGAAGACGTGCTTGACCTGGGTGTACTCCTCGAGCGAGTATACGGAGAGATCCTTCCCGAAGCCGCTCTGCTTGTACCCACCATGGGGCATCTCGCTCACGATCGGGAGGTGCTCGTTGATCTCGACGGCGCCGAACCGCAGGGCGTTCGCCACGCGGTGCGCCCGCTGGACGTCCTTCGTCCAGACGGAGGAGTAGAGGCCGTACACGACGGCGTTCGCCGCCTCCACGGCCTCGTCCTCCGTCGAGAACTTCTGGACGTTCACGACGGGGCCGAAGACCTCCTCCCGCGCGATGCGCATCGAGGGGTCCGTGTCCACGAAGGCCGTGGCCTCGTAGAACCAACCCTTGTCGAACGTCTTGCCCTTCGGACGCTTCCCGCCGAGGGCGAGCTTCGCGCCTTCCTCCTGGCCGATCCCCACGTACTTCTCGACCTTCTCCCGCTGCTTCTCGGAGACGAGCGGACCCAAGTCCGTGGACCGCTGGAGCGGGTCTCCGATGCGGACCGTCTTGAGGCGATCGAGGAACCTCTCCTGGAACTTCTTGTACACCTTGTCGTGGACGATGAACCGGGCGGCCTGCGTGCAATCTTGCCCGCCGTTCACCATGGACGCCGCAACCGCTCCTTCTGCGGCGGCCGCGACGTTCGCGTCGTCGAACACGATGAAGGGGGCCTTGCCTCCGAGTTCGAGGTGGAGCTTCTTCACGTTCGTCCGGGCGGCGCCCATGATCTCTTTCCCCGTCGCCGTGTCGCCCGTCAGGGAGACCATGTCGACCTTGTCGCTCGAGGCGAGCTCGTTCCCGACGACCGCGCCCGGGCCCGTGATCAGGTTCACGGTCCCCGGAGGAAGTCCCGCCTGCTCGATGAGCTTCCCGAGCTCGAGGGTCGTGAGGGGCGTCAACGACGCCGGCTTCAGGACGACCGTGTTCCCCGCGGCGAGGGCGGGGGCGAGCTTCCAGATCGCCATCATGAACGGGTAGTTCCAGGGGGTGATGGACCCGACGACCCCGACGGGCTCCCGCCGGATCACGCTCGTCGCTCCGTAGGCATATTCCATGGACGCCTGCCCGGTGAGCGTGCGGGACGCCCCCGCCATGAATCGCAGGTTGTCCACGGAGAACGGGAGGTCCCCGTCCCGCGCCTGCTTGATCGTCTTGCCCTGGTTCATCGACTCGAGGGGGGCCAGACGGTCCATCTCGGCCTCGATGAGGCTCGCAAGCTTGAACAGGACCCCGGCCCGGTCGCCCGGCGTCATCCGGGGCCATTTCCCCTTGTCGAACGCCTCCCGGGCGGCGTCGATCGCCGCGCGCGTGTCCTGGACGTCCGACTGCGGGACCGCCGCGATCTTCGCGCCGTTCGCCGGGTTGATGACCGTGTACGTGGTTTCCTTGTGCGACGGGACCCACTCACCAGCGATGTAGTTGAGATACTCGGACTTGCCCACTCGATCCTCCCCTGATAGGCGCATGCGGTTACGTCTCGGACGGCTAAGTACGTTTCGAGACTACCGGCTGTCCGCAGTCGTGCATCCCGTCCCGTGTCCACGCCTCGGGACGGGCCCGGCGTGACCGTCGTTTCGGGCCTCACGGGCCGCGCAGCTTCTCCAAGACAGCGGGGAAGGCGTCTGTGAAGCGCCCGCAATCCGCCTCCGAGACCGTGAAAGACACCCGAAGGAACTTGCTCCCCGACCGCTTCGAAAGGTACTGGCCCGCGCGCGTGTGGACGAGGTGGTCCCGGAGGAGGCGTTCTTCGACGACCTCCGGGTTCGCGCCCGTCGGCGCGAGGTCGATCACGAACATGTTCGCCTTCGACGGGTACACGGGCAACGAGGCTCCGTCGACCTTCGATACCGCGCGTCGGATCGTCTCCTGGTTCCGCTCGCACACCCGCCGGACATCGGGCAACCACTCCTTCTTCGTGCGAAGGGCCGCGAGGGCCGCGCGCTGCGCGACGACGTTCACCCCAAGGACGTTCGTGTCGAACTTCCGGAGGGACCTGATCGCCTCCGGCGGGCCGAGGATCGCGCCGATCCGCATGCCGGCCAGGCCGGGAGCCTTGCTGAACGAGTAGGACAGGAGGGTCTTCTCCGGGTAGAAGTCCGTCGAGAGGACGTGGTCGGGGCTGAAGTCCCGGTACGTGATGTCGTCGATGAACCAGAGGTCGTGGTCCCGCGCGATTTCCGCGAGGCCTTTGATCTGGGATCGCGTGTAGCCGGAGCCCAGCGGGTTGTTCGGGTCGATCACGAGGAGCATCTTCGTCGCCGGGGTGAGAGCCGGCTCCGCGGCCTCGGGCGTGAGGACGTACGGCTTGCGGTAGATGTCGACCTCGACGGCCTTCGCGCCCGTCATCGCGACCTGATCATGGATCGGGAGGAACGAGGGGTCCGTCGAGAGGGCCTCGTCCCCGGCCTTCAGGAGGGCGCGCGTCGCGATGTACTCCCCCTCGATCCCGCCGTTCGTCAGGATCATGTCGACGTCCTCGAGGCCGAGGTCCTCCCGGATCGCCTCCGGGAGCCCGAAGATCCCCGCCTTCCGCGGGTACAGGTTGAACTCCCGTTCCTCGACGCTCTGGCGGATCGCCTCGAGGATCGACGGGTGGACGGGGAGCGTGTTCGTGTTCTGGGACATCCAGGCGACGTCGCGTCGGTGTTCGTGTGCAAACTCGAAGTTGTCTTTCGACGTCATGCGAGAAGCCTCCGGCGGCCGCGCGAGAGCGTCGCGGCTCATATCCGTTGCGGTCTCATCGAGTCGGGTTGCGCGGTCCCGCAAGGCATTTGGCCGGGGTCGGCCATGCGTGGACCGTGACGCTTGGAGGGAAGCGGGTCGTCGTGCTCGCGGAGGACGGCTATGAGGACCTCGAGTTGTGGGTTCCCTACTACCGCCTCCTGGAGGAAGACGCGCAGGTCCTCCTCGCGGGTCACGAGATGCGCACGTACGGCTCGAAGCACGGGTACCCGTGCGAGGTCGATGCGACCGTGGCGGAACTGAAGCCGAAGGACTTCGACGCGGTCGTGATCCCCGGGGGCGTCGCGGGGCCCGATCGTCTTCGTCGACACGATGAGGTCCTCGACTTCGTGCGGAAGATGGACGGGGCCTCGAAGGTCGTGGCGGCGATCTGTCATGCGGCCTGGGTCCCGATAAGCGCGGGGATCGTGAAGGGCCGCCGGATGACGTCGTACGCGAGCGTGAAGGACGATTGCGTGAACGCCGGGGCGAAGTGGGTCGACAAGGAATGCGTCGTCGATGGGACGTTCATCACATCCCGTCGGCCGGCGGACCTGCCCGCGTTCTGCCGCGCGATCGTCTCTGCCTTGTCGAAGTGAGCGCGGCCGCATGGTGCGTGCCCCGGAGGATTGGCGCAAGACGCTGCGCCAGGCGGACGCTTTCGTCCGGAGGAGGGACCGGAGAGCATTGGACCTGCTCCTCCCCGCCCTGCGGTGGCGAGACGACAAGGCGCGAGGGAAGGCCGTCGCCCTCTTGGTCCGCCTCGGACCGATCGCCGTCCCAGACCTGTTCAGGACGCTCGAACGTGCGACGACCGCCGTGGAACGGCGTGGGGCCGTCGATGCGCTCGGAGGGATTGGTGACTCACGGGCGGTTCCTCGGATCATGCGTAGGCTCGACGATCCAGCGATGAGCGTGCGGCGGTCCGCGATGGTCGCCCTCCTTCGGCTCGAGGCGATGGACGCCGTGCCTCGAATCGCGCAGCGGCTCCGGGACAGATCCGGCGGCGTTCGCGTCGCGGCGGCGGGCGTCCTGGGTCGCTTCGGCGATCCGCGTGCGGTCCGGCCGCTCATCGAGGCACTGCGGGACCCGATGTGGTACGTGCGCCAGGCCGCGGCGACGGCGCTCGGCGAGATCGGCGACCTGCGTGCGGTCCGCGCGCTCGAGGTGGCGTCGCGGGATCCTCGGAAGGCCGTAGCGCGGGCCGCGGCGGCCGCTTTGCGCGCGATTCGTGCGTGAGGACCGAAGGCCTTTTTCCAGAGGGCGGATTCCGGTCCGGGTCCGACATGGCCTCTTGCGAAGCCCTCCACGCGCGCTTCGACGCGATCGCGAACGGTCCCGTCCAAGTCGGGGAGCTCCCGGAGTCCATGCACCTCCGCGGGCGGATGGTGTGGTACGTGTATCAGGGCCCGTACTGCGAGATCTCCGAGAAAGGTTGGGGCGTGTTCATGCAGAAGATCCGGTCATCCGGGGTGAAGCCCCGCGGCCCTCCCGGCGACGTGTACCTGTGCGACCCGAAGGATCACGAGGCGGATCATCAGGCAAAGATGCTCACGATTCTCTGGGCTCCCCTGGAGTAGGCCAGAAAGCTTATGCGCCTCCGGGACTTAGGCCGCGGAGCCGGGCTCGTGGTCTAGTGGTTATGACATCGCCTTGACATGGCGAAGGTCACCGGTTCGAATCCGGTCGAGCCCATCGTCCCTCGAGCGCGGTGACAGCGCCCCGGTCGGACGAGATCGGGGTCACGCGGGCTCGGAGGCCAGGCGCCGCACCATGCCCAACGCCAGTTTCGTGAAGAGCGAGTTCACGTTTTCCCCGGACTTCGCACTCGTCCAGATCGCGAAGCCGCCATACGTCTGTGCTTTGCGCTGGGGCTCCGTCGGCTCGTAGAGGAGCTCGGGGACTTGGTCCTTGAGGTCGACCTTGTTGACGACAAGCGCAAGGGGCACTTCCCCGGAGATCCGAAACGTCTCCGTAATCCATCGGTCGAGTGCCTCGAAGGTCGAGTACCTTGTTACGTCGCACACGGCAATGAGCCCCATCGTTCCACGCATGTACGACTGATGGAGCGTTTCGAGGTACGCCCTTTCCCCGATCAGGTCCCAGATCGACATTTGGACCTCGAGCTGGCTGCTCGGATCGTTCTTCGAGGAGATCCAGACTCGCTTCAGGCTGACCTTCGCGCCAAGGGTGGTGATGTACCGGTCATCAAACGCGTCCTCGACGTACCGGCGGATGAGAGACGTCTTGCCGACCGCCGCCTCGCCGATGAGGCACACCTTGGCCTTTAGGACTCTGGAAGGCTCCACGATACGGACGGACTCCCCTCGGCGGAGTATCAAACCTGGTGACCCCGTTATCGGTCGTGAGACGCTTTCGCGGTGGCCCGAGGCGCGGCAGGCCGGGGACGCTGCCCGCCGTGTCCTGATGCCTAGGGAGGCAGCGAAGTGCGTCCCGGAGGGCGCGATGCAGGACGCCGGTCAGACCGCATCCGGCAAGGCGATTTGCCGGACGATGCCCAAGGCGAGGCGTCCAAAGATGGGATTCACGTTCTCCCCGGATTTCGCGCTCGCCCAGGTCGCGAACCCCCCGAAGCGCTGCGCCTTCTCCCGGGGTTCGTTCTCGTCGTACAGGACCATGACCTGGTCCTTCAGGTCAATCTTGTTCACGACGAGCGCCAGCGGCACGTCGCCGGAGACCTTGAATGCCCGGGTGATCCACTCGTCGAGGGCCTCGAACGTCGAGTAGCGAGTCACGTCGCACACGGCGATGATCCCCTGCGCGCCCCGCAGGTACTCCTGGTGGAGGGTCTCCAGGTACGATCGCTCTCCGATCAGGTCCCAGATCGACAGCTGGACCTCGAGCTGCCGCCCCGGGTCCTTCTTCGACGTGAGCCAGATCTTCTTGAGGCTCACCTTGGACCCGAGGGTCGAAATGTACCGGTCGTCGAAGGCGTTCTCGACGTAGCGCCGAACGAGGGACGTCTTCCCGACTGCCGCCTCGCCGATGAGGCAGACCTTCCCCTTGAGGACTCCGCTGAGGTCCAAGCGGTCACGAGTCGTGCGGGAACGGCTATCAAGGCTCCGCCTCCGTTATCGCGGCTGAGACAAGTCACCGGCCGCGTCGCAGCACCTGTCCGGCGAGGGCGCCCGTGGGCTGACCGTCCTCGACCGCGAGGGACCCGTTCACGAGGACCCAGTCGATGCCCTCCGGGTAGTCGTGCGGGTAATTCTCGAAGGGGAAGGCATGGGGCCAGAGGTTCGTCGCACGGTCCCGCACGCGCGGCAGGTCGAAGACGACGAGGTCTGCGGCGAAACCCGGCCGAACGAGGCCGCGGTCCGGGAGCGCGAGTCGTGCCGCCGGCATGCCGGTCATCTTGAAGATCGCCTCCTCGAGCCGCAGCACGCGATCCCGGACGACGAGGCGCTCCAGGATTCCCGGGAACTCCCCGTACGTGCACGGCTGGTACGGCGCCGTCGGGGACGTCCTCTCTTCCTTCGGCGCGACCCAGCCGTCCGAGCAGATCATCACGAGGGGATGCTTGAGGGTCGCCTTGATCTCCTCGAGGTCCATGTAGTCGAACAGGCCCACCGCACGATCCTTCTCCTCGATGATCACGTCGAAGAACGCGGTCCAGGGATCCACGCCTCGACGTTCCGCGAGCTGCGCGATCGTCAAGCCCTCGTTCGACGCGTCCGCCGGGCAGCGGAGGAGGAAGATGCGGTCGAATCGCTCGTGAACGAGAAGCCCGACGTACCCGGCCCCGGGCCGTCGGTCCGCACGGATCTCGTCCTTGAGCGCGGCCCGCTTCCCGGGGTCCCGCAGGAGGGCGATCAGCTCGTCCGTCGGGAGCTTCTGCGTCCATTGCGGGAGCGCGTGGCTCAGCATCGGTCCGAAGTCCGTGTGGGCGTCGTTGTCTACGAGGACGTCGACGCCCCGCGTCCGTGCGCCTTCCCAGAGGGCCTGGATCTCCTTCGACTTCCCCCAGCCCCCATACTTCGGATTGTTGTGGCTAATCTGGACAGGGGTGCCCGCGCGTTCGCCGATCTCGATGCACTCCTGCACCGCCTCGACGATCGTCTCTCGCTCCCCCCGGATGTGGGAGGCGTAGAAGCCCCCGTGGTGGGCGACGACCTTCGCCAGCTCGACGATCTCCTCCGTGTCCGCGAAGCATCCGGGCGGATACACGAGGCCCGTGCTCATCCCGAAGGCGCCCGCGCGCATCGCCTCGTCGACGTGTCGGCGCATCCGACGCAACTCATCGCGGGTCGCGGGGCGTTCCTCGAAGCCCATCGTGGCGAGCCGGACGGCCCCGTGCCCCACGAGGGCCGCGACGTTGACGCCGACCCCCCGCGCCTCCAGGAAGTCGAGGTATTCGCCGAAGGAGGACCACGTCCATTCCCGCGCCTGTGCATAGTACTCCCAACGGCGGACCGCGAGGTCCCGGTGATCGTCGGAGATCGGCGCGGGGGAGTCTCCGCAGTTCCCGATCACATGGGTCGTGACTCCCTGGCGGACCGCGCACTCCGCCGTCCGTTCGACGAGGATCCCGACGTCGCTGTGCGTGTGAATGTCGATGAACCCGGGGGCCACGTAGCAGCCGGAGGCGTCGATCGTCCGCGCGGCTCCCGAGCGGCCGAGCCGGCCGACGCGCACGATCCGGTCCCGCCGGATCCCGACATCCGCGACGCGCCACGGTGCGCCGGTGCCGTCGAGCACGCGGCCGCCTCGAAGCACGATGTCGTAGGGCATTGCAGGCGGGAAGGCCGCGAAGACGTTTAACGATTCACGGAGCCCGCAGGCCGATCCCCGAGCTCGTCGGCAAGTTAACCTTAAACAAGGTTAACTCCGTCACCGGCTTCCGCGGCTCCCCTCGGCATCGGTTTTCTCCCTAGGAATCCGCATCGTCCTGCGGGAAACCGTTTATAGTATGCGAGCGTTCGCGCGCTCACATACGATATCATGCATACATGGGAGGAAGAGCTTCACGCATTCCAGCGACGGACGAAGGGGTCCGCGCGGGCGTGGGAGTCCGCGAAGAAACACATTCCTTTTGGCGTGAACAGCAACTATCGGCTCGTTGAGCCCTATCCACTGTACGTCCGCCGGGCCAAGGGCTCGCGCGTGTGGGACGTCGACGGGAACGAGTACATCGACTTCAACATGGCCTTCGGGGCGCTCGTCGCGGGCCATAGCCATCCCGTCCTCGCGAAGGCGATGCGCGAGCGCGTGTCCAACGGGACGATCTACGGGTTCGAATCCCCGGATGCGGCGCCGCTCGCGGACCACATGGCGAAGCGGTTCCACGTGGACCGCCTCAAGTTCTCGATGACGGGCCTCGACGCGACCCTCTTCGCCGTTCGGCTCGCGAGGGGCGTCACGGGCCGCAAGCGGATCCTGAAGTTCGAGGGCTGCTACCACGGGTCCCATGATGTCCTCATGGTCTCCATCAAGCCCCGCGAGCATCTCGCGGGGGACCCGAAGCGCCCGAACCCCGTCCCGTCGTCGAAGGGGCTCGTGAAGGAACTCGTGGACACGGCCGTCATCGCGCCGTTCAATGACCTCGCCGCGACGGAGTCCATCGCGATCGAGCGCGCGGACGAGATCGCCGGGATCATCCTCGAGCCCGTCCCGATGAACATGGGCTACATCCATCCGGCGCCCGGGTTCCTCGAAGGTCTGCGGCGGCTCGCGGACGAGATCGGGGCGCTCCTCATCTTCGACGAGGTCAAGACGTGCGGCAAGTGGTACGGCGGCGCGGAGGAGGCCTTCGGCGTCGCGCCGGACGTGAAAGTCTTCGGGAAGGCGATCGGGGGCGGCTTCCCCCTCGCCGCGGTCGGCGGGAAGGCGTCCGCCATGGACCAGGTGATCCCCGGCCGGATCGCCCACGCGGGCACGTTCAACGCGAACCCCGTGAGCATCTCCGCAGGCCTCGTCACGATGACGAAGATCCTCACGCGAGCGGCGATGCGGCACGCGCAGGGGATCGGCACGTCCCTCGCGAAAGGGTACATCGACATCATCGAGGACCACGGGCTCACGATGAAGGTCCAGTACGGCGGGATCTCGGGGACGGTCCACTTCACCCGCGGCGCCGTGACGGACTGGCGGTCCTTCCAGGACGTCGACGTGGGGCGCTGGTGGGGCTACTGCACGGCGATGATGAACCGCGGGATCATCCCCATGGCGACGGGCCCGGACGAGCAGTGGACGATCTCCGTCGCGCACACGAAGGCCGACGTCGCGCGACACCTCGACGCGTTCGAGGACGTCGCGGAGAGCATCAAGCAGGTGCAGGCGGACATGCCCCTCGTGGAGGCGATCTGAGGCTTCCGCCATGCCGCGTCGCAAGTACGGCCGGATGATCAAGCCCCTGCCCGCGACGAAGCGCGAGAAGTGCCGCTTCTGCAAGGCCGGCCGGCCGTGCCCCGTTCACTCGGAACGCCCCGAAGGTCCCTGAGCCTTCCGCAGCCGCTTCGCCCCGGCCCAGTAGAGGCTCACCTCGTGCCCGTCGGGATCCTTGAGGTACGCGTGGCGCCAGCCCCACTCCATGTCCTTCGGCATCTGGTCGAAGCGGACGCCCTCCGAGGCGAGACGCTCGCAAGTGGCGTCCAGGTCCCTCACCTCGAAGTAGAGGCGGATCCCCTCGGCCTTCGGGTTCACGCGTCGGTCCTTCCCGATCGCGTGGAGGGCGATCGTCATCCTCCCGGCCGGGCTCCGGAGCCGTGCATAGTCGGGCGGCCACGCATCGATCGCCTCGAACCCGAGGAGGTCCCGGTAGAATCGGAGGGATCTCTCGACGTCCCGCGAATAGATCATCACGTGGTTGAACTCCAGATCGGCCGAGGCCATGGCCGGGAGAAGGCGAAACCGCACTTGAACCGTGCGCTGCCCGGGCGATCCGGCTCAGGCCCGTCGAGCGCGGACGAGGCACGCGGCCCAGTTCAGCCGTTCGTACGATTCGAGCACGAGGCCCGCATCTTGGAACAGCCGCGCGTATGCCGCGGGTCCGAGGATCCGAACGAACGGCGCGAGGAGGACCGTCGCGGGGGACAGGACGATGACGATCCCTTTCGGCGCGAGGAGGTCCGCGGCGATCCGGAGGGCCTCGAGCGGATCATCCATGTAATACAGGGAGCCCGCGAACACGACCGTGTCGAAGCGTCCCGGACGGAAGGGCGGACGCAGGAAGTTCCCCCGGACGAGGTGGCCCCGGTACCGGGCCCGGCGCAGCATCTCCCGCGAGAGGTCGAGGCCGACGCCTCCGTCCAGATGGCCCGTCGTGAAGCCCGTGCCGACGCCGACGTCGAGGACGCGCGTCCCGCGGATCGCTCCGCGCACGCGGTCGAGCCATGCCCGCTTGTAGATCCGCGCATTGATCCGATCGTACCACGGCGCAAGTCGGTCGAAGAACCGACGAGCGGCGGAGGCCCCACCCACGAAGGGCACGGGTTCCCGAACGGCCGGAGCGACTTGAAAGCGCGCCTCACGCCTCGCGATACAACCGCCAGCCGACCCGCGGGAAGAACTCGAACCCAACGGGGGCCCGACACCGCCGTTCGAGATAGAACGCGCACGTGTGGCAACAGTCCGCGAAGCCCAGGTGGTCCTGGCCGAGGAAGCACCGCTTCTCGCAGTACATCGATCTCGCGACCCCGCTCGGGGGCCATAGACCTCGTGCACATACTGTGAGGTCGGGAACGCATCTTCCGGAGGCGCCAAAGACTATATCGCGGGAGGCGCGATGGCCCGCCCCGCATGGCGAAGCCGACCGCGAGGACCCCCGGGTTCGGCGCGCGCACGAAGGCCTCGAAGGCCTACGCGGACCGCGCGCGGAAGTCCCTCCCCGGCGGGGTCACGGCGAGCGTGAAGTACTTCGACCCGTACCCGATCGTCATGCGGAAGGCGAAGGGCGCGCGCCTCTGGGACGTCGACGGGAACGAATACGTCGACTACTGTCTCTCCTTCGGTCCCCTCATCCTCGGCCACGGACACCCGCGCGTGATGAAGGCGATCCGCGACACGCTCCAGGACACGGGCACGACGATGTTCGGGACGCCGCACGAGCTCGAGGCCACGTACGCGGAGCGTCTCCTGGGAATCTTCCACCCGGACGGGAAGATGCGCTTCACGCTTTCAGGCACGGAGGCCACCCTCCACGCGGTCCGCCTCGCGCGCGCCTACCGGCGACGTCCCGTGATCGGGAAGTTCGAGGGACACTTCCACGGGGCGATCGACGAGCTCCTCGTGAGCCACATCCCTTCGCGGGCCGAGGCCGAGAAGGGGCTCTTCCCGGTCGCCGGGTCTCGAGGCACGCCGGATCACGTCCTCCAGAACACCCTCGTCCTTCCGTTCAACGACCTCGAGGAGACGGAGCGACGCATCAAGGCCCGGGCCGACGACCTCGCGTGCGTCATCCTGGAGCCCGTCGAGCGGTCGTACATCGCCCCGGACCGGGAGTTCCTGCGGGGGCTTCGGGAGGTGACGCAGGCTCACGACATCCCGCTCATCTTCGACGAGGTGATGAGCGGCTTCCGCGTGACGTTCGGCGGTGCCCAGCATGCCTACGGCGTCACGCCGGACCTCACGTGCCTGGGGAAGATCATCGGGGGCGGCCTTCCGTGCGGTGCGTTCCTCGGACGCCGAGACCTCCTCGACGTGGCGGATCCCGCGAAGGGGGAGTTCTTCCACAGCAGCACCTTCGCCGGGTACCCGATCGCGATGGCGGCGGGGATGGTGACCCTCGACGAGCTCGGGAAGCGCGGGGCCTTCGAATCCCTCCTCGCCCGGACTCGATCCCTCGTCGGCGGAATCGAGCGCCTCTTCTCGGAGCATCGCATCGCGGTCCAGGTGCCGACGGTCGGCACGGTCTTCTCGATCCTCTTCTCCGACCGCCCGCCTCGGACCTACCGCGACACCCTCGTGGCGGATGCGGACCGGAGGAAACGCTTCGACCTCTCCCTCCTCGAGCATGGCGTCTTCGTGAAGCCCGCTAAGCCGTTCTACCTGTCGACGGCCCACGACGACCTCACGATCCACCGCAGCCTCGAGGCCTTCGAGGCCGTGGTGCCGGCATTCGCCTGATCAGGCGCGCGGTCCGAGTCCCATGATCGTGCGGGCCTCGTCCGGGGTCGCAACCTCCCGCTGGAGGTCCTCCGCGAGATGGCGGGCGCGGGCGACGAGCTCCTCGTTCCGCGCGAGGACGCCTTTCTTCAGGTAGAGGTTGTCCTCCAATCCGACGCGGACGTGGCCTCCGAGGAGGATCGCGTGCGTCGTCATGGGCAGCTGCATCCTCGACATGCCCGCGACGACGTACGTCGCCCCGGCCGGAAGGGCGTTCCGCATGTGGACGAGGTTCTCGATCGTCGCGGGGATTCCGCCGTCCACGCCCATCACGAGCTGGAAATGGCCCGGCTCTTTCACGAGGCCCGCCTCGAGGAGCTTCCTCCCCTGCTGGATGAACCCGACGTCGAAAGCCTCGAGTTCCGGCTTGATGCCCAGGTCGAGCATCGTCTTCGCGAGGAACGCGACCGTCTCGACCGTGTTCACGTACACGACGGAGGGCTTGCGGCCTGCGAAGTTCAGGCTGCTCGTCGTGAGGCTCCCCATCTCTGGGCGCGTCTTCAGGGGCGCCGCGCGGTCCGCATCCGTTTGCCCGGCGATGCCGCTCGTGCTCGTCATCACGATGAGCTTCGTGCGCCGGCGGATCTTGTCCACGGTCTCCTGGAAGATCTCGTAGCGGGACGTCGGACGCTCGTTCTCGTCGCGGCAGTGGACATGGATGATTGCCGCCCCCTCCTGCTCGCACTGATACGCGGCCTCCGCGATCTCGTCCGGGGTCACGGGCACGTGTGGCGTGTCCTTCTTCCTCGGCACGGAG
>Ga0209002_10001443_pt1 | contig 19249 bp, 18 predicted proteins | sample Rifsed16ft2_FD_184010 | JGI IMG/M metagenome (GOLD analysis project Ga0209002, IMG submission 184010) | Soil microbial communities from Rifle, Colorado, USA - sediment 16ft 2 (version 2) | ecosystem: Environmental > Terrestrial > Deep subsurface > Rock core/Sediment | place: Rifle, Colorado... | reverse complement strand
CTCCGGGTCCTCACGTTGCCCGCGGTTCCCGCCACGATCTTCGTGGACGAAATCCCAAGGAACGACTGGGGCATGTGGCAGACCATGGAGCCAGGGACGTACAAGGTGTCCTTCGGCCCCGTCCCGGGATTCGTGACGCCCGGTCCGCTGACGGCGACGGTCGCCGCGGGCACTGGGACGTCGATCACGGGGTCCTATGTATCCGCTCCTGCCGCCCCGGAGCCTTTCGAGAATGGGACCGACGACCGGTCCACCATGATCCCCGGCGCCACGGACGACGCGGTCGCGACGCCCCGTCCGGAGACGCAATCGGCCCTCGAAGCCGCAAAAGCTTAAATCGCCCCTCGCGGTGCGCGGGTTCCGTGCAGCTCCGTCTCCTTGAGAAGGACAAGAACACCCTCCGGATCGAGATTTCGACCCCGGACGACACGGTGATCTATCCGCTCCTCACGGCTCTCCTCAGGCACGAGGATGTCGCCGCCGCGAGGTACTTTACCGGGCACCCGCAGCTCGACAAGCCGGTCCTGACCCTCGTCACGAGGAAGGGCAACCCCCAGGCGGTCCTCAAGAAGGTCGCGGAGGGCCTTGCGTCGATGTACGCGGGCGCGAAGGAGTTCCTCGAGAAGGAGCTTCCATAAGCCCATGGAACTCGAGGTCGGGATCGAGGGGTACCTGACCTCGTCCCCAGGGGTCGGCGGGACGATCAAGGCCTCCCCCGAGGACTTCGTCGTCGAAGAGATTTCCACCGAGCCGCCCGCCTCGGACGAAGGCCTGTATACCGTCGCGTCGATCCGGGTCAGGGACTGGGAAACGAATCGTCTCGTCCGACAGCTCGCGAGACGCCTTCGGATCAGTCGAAGACGGATCGGGTTCGCCGGGACGAAGGACAAGCGCGCGGTGACGACCCGACTGTTCTCGTTCGAACGCGTTCGCCCGGAAGAGCTCCAGGACGTCCGATTGAAGGACGTCGAGGTCCTCACCGCGTACCCGGCATCGAAACCCGTCCGGATCGGCGAGCTGCTGGGAAACCGGTTCCGGATCGTCGTGCGGGATCTCGATCTTCCACGGGACCGTGCGGTGTCCGCGGTCGAGAAGACATCTCATCAGCTCGCCGGGTTCCGCGGCTTCCCGAATTTCTTCGGCATGCAGCGGTTCGGGTCCGTGCGGCCGATCACCCACGTCGTGGGGCGTCACATCGTCCGGGGAGAGTTCGCGGAGGCCGTCGAGGCGTACGTGGCAAACCCGCTCGTAGGGGAGGGAGAGGAGTCGTACGCGGTCCGTCTCGCCCTCGAGGAGACGGGGGACGTCCGGGAGGCGCTAAGGAATTACCCGGATTCCTTTTCGTTCGAGAAAGCGATCTTGAATCACCTTGTCGGGAACCCGGGCGACCATCTCGGCGCCCTTCGCCGACTCCCTCACAACCTACTGCTCATGTTCGTTCACGCGTATCAGTCGTACCTCTTCAATCGGACCGTCCGGATACGGCTCGGCCGTGGGCTCCCGCTCCACGGGCCGGTCGTGGGAGATCTCGTGCTTCCGCCGGACCGGGACGGCCTGCCCGATCGGGATCGGGTCGTCGAGGTGACGCCCGACAATCTGGAGAAGGTCACGGCCCGCTGTCATGCCTCGAAGGCGTGGGTCAGCGGAATCCTGTTTGGGTCGGAGCCCCGCTTCGCCGAAGGGGAACCCGGTCGGATCGAGCGGGAGATCGTTGCGTCGGAGGCGCTCCGCCCGGAGGACTTCGTGGTGCCGGACATCCCGCGCATCTCGTCGAAGGGGGGCCGTCGAGAGATCCTCGCGCCCGTGCGACACCTGGAGGCCCGCGTGGACGAATCGTCACTGGTCCTCTCGTTCGAGCTGACCCGAGGGTGCTACGCGACGAGCCTCGTTCGAGAGTTCACGAAGACCGGGTAGGGTCACGCGCGAAGCTTGCCCCAGGTATCCACGAACCGATCCACCGCGTCGTCGTGGAAACTCCTCCGGTTCGCGACCAGGATGTCGACGACCTCCCCCATGTCCTTGATGAGGAAGACGCTCTCCCGACCGCGCTTCGACCTGAGGAGGATTTCTCGCCCGAGGAGTTTCTGAAGATGGTAGGAGAGAGTGGACTTCGACACGCCGGCGGCCGCTTGGAGCTCCGCGAAGCTCCTCTGGCCATACTGGAGGATCTCCATCACGATCTTCCGGGGCACGTCCTCTCGGAGCACGCCGAGGATTCTCCGCTGGACGTCCGCGAACGCCCGCGCGATGAAGTACCTCTTCCGGTGTCCGAGCTCCTCCGACTTCAGGAGTCCGGTCCGCTCGAGGACCCCGAGGTGATAGGACAGCATACCCGTCGACATCCCGAGGATCTGTCCGATGCGGCGCAGGTGGATCCCGGGATTCTGCAGGAGGAACTCGTAGATCCGCCGTCGGCTCTCAAGCTCGAGCCCGTCCATCATCCGATCACCGAAAAGTGCCGCCGCGCCAAGCGATGGACCCCGCGCCTCCGATCCGTTCGTGGGTCGCGGTCCGTCCGTCGTCTCGGAGGGGGACCATTGTTCGTTTTCAAGGATGGGACCACCTTTATACTTTATGGAACGGCCGTCGACAGCGGCCTCCTCGGTCACGTACTTATAGCGCCCGTCGCATCGCGCCGCGATGGCGGCCTCGGAGGCGTGTGCCGTCTCGGGCTGCGGGAAGGACGCCGCCCGTTCCCTCCCGACGAAGAAGGTGAAAGAGGTGTTGCCGGAGCTGTCCTTGACAGGAGACGCGCGCCGCAGCCATCTCTGCCGGGACCACTACCGTCAGTTCCGGAAGAAGACGAAGCAGGAACGCGAACTCGACCGTCTTGGATGGTGAACGGTCCCTCCGGATCCCGCGAGCCCTTCACGCCGCGGGGACCAGGGTCCAGACCTTCGGACCGTCCTCAATGAACACGGCGCCGCACGCAGGGCAGCGATAGTACGCCGCCCGGCCTCCGGCCCCGAGCTCCTCGAGGTCCTCGTGTTCGCACGCCGTTCGCCGTCCGGCCGAGAAGGCCGTCTCGATCTGCGCCATCGAGTTGTGGATGGACCGCGGGACGAACGACTTTGAACCGGCGGAGGCGGCCGTCGGACGACGGCTGCACCCTTATCCGTTCCCGTGGTGCGAGGCTTCGCCGGAGTCCGCCGCGCCGGTCTCCTCGATCACCATCTCCCTCAGGCCCGTGCCCGGGTTGAACACGCGGCTGAGCCGGATCTGGTCGAACCGTGCGACGAGGACCTCGTTGACCACGCAGGCTCTCGCGCGAAAGAGGTGCCCGCCGACGACGGCGTGGTCGGGCCGCCCGGCGGCGATGTGAAGGTGCAGGGGAGGATTCGCGCGCATTGCGATGCTCCCGTGCAGCGCGAGAAGCTCGTGGCGATCCGAGAAGGCCGACCGTTGGTACCCCTTCGGAGTGAAGAACCCGATCTCAAAGTCTTGGACCATCCCGATGCCCCAGAGCACGGAGCCGCTGTCGATCTTGTGGCGTCGTGCGATCTCTTCCAGGGACGGGAACAAGTCCTCGCCATCGGATAGCTTCACCTGGACGAAGGCGCCCTCCTCCGCGCTCCTCACAAGGTCACCGTCCGCGGAGCGGTTCCGCCCGGATGCGGAATCGCCGGGCGATTTCCCGGGCGAGTTCCGGCGCGGAGCCGAAGATCGTGAAGACGTGGGTCGCGCCGCACGCGGCAACGAACTCCATCGCGCCCTCGAAGTCCGCATGGTCGCTGAGGGGAAACTGGGCGTCGACCCCATACCGACGGGTGAAGTCGAAGAAAGCCGTCCAGCCCGAGACGTACGCCGTCTTGACGCCGGCGGAACCGAGCCACGACACGCTCTCGTTCAGGGGCCGCCGGAGCCATCCGGGGGGCAGCACGTACACGCGCGGGTCGCGGCGCTCCCCGTCCTCGAGGTCCGCAAGCCGGCGGAAGTCCAATCGGACCCCGTGGCGGAGATACGCGTCCGCGAGATCGGCAATCCGCTCAGGGACCGCGACCTCGACCCCAAGGCGGTTCGCGAGGGCGATCAGCTCCTGAGACTTCCCGAATTCGTATCCGCCGAGGGCCACGGGGCCTGACGCGAGTTCCATCTCCATCCAGGTGAGGAGGTCCGCCTCCACCTCGTGCTTGGGCGGGAAGCTGAATCCCGGCCGCCCGTAGGTCGCGTCCACGATGAGATGACGGACCTGCTCCGGTACCGCACGTCCGCACGTCGCGCCGCCTTCCGGATTGAAGTCGCCGGTGTAGAGCAGATCGTCCACCCGGACCATCGCGGATCCGAAGACATGCCCGGCGTCTCGGAGGGAGACCGCGAATCCGCCCACGTCGACCTCCGTCCCGTACGGCAGCCCGATGCCCTCCCCCGATCCCCGGCGCACCCGGAGGATGTCGAGGGTCTGTGGCGTCATGACGCCGCCGGACGTCAGATGATCGAGGTGTCCGTGGCTCACGACAGATCCGGGGGTGCGCCGAGCCGGATCGAGGATGACCGCCCTGAGGCGGTCCTGGACGCGGATCCCGCCGTCGTACCAGACGTGCATCAGCCGCGCCTCGTGAAGACATATCGGGTCGGCACCCGCTTGCGCAGCCCCGTCCAGTAGCCGCAGCGGCTGCACCGGTAGCCCAGGGTCACCGTGCCCCCGAAGACCGTCATGTTCCGGACGCGCCGGAGCCGCTCGGTGCAGACGGGGCACCGCACGAGGCTCCGCTTCTGCCCCGTCTCGCGGCAGTGGATCTCGAGGTCCACGAGCCCGGAGTCGATTGCGATCTGACGCAGCCGGGGTCCTCCCACCCGGAAGGTCTCCTCGGATCGCAGGTCCTTCTCGACGAGCTTCTTCAGCTGCCGCTGGGAGTTCACCGCCCGCCGGGTGTTGAGCACGCGGGCGATCGACGCCCGGACCGCATCGTCGCTCGGGATGCGGTACTCGGACATCGAGTTCGGGAAAGCCCGGGGTTCATACTAACCTTTGCCGCCCCGACGGAGCAGCGCAACCCGAGGGGCGTGCCGGTCGCTCGCGACGTGCGGAGTCAGCGGGCTCGCTCGCCCGGACGAAACTGGCGGATCCTGGGTCTCTTTGCTACGATTCTCGACGGGACGCGTCCAACGTAACTCGTGGCGCCGTCGAGACGGCCGAGGCGGGCACCGTTCGCCAGGAGGCGATGGAACCCGGAGCGGGAGGGCCGGCACTTGGGACGTGGATCCCCAACGACTCCAGGACCGCGGACGGGGCCCACCGGAAGACCGCGGAAGGCGTCGTGAACCAGATCGAGCCGTCCGGCGCAGGCTCCATCTCGAGAATCCCGTCCGGGGTGCGCATCACCAGATCCTCGGCGGCAACCGAATCGTACCTCGGCGGATCGAGATCGAGCCGCCGAAGGGTGCCGGTGTTCCAGTCGCCCAGGACGAGGTCCCCCTCGAAGGAGGCGAAACGACTTCCGGTCGGGAACGCCGCGTTCGTTGGCGCGATCGTGGGCGTCCACGTGGCAATCGGGTCGATGTACGGAGGGCGGTTCGCGGTCCCGCGGACGACCGGCCAGCCGTAGTTGCCGCCCGGGACGAGGAGGTTCACTTCATCGCTGTCCTGTGGGCCGTTCTCCGTGATGTAGGCGGTCCCCGTTGCGGGATGGAACGCGAGCCCGAACATGTTCCGATGGCCGTACGTGTAGACGTACGGATTCGCATTCCCCTGGCCGAAGAAAGGATTGTCCGATGGCACGGACCCGTCGGCGTTCAGACGTATCACCTTCCCGTTCAGGCGCCGAAGATCCTGGGCCGCGTTCGCGTCCTGTGCGTCCCCGACGAGCGCGTACAGCTTCCCGTCAGGCCCGAAGCCGATCACTCCGCCATTGTGGACCGTGGACGCGGGAATCCGGTCCAGGACGGGCTCGGGTGCACCGCCGACCTCATCGGTCGCACGCACGCGCACGATGCGGTTCGAGACGCCGCCGCTCGCTGCAACGTACGTCTGGTACGCGTACAGCCACGGCGCCTGGGGGAACCCGGGGTCGAGGGCGAGGCCTAGGAGGCCCTGCTCTCCCGTGGTCGCGGTGTCCGCGAACGTGGCGAGAGGCGTCTGGAGCAGAACGCCGTCGCGGATGACCCGAATCCGCCCCGCGAAGCGCTCCGCGACGAACACGCGTCCGTCCGGCGCGAATGCGATCGCGGTCGGCCACTCGAGGGCGTACGGCTGGGCCGCGGCGAAGACGCCCGTCGAGGACGTCGGCTGCGATGCGGAGACCGTCACCGCCCGCGGCGCAGGCGTCGCGAACCCGGAAACGGCGCCGAACGAGACCGTGTACGCCCCGGGGGGAATGAATCGCCACAGGCCCCATTTGTCGTTCGGGACGCCGTCAAGGAAGATCGTGGACGGGACAGGCGGGTCCGTCGTCACGCGGATCGATCCGAATGGAACGAACGTTCCTCGGACGGTCGTCGTCTGCCCCGGCGTGATGTCAACGACCTGCGGCGTCGGAGTCCCGAAGCCGGGAACATCCGTGAACGAGACCGTGTGCGTCCCGGGCGACAGCTTCAGCCACGCGAGCGCCCAGTCGTTCCGGACGGTGCCGTCCACGAGGACTTGCGCGGGCACTGCCGGATCCGTCGTCACGCGGAGAAGCCCGAAGGCGTCCGGATCCGGTCCGGGCGAGGCCCCGTCGAAGGCGTACCGTGCGACGACGGTCGTGAGTTCCCCCGGGAGGATCTCCGCGGCGAGGGGGCTCGGCGGGGAATAGCCGGGGACACGGCCGAAGGCGACGGTGTGTGGCCCTGCCGGGAGGGCGACCCACAGGCCCCAGTCGTCCCTCGGGATCCCGTCCACGTCGATCGTGGCCGGAACGGCCGGGTCCGTGACGACCCTCAGGTACCCGAGGGGCTCGAACCGACCGACGATCTCGACGGTCTCGCCTGGCCGCCCCTCCACGGTGAGGGGTCGCGGGGTCGCGTAGCCAGGCACGGCCGAGAACGCGATCTCGTGCGTACCCGGATCGAGCGCCAGCCAGTTGAGCCCCCAGTCGTCCCGCGGAATGCCATCCACGCGGATCGAGGAGGGAACGGGCGGATCCGTCCGTACCCGGAGGACCATGGAATCTCCGACCGCCGTGGGCCCGGACCCGGAATCGTCCAGATCCGCGACGAGGTCACCGGGCGCGGAGAGAACCGTCTCGGGAACGGGGCCGACCGTGAGGAGCAGAACCCAGGCCCATCCGACCACCCAGGGCACGACACGCGCCAGGCCGTGTCTCTCACGTCTCCGCCTCTTCACCCGCCTCACCCGCCCGGATGAGCAAGGCGCCGCTCGCCCAAAGACGTTCCGCCGCAGCGTGTCGTCCAAAAAGGATAAAGTGGTCGGCAGGTTGACGGCCGGCATGGCCGAGCCGCGCAAGGTGATGATCCTCGGGGCCGCGGGCCGGGACTTTCACAACTTCAACGTGTACTTCCGTGACAAGCCGGAGTACCGGGTCGTCGGGTTCACCGCCACCCAGATTCCAGGCATCGAGACGCGGCGCTACCCTTCGTCCCTCGCGGGTCGATACTACCCGGACGGAATCCCGACCTACCCGGAGGCGGACCTCCCGGACCTCCTCTCGCGGCTCGGCGTGGACCTCGTCGTCTTCTCCTACAGCGACGTGGATTACGCGCACGTCGGGCACCTCGCCGCCATCGCAAATGCGCACGGTGCCGACTTCATGCTCCTGGGTGCGCAGCAGACGATGCTTCAGGCGAAGGTCCCGGTCGTCGCGGTGTGCGCGGTCCGCACGGGGAGCGGGAAGAGTCAGACGTCGAGGCGCCTCGCAGGGATCTTGAGGGCCCACGGGAAGAAGGTCGTCGTCGTGCGGCATCCCATGCCGTACGGGGACCTCGCCTCCCAGGCCGTCGAGCGCTTCGCGACGTACGCGGACCTGGACAAGTACGAGTGCACGATCGAGGAACGCGAGGAGTACGAGCCGCACATCGACAAGGGGACGGTCGTGTACGCAGGCGTGGACTACGAGAGGATCCTGCGGCAGGCGGAGCAGGAGGCGGAGATCCTCCTCTGGGACGGGGGCAACAACGACACCCCGTTCTTCCGACCGGACCTCCATCTGGTCGTGGCGGACCCGCACCGGCCCGGGCACGAGCTCACCTACTACCCGGGCGAGACGAACCTCCGGATGGCGGACGTCGTCGTGATCAACAAGGTCGACACCGCGAAGCCGGAGGACGTCGAGACCGTGAGGGCGAACATCCGCGCGGTAAACCCCGGCGCGGTCGTCGTCGAGGCCGCGTCCCCGATCACCGCCGTGGACGACGCCCCCGTCCGCGGGAAGCGGGCCCTCGTGATCGAGGACGGACCCACCCTGACGCATGGGGGCATGACGTACGGGGCCGGATACATCGCCGCGCAGCGGTTCGGGGCCTCCGAGATCGTGGATCCGAGACCCTACGCGGTCGGGTCGATCAAGGAGACCTTCAGGAAGTATCCGAACGCCAGCCGCGTCTTGCCCGCGATGGGCTACGGGCCGAAGCAGATCAAGGAACTCGACGCGACGATTGACGCGGTGCCCTGCGATGTCGTCGTGAGCGGCACGCCGATCGACCTCGGGCGCCTCCTCACGCCGAACAAGCCGATCGTCCAGGTGCGGTACGAACTCGATGAGATCGGGCATCCGAATCTCGAAGACGTCCTGCGCGAGTGGGACCTTATCTAGGAGGGCACGTCCGGCGCGAAGCACCTTTATGGCTTACCGGGCTATCTGTCGCTCCTGATTCCAATGGGGAGCCGAGTCGCGGTCATTGGCGCCGGTGAAATGGGCCACGGAATCGCGGAGCTCGCGGCCCTCCATGGCTACGAGGTCTGCCTCCGGGACATCAAGAAAGAACTCCTCGACCGCGGAATGGAGCGGATCCGGTGGTCCCTGGGGAAACTCGTGGAAAAGGCCCAAATACGAAAGGAACAGGCGGACGAAGCCCTCGTGCGAATCCGGCCCGTACTGAGCCTCCAAGAAGCCGTCAGGGATGCGGACATCGTCATCGAAGCCGTCTTTGAAGACCTCGAGCTGAAGAAAAGAATCTTCGGGGAGCTCGACTCGGCGGCTCCGAACGCGATTCTCGCCTCGAATACGAGCGCGATCCCGATTACGAATATGGCCCGTGCGACGCGGAAACCAGAACGAGTCATCGGGCTTCACTTCTTCAACCCCCCCATGCTCATGCCCCTCGTCGAGGTCGTCCGGGCAGAAACGACGAGCGACGCGACCGTGGATGCTGCCGTGGCGTTCGTGAAGTCCCTCGGCCGGACCGCGATCGTAGTCCGGAAGGACGTCCCGGGCTTCATCACGACCCGGGTCCTCGGGCCCTACATCGACGAGGCGGCCTGGATCCACGACCTCGAAGGCGTGCCGATCGAGACGATTGACGCCGCGATGCGGTTCCGCGCAGGCTTCCCGATGGGCCCCTTCGAACTCGCGGACCAAATCGGAATCGACGTGATCGTCCTCCTCGCGAAGAACGCGGGTCGACAGGTGCCCCCGTCGATTCAGCGGGTGCACGACGCGAAGCGCCTCGGCCGCAAGTCCGGGGAGGGCTTCTACTCGTACAAGGAGGGCCGGCCCATGCTCACCCCGGAAACGGGCCAATCCTTCGAACCCCTCCGGATCCTCGCGCAGGTCATCAACGAGGCCGCGGAGCTCGTCGCCATGGACGTCGCGAGTCCCGCGGAGATCGATGAGGCGATGCGTCTCGGGACAGCCTTCCCGAAGGGACCTTTGGGGTTGGCCGATGACATCGGTCTCGATGTAGTCCTCTCAGCCCTTCGGGATCATCCGAGGACGAAGGCCGCGACGATTCTGCACGACATGGTGGCGCGCGGAGATCTCGGCGTGAAGTCCGGCAAAGGCTTCTACGACCATCGGCGTGTGGGTGAATCGATGACGTTCGAGACCATCCGAGTGGCTAAGGATGTGGCAACGCGGGTGGCGACCCTGACCCTGAACCGACCGGACCGCCTGAACACACTGAGCCCGCAACTCCTCGATGAACTGGAGAGGGCCCTCGCCGGTGTCGAGCGAGACGACGAGGTCCGAGCGCTCATCGTCACAGGCGCGGGGGATCGCGCGTTCAGCGCCGGTGCCGACCTGACGTCGTTCAGCGACATTTCGAAGGCCTTCAAGGTCTGGCGCTTCTCGCGGCGCGCGGAAGAGGTCATGAACCGCGTCGCGAACTTTCCGAAGCCCACGGTCGCGGCCCTGAACGGCTACGCGTTCGGAGGCGGGCTCGAACTCGCTCTCGCCTGCGACTTCCGTATCGCGGCGAAGCGCGTGAAGCTCGGACAGACGGAGATCCGCCTGGGCCTCGTGCCCGGTGCAGGGGGAAGCCAGCGGCTCATTCGCATCCTCGGGGAGGCGAAGGCCAAGGAGCTCGTGATGCTCGGATCGCGGCTCGACGCGGATGCGGCGGCGAATATTGGTCTTCTCACCAAGGTCGTCGAGAACGAGGCCCTCGAGTCGGAGGCACGGACGTTCGCTGAGACCCTTGCGAAAGGCCCCCCGGTCGCGATGCAGCTCGCGAAGGTCCTGTTGAACCGCGGAGGTGGCATGGGTCTGGACGCGGCGACGGAGTTCGAGGCCCTGGCGTTCGGGCTCGTCACGTCGTCCGAGGACATCTACGAGGGGATCCAGGCTTTCATGGAGAAGCGCGAGCCGAAGTTCAAGGGGGAGTAGGGCGAGGAGGGAGGACGGCATCGTGGGCTCCGAGGCGCCGGTCGACGAGTTCGACGAGTTCCGAGGGGGCATCTGACGTCAGCGCGACCGTGCTCGATTAAATACCACGAAACGGATGTCCCGCTGGGAGGGGCAACATGCCGCACTACGTCAGCCTGCTCAAGTGGACGGACCAAGGAATCAAGACCGTAAAGGAATCGCCGAAGCGCGCGGACGCCGCGAAGGCTCTCGTGCAACAGCTCGGCGGGAAGATGGAGATCTTCGTCACCATGGGAGAGTACGACCTCGTGGCGTTGTCCGAGGCGCCCAATGACGAGACCGTCCTCCAGGCCCTGCTCCAGCTCGGGAGCCTGGGGAACGTTCGGTCGACGACCATGAAGGCGTGGACCTTGGACGAGGCGACGCGCGTTCTCGCGAAGCTCAAGTGATTCGTTCTGTCGAGGGACCCGTCGATCGCGTGACGACCCCTTGCCGCACGAAAGACTCGATCGCCCCCGGCGAATAGCCTAGCGACCGAAGGATCGCTTCCGTGTCCTCCCCATGAGAAGGAGCGTGGGCCGGGTCTTCGATCGTGGAGACGGAATGCTTCGCCGGGTGCGCGACGATGCGCCTCGATCCTGTGTCGTCCGTGACCTCCCGGAGGAGGGACCGATCGATCACGTGCGGATCGTCGAGGACCTCCGAGACGCGTCGCACGGGCGCGACGGGCATGCGTTCCTCGACGAAGAGGGAATCCCATTCCTTCTGTGACCTCGCTCGGAAGGCAGCTGCGAGGATTCTCATGACTTCGTCCCTCCCTTCGCCGGCGTCGAACTGGCGTTCCGCGAGATCCGGCCGCCCGACGAGCTCACACAGTCGGGTCCAGAACTTCGGCTCTACCGCCCCGACGGCCATCCAGCGGCCGTCCTTCGTCTCATAGAGGGCGTAGAACGGGAACACCCCGGTGAGCATCGTCTCTCCGGGCCACGGCTCCTCCCCCGTCCCCAGTAGATGAGCGAGGTTCAAAAGCATGAGGCACACGGACGTGTCGTAGATCGAGACGTCGATGAACTCGCCTCGCCCCGTGCGGTCCCTCGTACGGAGGCCCGCGAGGATCGCGAGGGCCGCGTTGAAGCCGCTCGCGAGGTCTGCGATGGGGACTCCCGGAATCACAGGTCTCCCGGTCCGGTCCGCCGTCACTCCGAGAATCCCTGCATGGGCCTCGAACGTGATGTCGTGCCCCGGCAGGTCCTTTGCGGGCCCTGTTGCCCCGTAGCCGCTGAAGGAACAGTAGACGAGCCTCGGGTTTGCCTTTGCGAGGGTCTCGTAGTCCGCCCCCAAGCGCGCCGCGACCCCGGGCCGGAACTGTTCCACGAGGACATCGGCCGTGGCGGCGAGCCGATGGAGGATTTCCTGGCCGTCCGGCCGCTTGAGATCGACCGAGACGGATCGCTTCCCCCGGTTCACCATGAGGAACGGGTACGAGACGCCGCGCCCGGTCGGCGGGACTGCGCGCATGTAGTCCCCGATTCTGGGATCCTCGATCTTGATGACCTCCGCGCCGAGGTTCCGGAGGAGTTGCGTCGCGAACGGGCCGGGGAGGAGCCGCGAGAGGTCGAGGACCACGATGCCTTCGAGCGGGGCGGGCATGCCGCGTGTATGGGGAGTCGTCCGTTTCAAGATTCGCCGCGCGGCGCGTTGTGCGTTGCGTGTGACCGAGTGGCGAACCTTCTTATTCCGCGGGCCGCATGATGTTTCCGGAGCGTCATGACGGACGCCGTCATCGTCGGAGCGGTGCGCACGCCGATCGGGAGGCGGGGCGGCGCCTTGAAGGACGTGCGGCCGGATGAACTCGCGGCGCACGCACTCCGGGCCCTCGTCGACCGCGCCGGCATCGAACCGAAGATCGTCGAAGACGTGGTCCTCGGCTGCGTCACGCAGATCGACGAACAAGGACTCAACATTGCCCGTCTCGCGGCCCTCATCGCGGGTTTCCCGGAGACCGTGCCTGGCGTAAGCGTGAACAGGATGTGTGCCTCCGGCCTCCAAGCGGTCAATTTCGCTTCGATGAACGTGAGAACGGGGATGAACGATCTCGTCATCGCGGGCGGCGTCGAATCGATGTCGCGCGTCCCGATTGGCGCCGACGGCGGCGTATTGAGCGCGAAGCTCACGGACCGCTACGACATTGTCTCCCAAGGGATCGCCGCGGACCTCGTTGCGGACAAGTACGCCATCACGAGGGTGCAGATGGACGAGTTCTCCCTGTGGTCCCATCGGAAGGCCGTCCGGGCCATTGATGAGGGTCGATTCAAGTCCGAGATCGTACCGGTCGCCGTCCTCGACGAAGGCGGTACCAAGCGGCTGTTCGACACGGACGAGCATCCACGGCGGAATACGTCCCTTGAAAAGCTCTCGGCCCTCCCGCCCGCGTTCAAGCCGGATGGCCGGATCACCGCCGGGAATTCGAGCGGTATCAATGACGGCGCCGCGGCCCTCCTGATCGCGACGCGGGAGAAGGCAAAGGATCTGGGTCTGGAGCCCCGGGCGCGGATCGTGGCGACGGGAGCCGCAGGCGTGAATCCGACGGTCATGCTCGACGGTACGATCCCTGCATCGCGGATCGCCCTCGAGAAGGCAGGGCTCCAGGTGGAGGACATCGATCTGTGGGAAGTCAATGAGGCGTTCGCGCCGGTCCCGCTCGCGACGCGGGATACGCTCGGGATCGACGAGGCGAGGGTCAACGTGAATGGGGGGGCGATTGCGCTGGGACACCCCCTCGGGTGCACGGGCGCTCGACTCGTGACGACGATGCTTCATGAGATGGAGCGCCAGGGCCTGCGCTATGGACTCGTCACCCTGTGCATCGGCTTCGGTCAGGGTCTCGCAACGATCATCGAGCGTCCCACGTAGACATTCCCAATTTTCGGTAGACTTATCAGATCCGAATTTCGGAAATTTCTGTGGAACCGAAACTAGGACGAAACCTTTAAGGGGAACCCCGTCTTCGGTGGCTCTGCACTCGTACGTGGCACCGCCACGGAGCGTGCACAGAAATGGACAAACCGAGCGATCAAGACCCCGACCAACGAAACGAGGCGAACGATGGAGCTCTGGCTCACCTTCGCCCTCCTCACGGTCGTATCGTACGGCCTGGGAGAGGGCATGTCCAAAGAGCCGACCGTCCGGCTTGGATCAGCCCGGATGCTCTTCCTGTACGCTCTCTATAACGTCCCAATTTACTCGCTCTGGTTCGTCTTCGGCGGCGGCTGGACGACCTTAAATCCGCTTGGCATCGCGTTTGGCGTCGCGTCCGCGGTTTGTGGCGCGGTCGGAGGCGCGCTCTGGTTCCGCGCGATGGAGGCGGGCAATGCAAGCGTCGTGAGCGGCTTCACGGCGGCCTATCCTGTCATCACCCTTGCAGGCGCAGTGCTGCTCCTCGGGGAGTCCGTCGTACCGCTTCAGATCGTGAGCGTCGTGCTTCTCGTGTCGAGTGTGACGGTCCTCGGCTCTTCGGGGAGGGGCGGACGGACGGCGGCGGGTCGCTCGTGGCTCCCCGCCATGATCGTGACGGTACTCCTCTGGGGCCTCTGGGGCGTGTTCGAGAAGCTCGCCATCGACGAGATCGGTTTCGCAGGGAACGCCGGCGTATATGTGCTGACGGCCACGCCGATCTTCCTGTTCCTCGCGCGCAGGTCCCAGCGAGGCGACGAGCCTTGGGACCGCGCCGGCGTGCGTTCCGCTCAGCTGCCCCTCGCGGCGTTCGCATTCGCCGGGGTCACGACGTACCTAGCGATTGGCATGGGTCCGATCGGCGTGGTGATCCCTGTGACGACGGCATACCCGCTCGTCGCGATCCTGTTCCGTCGATTCTGGATGGCAGAGCGGATGACGCGCCTGCAGACCGCTGCGGTCGCAATGTCCCTCGTCGGTGCGCTCCTCGTGAGCCTCTAGGCGAGACCGCGCCAGGCGAAGCAGGCGCTTTCTACAGAACTGGTCGGAGGTTCTCCAGCCCTTGCGGGCGTTCGCAGCGCTGTCGGAGCCGGAGGCATCCAGATGCCACCGCGGGGATGAGCTCCCGATTCGGAGAGATACCGCCTTCTAAGCGGAGCGCACTCGTCGGACCATCGAACCCTCCGGAGCTGCTCACACCTTCCGAAGCCTCCAGTCCTTCAGGATTTCTCGCGCGGCGTTGTGCCCCGGAGCGCCCATGATGCCTCCGCCGGGATGGGTGCCGGAGCCGCAGAGGTAGAGGCCCTTGATCGGCGTCCGGTACTGCGCCCACCCTGGGACCGGCCGAAGGAAAAAGAGCTGGTCGGGTGTGGGCTCCCCGTGGAAGATGTTCCCGCCTGTGAGCCCGAACTCCCGTTCGACGTCCCAGGGACTGATCACCTGACGGTGGAGGATGATCTTTCGAAGGTTGGGGACATACTCCTCCAGGGTCTCGATGACGGTATCCCCGAAGTCCTCTCGCCGTTCCGGCCAGGTCCCCTTGCGAAGGGTGTACGGAGCGTATTGGACGAACATGGACATGATATGCTTCCCGGGGGGCGCAACGCTTGGATCCAGGGTGGAGGGGATGCAGACGTCGATGAAGGGCCGGCGGGAGAAGTCCCCGTACTTTGCGTCGTCGTAGGCGCGTTCGATGTACTCCGTGTCCGGACCGATCGTGATGATCCCGGACAGGTGGGGGCCGTCGCCGGGCAAGCAGCCGAAGTCCGGCCGTTCGCTGAGGGCGAGGTTCACCTTCGCCGCGGACCCCTCGAGGTTGAAGTTTTGGATTCCCCGCACGTAATCCGACGGCAGGTTCCCCGGTTCGACAAGCGTCAGGAACGTCCTCTTCGGATCCGCATTCGAGACGACGACCCTGGAACGGATCGTCTCGCCGTTCGCCAGCTCCACGCCGTGGGCCCTCCCGTCCTTCACGAGAATACGCCGCACGTCCGCGCTCGCCCGGATCTCCACGCCATGCGCGCGAGCCGCCCCGGCAATGGCCTCGCTGACCATGCCCGTCCCGCCACGGACGAACCCCCAGGAACGGTGGGGGCCCTCGACCTCCCCCATAAAGTGGTGGAGGAGCATCCAGGCCGTGCCAGGGGAGCGCGGGCCCAGGAAGGCTCCGGTGATGCCGTCGGCGCACAGGCCTCCCTTGAGGGGTTCGGACTCGAACCACTCGTCGAGGAAGTCCGCGGCGCTCATCGTCATGAGCTGAGCGAAGGTGTGGAGTTCCTGCTCGCCAACCGCCTTGAAATGACGGTACAACCGGAACAGTTTCCGGAGGTTCGAGGGGCTGAGGGACGCGAGGTCGGGAGGCGTCATCATGAGCATCGGCGCGATGAACTTGGCCGTCCTCGTCATGAGCTGCGAATACGGAGTCATGGCTTCGGCGTCGCGTCTCGAAAACTTGGAAATTTCTCGGAAGGCCTCTTCGTCGTCTCCCCGATACGACAGGAACTTCCCGTCCGGGAGGGGAGTGAAGCTCGCATCCTGGGGGATGACGTGGAAGCCGTGCGACGGGAGATCCAGTCCCCAGATGATCTCGGGTCGCAACATGCTGCAGACGTAGGATAGCTCAGAGAACTGGAATCCCGGATGGATCTCCTCCGTGACGGCAGCGCCTCCGAGGACATGGCGCCGCTCCAGGACCAGGACCCGCTTGCCCGCCTTTCCAAGGTAGGCCGCGGCGATGAGGCCGTTGTGGCCGGCACCGACGACGATCGCGTCGTATGTCGCCATCTGCGTGGATAACCCGTCCCGGGATGTATTTCTTCCTCGGCCGGACTACTCGAGGCCGAGCCTCTCCATCACGTACCGGTCGAAGTCGTGGACCTGGACTTCCTGGGAGCTGTACCGGCCTCGCTTCCACGCGCGGGACTTCATCCCTTTCTGGCTCAGCTCGCAGACATTCCAGTCCTGGCGGTTGATCAGGTCCCACAGCTCGACCGCGTCGTTCGCATCGAAGCCGGGCTGCGCCATCGTCTCGGGATCGAAGTAGAACTCGCACTCGATCCGTGTCCGGTCCGGCGCGAGGGGATACGCCCGATGGATCATCAGGAAATCCCGGTGCAGGCTGAAGAACAGGTTCGGGAAGACCGCGTAGTAGTGGATCGATCGGAGGTCCTCGTCCGTCATGCCCTTGAGAGGCCGACGTCTCGTGTAGCCGGACCAGGTCATCGACGTGTAGTCCGCCGTGAAGTTCATCGTCCCGCCGGAGAACTTCGCCCGGCGCTCTCCGTCCACGAAGTAGTCCGTCACCTCCCCACTCAGATACGGCGTGATCCGGTTCAGGTCCGGATGGACCGGGGCACAGTGGTAGCATTCGGAGTAGTTCTCGACGAGGATCTTCCAGTTCGCCGCCACGTCGTACGTCCGATGCGACCCGAGCCGGAGCTCCTCGAGGGGAAGCCGACGGAACCGAGCAAGGAACTCCCCAAGGTCCTCTCGGAGGGGCGGGACGTCGTCGCCCAGATTGATCCAGAGGAATCCGCCCCATGAGTCCAGCGCGATCGGATGGAGGCCAAAGTCCTCCCGGCGGAAGTCCTCCAGCTCCTCCGTGTGGGGCGCGCCGACGAGGGTCCCTTCCGAGGAGTACGCCCATGCATGGTACGGACACACGATCGAACGGAGTTTCTTTCCCGCAGTTTCTCCGACGAGGCGCGTCCCGCGATGCCGACAGATGTTGTAGAACGCCCGGGCCCGACCGTCGTTCCCTCGTATCACGAGGACGCTCTCGTCCCCGACGTCCAACGTGAAGAAATCGCCGGGGTCCGGGATCGTCTCTTCGCGCCCGACGTTGAGCCAGCTGCGGTAGAAGAACGAATCGAGCTCCTCCCGGAGAATCGCCGGGTCCCAGTACATGGACCCGGGAGGGGTGGTCGCCCGCAGATGGTCTCCGTTCGCGCGGCCGACGTACTTCGTGGCGCTCGGGCTGGACATGTTTCGCGGCGCATACGCCGAGGATATGTTTATCGTTTTCGACGCCGATCGAAGCGTGATTCCGAGTCAAATCGACTGTCGCGAGGTGATCGAGATCCCTCTCACGGCGCGCCCTTGGCTTCCCAATCCCAGTTGTGTCGCTCCAGCCGGAAACCTATCGCTGTTTGAGCTTGGGGTTCAGGAGCTCTTCTAATTCGCGGCTCAACATCGTGAAGGCGAGGACGAGCGCCGTGATACAGATGCCGGGCGGCAGAAATGCCCAGTACCGACCGATGAGGAAGTCGCCGGCCCGCCACGAGCTCTCGATCATCGAGCCCCAACTCGGTTGGGATGGATCCGACAACCCGAAGAACGCCAGGAAGCTCTCCGTCCAGATCGCGCTTGAGACCGTCAAGATCACGTTCGCGAAGATGAGGGGCAGGAGGACGGGGGCGATGTGGCGCACCATAATGTGTCTGTCCCCCGCCCCAATGGCCCGCGCCCGCTGAACGTACCCGAGCGTCTTCACAGAGAGGACCTTCGCTCGCACGACGCGAGCGGTGGTCGGCCAACTGACGAGGGAGATCGAGATGATCGTCCCGATGAACCCCCTCTCCTCAGGAGGAATCTGAAGAACCTCGTTCGGGATCTCTCGAATCAAGGTCGCGACGACCAAGACGAAAGGCAGCCAAGGGATCACGAGGAAGAAGTTCGTGAACCACGAAAGGCTCTTGTCCGTGAACCCACCGTAGTACCCGGCGAGGATCCCGACGAGCGTCCCGGCGACCGTCGCGACGGCCGAAGCGGCGAGTCCGACGATCAGCGAGATTCGAGCGCCATACATGAGGAGCGCGAAGTTGCTCCTCCCGGTCTGGTCCGTGCCGAGTGGGAAACCGGGGAACGGGCCGGAATTTCTGGGTCCGAGGTTCACGGGAGGCGAGTATTGGGGTACGGGTCCTGCGATGAAGGGTGCGAAGATTGCGATGAATAGGAAGAGGACGATGATTGCGAGGCCGACCGCGCCGAGCGGCCGATGGAGGAGCGCACGGAACGTTTCCCAGATCTTGCGCCGAGCCGCGTCGTACCGCTCCCCCACGAGCACGTCTTGAATCCTGGCGAGCGCGGTCCCCACGCGACTACGCCTCCGTGACTCTCGGGTCGATGTACGAATACGCAATGTCGAGGATCGTGTTTGCGACGACGACGCCGAACGTCCCGAGCAAGAAAATCGCCGAGAGAAGCGGGAAGTCCCGGTTCGTGACCGCATCCCAGGTCAAGGCGCCAAGGCCGTTGAGATCGAACACAACCTCGATTACGATGGCTCCGCTGAGGATCCAGCCGACGTACAGGGCGACGACGGTGGCGACGGGCAGGCGGGCATTTGGGATCGCGTGACGCAGGAGTTGCTGGAGAGGGCTCAATCCCTTCGCCCGCGCTGTTGTCATGTAGTCCTCCGAGAGTTCCTCGACAAGGGAGTTCCGCATGATGAGCGTGAAGATTGCGTAGTTGTTGAGAACGAAAGTGAGGACGGGCAGAACGAGGTGGAGGATCCGGTCGGCAACTTTCCCGAAGAAATCGTAGCCGTAGTACGCGGGATAGTTCGCTTCTCCGCCGACGGGGAGGATGGGAACGTAGACGGCCAGGACGTAAATGAG
>Ga0209002_10001440_pt1 | contig 19260 bp, 18 predicted proteins | sample Rifsed16ft2_FD_184010 | JGI IMG/M metagenome (GOLD analysis project Ga0209002, IMG submission 184010) | Soil microbial communities from Rifle, Colorado, USA - sediment 16ft 2 (version 2) | ecosystem: Environmental > Terrestrial > Deep subsurface > Rock core/Sediment | place: Rifle, Colorado... | reverse complement strand
TCTACCCCGCGAGGACGGGCCCGAGGCCCGGGGTCCATTTCAGCCGCACGGAGCTGTTCCAGCTCCTCGTCGCGATCCTCGCCTTAAGCGGGGCCCTCACGGTCGCCCAGATCTTCGGCCTCGGTAGTCGGCGCGTCGGCCTGGCCGACCTTGGTTTTGCCGGACTCGTATTCATCGCCTCCTTCGTCGCCGTCGCCTCGGGCGTCGGGCTGCATGAGATCGCCCACAAGATCGTCGCCCAGAGGTACGGCAACTGGGCGGAGTTCCGGTACGACCTGCGGGGCCTGGCCCTCGCTTTTCTGTTCGCGATGTTCGGGTTCATCATCGCGGCCCCGGGCGCGACTCTCATCTCGGGCGTCGTCTCCCGCGAACAGAACGGACGGATCAGCGCCGCAGGTCCGGCATCGAACCTCTTGGTGGGCACGGGCTTCCTGCTCGCCGCGGAGACGTTGCTCCAGACCGCCTCCCTCACGGATTTCCTCTCGATCTTCGTGACGGTCCTCTTCGTGAACGCATGGCTCATGAACACGATCCTCGCGGGGTTCAACATGATCCCCATCCTGCCCTTTGACGGCGCGAAGGTCTGGGCGTGGAACAAGGTCGCTTGGATCGGGATCGTGGTGCTCGTCGTCAGCCTCTACCTGGCGGGCGTGTTCCTCGGGCTCACGGGCCTCTGAGACAAAGGCCATTCACACGATGCGGCTCGCGAGGTACCCCGCACCGAATCCGTTGTCGATATTGACGACGGCCACGCCGGGAGAGCAGGAGTTCATCATCCCCAGGAGGGCCGCGAGGCCGTCGAAGGACGCGCCGTATCCGACGGACGTCGGGACCGCGATCACGGGCACGTCGACGAGGCCCGCGACGACGCTCGGGAGGGCGCCCTCCATCCCCGCGACGACGACGATCGCCTTCGCCTTGCGCAGCAAGTCCCTCCGGTCGAGGACCCGGTGGACGCCCGCCACGCCGACGTCGTAGAGGCGCGAGACGCGGCATCCCATGTGCTCCGCGGTGACGGCCGCTTCCTCCGCGACGGGGATGTCCGAGGTGCCCGCCGTCACGACGAGGACGCGTCCTTGCGAGGGCTTCGGCGGCCTCCCGATGGCCACGATGCGAGCTTCGTCATGGTACATGACGCGCTTCCCTCGGAGGGCCTTCCGGATGCGCTCGTATGTCGCCTTCGGAGCCCGCGTCGCGAGCACGAGGTCGTGGGACGCGCTCATCCTCCGGGCAATCTCGACGACCTGCGCCGGCGTCTTGCCGTCGCAGAGGATGACTTCCGGATGGCCACGTCGCAAGTCCCGATGGGAGTCGATCTTCGCGAAGCCGAGATCCTGGTAGGGCAGGTCCCGGAGGCCCTGCATCGCCTGCGCGACCGTGAGCTTCCCGGCCTTCAGGTCGCGAAGGAGGGCCTCCATCCGCTGCCGGTCCATGTCCCCTCACCGGATCTGTTCCCACTTCTCGAGCTCGAGGACGGAGCTCAGGGTGCCGCCCCGCTTGATCTCCTCGCGGATCCGGTTCTCCCGCTCCAGCACGTCGAGGGCGCGGTTCGCCATCTCGACGGCCTGCTCGCGAGGCACGACGACGACTCCGCTCTCGTCCCCGACGATCCAGTCGCCCGCGCGAATCGTCTGACCGCCGCACTCGATCTCGCTCCCGATCTCCCCGAGGCCCTTCGGCTCGCCCGCATGGGGCGCCACATGGCGGCTGAAGGTGGGGAAGTTCAGTTCGAGGATCGTGTCGAGGTCCCGCACGGCGCCGTCGATCACGACGCCGGCCACGCCCTTCACGAGGCAGGAGTTGCTCGCGAGTTCGCCCCACACCGCAGTCGGGCCCCCGCCGACGTCGATCACGATCACATCGCCGGGCTTCGCTCGGTCGATCGCCTCCACGGGCTTCGCCCAGTCCCCATCCGCCGTCTTCACGGTCACCGCGGGGCCGACGAGCTTCGTCCCATGCCGAATACGCGGGACGAGGCCGTGGACGACGCCCCGCTTCTGCATCGCGTCCGCGAGATTCGGGGTGGAGACCTTCAGGAAGGCGTCGCGGAGGTCCGCTCCCGTGTACTTCTTGTGCAGGCCGCCGGGCGCGGGGATCGCCTTCCGGTCCCGCATCGCCCGCTTCATCGTCCGGGTGGCGCCCGCGATGTCCTTCTCCTTGATGATCGCCCCGCCAACGATGACGATCGATGCGCCCGCCTTGATCGCCTGTCCGACCGTCTCGGAATTGAGACCTCCCGCCACCGCGACGGGCAGGGACGTCGCTGCGCACACGGCCCGGAGCTCCTGGAGCGGTGTGCGGGCGATCATCTGCTCGTCGATGGACACGTGCATGTTGAGATAGTCGACGCCGAGCTTCTCGAGCTCCTTCGCCCGCGCCGGCTTGTCGGGCACCCGCATGAGATCGACCATGACCTTTGCGCCGTATCGCCGTGCGGCCTTGACGGCCTCGAGGATCGTCGCGTCGTCCGTGACGCCCATCACGGTGATCACGTCGGCCCCGGCCTTCGCGGCGATCTCGACCTCGAAGGCGCCCGTGTCCATCGTCTTGAGGTCCGCGACGATCGTCTTGCCGGGGACCGCGGCCTTGAGCTGGCGGACCGCCTCGATCCCTTCCGACTTGATGAGGGGCGTCCCCGCCTCGACCCAGTCCGCGCCGCCGGTCGCGGCCTCCTTCGCCGCGAGGAGCGCCCGCTTCAGGTGCATGTGGTCCAGCGCGACCTGCAGGACAGGCTCCATCGTGCGCCGATTACCTCCCCGTCTCGATAAAAACGTTGTGACCGCGAGTTCGGCGGCCCGAAGGCAAATATACGGGGGGCGAATGGATGATCTCTCGACGGCAGGAGAAGGAGCTGGCCGCGCACAGGGGAACGAACGTGAGGAAACTCTTCATGTGGAATCTCGTCACACTGGATGGCTTCTTTGAGGGGCCCAAGAGCTGGGAGATCGACTGGCATGAGTACGTCTGGGGCGAGGAACTGGAACGGCTTTCCATCGAGCAAGCCAGATCGGCGGATATGCTCCTGTTCGGCCGCGTGACGTACGACGGCATGGCGTCTTTCTGGCCGTCCCAGAAGGGTGAAATCGCCGATTTCATGAACGCGGTCCCGAAGATCGTCTTTTCCAAGACGTTGGAAAGGGCTGCGTGGAACAATACGAGGCTCGTGAAAGGGAATGCCGAGACCGAGGTCGCCGCCCTCAAGAAGCAGCCAGGCAAGGACATCCTCATCTTCGGCAGCGCGGATCTCTCCTCCACGCTCCTGCGGGATGGCTTGATCGATGAGATTCGCCTGGGTGTGACCCCCGTCATCCTGGGCCGCGGGAATCCCCTGTTCAAGGCGGGTCCGGACCGAATGAGGATGAAGCTTCTTGAGGCAAGGCCGCTGAAGTCCGGCTGCGTGATCCTTCGGTACGAGCCTGAGAAGCAGAAGTGACGTCCACTGCCCGAGGTTCGCGGCCCGTCAGGTTGCGGTCTTCGTTGTCGTGCGGCCCGGGCAAGGGCCACTAAAGACAGGTCGGGTTCGAGCCAAAGTTAACCTTGAACAAGGTTAACACAACAGCTGCTTCGGGGGAACCCCGGATGGCGTCGTACTTTCACACTTGATACTCAGCGCGGTCATCTCATATAGCGCGCGCCTGGTTTAACGGAAATTGAGATGCCTTCGAAAGACCGCGAATCCAGCGGCGAGCGCGAGCGATGCGTCACGGGCATCGATGGGATCGACCACATCCTGAACGGAGGCGTCCCCCGCGGGAACACGGTCCTCGTGTCCGGATCCGTGGGCACGGGCAAGACGTCGATCTGCATCGAGTTCCTCGTGCGCGGAGCCCTCTTCGGCGAGAATTCCCTCTACCTCAGCGTCACGGAACCGACGGAGAAGCTCCTGAAGAACGTGATCCCGTTCGACTTCTTCGACGAGAAGCTGATGCGGCAGGGGAAGCTCCAGTTCATCGACCTCCCAAGGATCTACGAGAAGCTCGGGATCGACAAGGAGGTCGTCGACATGGAATCCGCCCGGAAGCTCGTCGAGACGATCGGCGGGATCGTGGACGAGCACCGGGTTCGGCGGCTCGTGCTCGACTCCGTGACCTCCGTGTGCTACGGCCTCCGGGACCAGGAGCGGATCCGGGATTTCCTGTTGCGGCTCGGCGCGACCCTCAGCGCGAAAGGCACGACGTCCCTGCTCGTCTCGGAGATCAGCTCGTCGGATCACGGATACTCCCGATGGGGCGTCGAGGAAGCCCTCACGGACGGGGTCATCGTCACGGGGAACCTCGAACGTCGGGGCGACCTCCTCCGGACCCTCCAGGTCGTCAAGATGCGCGGCACGACGCACAGCCGCGCGAAGTACGTCCTCGATCTCACGACATCCGGGGTCTTGCTCGTCCCCTTGCTCAAGGGCGGGAGCGTGACCGGCGGTGGTTGAAGTGTCCGTGAGCACGGAGGTCGCGGACCGCCTCGGCGGCCTGCCGGAGGCCTCAGCGATCGCGATGCGCCTGAAGGCAGAGCAGTACTTCGACGCGATCCAGGGCCTGCTGGACCGCTTCGCCGCGAAGAAAGACCTCGAGGTCGTCTACGTGACCTCGACGATCCCGTCCCAGAGCATCATCAACGCCCTCGAGGCCCTCGAGATCCCGATCGACCGAATCTGGTTCGTCGACTGCATCAGCCAGATCATGATGTCGCAGACGAAGCGTCATCCGCACGCGACGATCGTCGAGAGCCCGACGATGCTCGAGAACATCATGCTGAAGGTCGAGTTCCTGCTCCGCGGGCACGCGGACCGGAACGCCCTCGTCGTCCTCGATTCGGTGAACAGCCTGGCGATCCACAACAACACGAAGATCCTGAGCGAATTCCTCCACATCCTCGTGAACAACCTGCGCTCCCGCGGCGCCTACACGGTCATCTTCTCCATGCAGGAGTACGAAACAGACGAGATCCGGAACATGCTCGTGCTCGTGAGCGACGAAACGATTGAACTCGGCGAGTGATATTCGGAAGTGGCCCCTTTATAAGGGGAACGAGACGCTCCGATCTAGGTCCTCATGGAGAAACCGCCGCGAAATTTATCATCACGTTCTCAGTGATGAATTTAACCACGACACGTTTAAGTCCGAGGGGCCCCCCCTGCCGAGTTTGGCGGCGAAAGCCGCAGGAGGACAGAACCAAAATGAAGAGCGTCATCCGAAAGGATGAGGCAGCCGTGTCTCCCGTGATTGCGACCATCCTAATGGTCGCGATTACGGTAGTGCTGGCCGCGGTGCTATACGTGATGGTATCCGGCCTGCTGACGCCAGTCGGGAGCAATAAGCCCGTACTGACGTTCGCCCAACCGGCCCTCGGTTCCGACAACAACGTGACGCTGCCGATCGCAAGCGTTTCGCAAGCGGTCGCAGCGACGAACTACCGTGTGAACCTGCAGGTCGGGACGAACACAGGAAGCGCCGTCGCGATTGCCGCGGCCGGATCCGCCTTTAGTGTGGTCGTGAGTGGCACCACCTATCGCGTGACCTGGACGGACATCGGCGGCGAGAGCAACCTCAATGGCGGCGACACGCTCCGCGTGACGGGAAACGGCGTGCGACTCCCTGCGGGGAGCTACACGTTGTTCCTGCTGTGGAACGACGGCAGCCAGATCCAGACCTCGACTTGGACCGTGCCAACGTAGTCCAGCACAATGAGGGCCACCCGGCCCTCTTCTTACCCTTTTGAATCGCCCCTTCTTCTCGTGCCGACCTCGTGCACAATGTCAGATGTGTTCCATCAGCGTGCAAGAAGGCCTTAATACCCCTCGCAGGTCGGGAAGACCAACGTCGCCGGCGTCGCGTGCCCTCTCCCTCGCAAGCGGCGCCGGCACGAGTTTTCGGAGCGTCACCAGGTCCACTTGAACTCTTCGATCGGCAGGGCGAGGGACGTCGTCGCGTCCGTGACGCGGCTGAACTGGACCATGAAGTCCGCCGCGGTCGAGGCATCGGGAGCCTCGAAGATGACGATCGCGTCCGGCTTTCCGAGGAGCCCCAGGAACTCGTGCACCATCATGTTGTTCGGGATCTTCGGATGTTTGAACAGGCGCGTCGCCTCCTCCCATTGGCCCGGGAGGACCTTCAGCTGCGTCACGAAGAGCATGGCCTCACGCAGCCGACACGATGTGGACCACGCTATTTAGGGATTCCGCGGCGGTTATCTTCCGCCCGCATCCGCGACGTCGATCGGATGGGAGCGCACCTCGATCAGGTGATACTGGACCACGGTCGTCCCGAGGACCTTGTCGGACCAGCGCTGCCGCGGATCCCCTTCGACGACGAGCCCCGCGAGGGTGTCGAGGAGCGGGAACACGAACCAGAACAGCTTCGGGACGTTCCGGACGGCGGCCTTCCCGAGGGTCATCGGCCCGCGAAGGGAGCGGACCTCGAGCCCAACGATGAACTTCCCCGCCGTGCTCCGGAAGATCCCCTCCGCCACGGTCGAGTACGCGTACAGGACGATCCCTCCGAGGACCCCGTAGACCCAGGGGGAGCGGACGCCTTGCGTGTAGAGGAACGACCACAGGGGCGCGAAGACGCCCGCCAAGTCGATCCCGAAGGCCAGGAGGCGCTTCACCCAGTGAATCTGGAAGGTCCGGTTGTGGCCAAGGAGGTCGAAGCCTGTGACCATAGGTGCATCCCGACCCTCCATCCGCGGGACGATATTAAAAGGTCCGTCACCTCAGGGCGTTCGGGTTGACAAAGGCCGGAAGGCCACTCAGATCGCCCATCAGTCATCACGGGTCAGCATCGATACAATCATCACGGTGGCTCCGGTGCGAACGCGCGGGACACGGATAGGCTTTGCGACGTGCACCCTTATGGCCCGCGATCCGTTCGTGGCGACGTGCGTCCGATCCGCCTCGTCGCGTACCACGCCGGTCAATGCGATCCGAAGAAATGCACATCGCGCCGGCTCGCGCGGTTCGGTCTCCTGCGCCTCGTGCCCCGCCCGACGGCGCTCCCTCGGGGCGCGATCCTCCTCACCCCGAACGCGGAGCGAGCCCTGTCCCCCGCGGACGCGGCCCGGGCGGAACGTCATGGCCTCGCAATCCTCGACGTATCCTGGAAGCGTGGACGTTTCCCGAGCGCGCCACAAGCCGTCCCACGCGCGCTGCCGTATCTCCTTGCCGCGAACCCCGTGAACTACGGAAAACCGTTCGTCCTGTCGAGCGCCGAGGCCCTCGCCGCCGCGCTCACGATCTTCGGCCGGTCGGCGGAAGCCCGTGGGGTCCTCGCGAAGTTCGCGTGGGGCGAGCAGTTCTTCACACTCAACGCGGAGCCCCTCGCCGCGTACGCAGGCGCGAGGGACAGCGCGGGCGTCGTCGAGGCGCAGCTGCTCTTCACTTGAAGTCCGGCGGCAGGAGGTCCGGAATTCCGTCCCGGATCAGGTAGCGATGGTTGCAGTTCTTGCAGAACAGCGAGCCCTCGAGGATCTCGTCCTTCTCCACGTCGACCGTGAGCTCGAGGTCCCCCTTGCACACGGGGCAGCAGAGGATCTCCATGAGGTCCCGCTTCATCGCGTGCCGGAAGCGCGCGATGCGACTTAAGTCCTTCCGCCACGGGGCGTTCGACCGGCGTGCCAAAAGCCTCTTCCATGCCCGGCCCTTCGTCGAGCGCGCGGGCCTCCCGTGAGGACTCCGATGCAGCCCGACAATAGATATATATGCGGTCCCTCATGGGCCGAACCTCCCGGAGGTTTGTAGGTTCGTGGACGGTGAGGGTAAGGGCTGGCTCCGCACCCACTGGCGGACCGCCGTCATCCTGGTCCTGATCTTCGGCGTCGCCCTCTTCCTCCGCGTCTACTTCGTCTACGGGATCGCGTTCCCCTCCGCCGCGACGGACACGTGTTCGGGCGGGAACCTCCCCGTCTCCGGCGGGTCCGACTCCTACTACTGGCATGACACCTTGTGCTACAGCTTCCAGACGGGTCGGGACCTCGGATTCGACTCGATGCTGAACTACCCGCTCGGGCTCAACAACCCGAGGCCGCCCCTCTTCGACTGGTTCTCGCTCCTCGCGGGACGGCTGTTCGCACCCCTCTTCGGGGACGCCTGGCACGCGGTCCTCTTCACGTTCCTCCTGTCCACCGGGCTCTTCGGGGCCCTGACCGTCTTCCCGGTGTATGCCCTGGCGAAGGAGGCCTTCGGCCGCCGCGCGGGGCTCGTCGCCGCGTTCCTCCTCGCGGTGAGCGCGGGGCACCTCCAGCGCAGCCAGGCGACGGACGCGGACCACGACGCCTTCACCCTGTTCTTCGTCGTGTCCACGTTCTACTTCTACCTGCGGGCCCTCAAGACCCTGACCCCGAAACGCTGGGTCGAGAGCTGGTTCCGCGGGTCCGCGATCCGCGCGGGCATGCGGACGTTCTTCCGCGAGAACCGGACGAGCATCCTGTACAGCCTCCTCGCGGGCCTGTGCATCACGGTCATCGCCCTCTCGTGGCAGGGCTGGGCCTACGTCCCCGTGATCCTCCTCGTGTGGTTCGCCGTCGAGTTGTTCCTCCACCGCTTCCGGAACCAGGACACGATGGGCGTCACGATCCTCTTCGCGATCGTCATCGCGACGGCGCTTCTCCTCGCGTTCCCGTGGTACCTCGGGCGGGGCCAGATCCGCACCTGGTTCGACGTGCCGACGTACCTGTTCCTCGTCGCCCTGGCGCTCGGCTTCGTGTTCACCGTGACGCGCGACTACCCGTGGACCCTCGTGATCCCGTCCGTCCTCGTCGCGGGCGGCGCGGGCCTCGGGGTCGGGCTCGTCGTGAACCCTACGCTCGCCCAGGCGTTCGTGAGCGGCGCGGGATACTTCGTGCAGACGAAGGTCTACCAGACGATCGCGGAGGCCCAGGCCCCCGGGATGTCGCAGCTCATGCTGGCCTTCGGATGGTTCACGTTCTACCTGAGCCTCGTCGCCGTCGCGTACCTCATCTGGCAGGTCCCCCGACGGCGCGATCCGGCGTACGCGCTCATCGTGATCTGGGCCTTCGCGGCGATCTTCATGGCGATCTCCGCCGCGCGGTTCATCTTCAACGCGTCTCCGGCCTTCGCCGTCACGGCGGCGTACGCGATCGACCAGGTCCTCGTGCGCGCGGACTTCGCGGGGATGCGGCGCACGTTCCGCTCCCTCGCCCCGGGGAGCTGGAGGAACGCGTTCCGCAAGGCCGTCAAGATCCGGCACATCCTCGTGGTCCTCCTCCTGATTTTCGTGACGTTCTGGCCCGTATGGGGCGGGATCGACGCCGCCATCCCCTTTGAACTCAAGCGACAATACGACCGCCAAGTGGGCGAAGCCCTGCCGTCGTTCCTGCGAGCACCAGGATACGCGTCGGCGGGCCAGTCGACCTTCTACTTCGGCGCGTTCGGCTATTCGATCCCGCGGCCGACGGACTACTTCCCCGCCGCGTGGCAGTGGTTCTCGACCCAGGACACCGAGGAACCGCCGGAGAAGCGACCCGCCTTCCTCTCCTGGTGGGACTACGGGTTCGAGGCCGTGGACCGCGGGAAGCATCCCACGGTCGCGGACAACTTCCAGAACGGCCTGTGGCTCGCGGGCCAGTTCATCACGGCCCAGGACGAGAGCCAGGCGGTCGGCCTGCTCACCGTCCGGGTCCTGGAGGGGGACTGGAGGCGCAATGGGGACTTCAGCCCGGCGACCCGGGCGACCCTCGAGCGGTTCAGCCTCCCGCCGGACTTCTTCGCGCAGGTCTTCCGCTCCCCGTCGAGCGTGATCCCGGCGATCCTCGGGGATCCGGTCGTGTACGGGGCCTGGGACACGAACATGCAGCCCCTGAACGCCCAGTACATCTTCCTCACGCGGTACCTGGCCCAGCGCTTCTCCCTCGAGGGACTCGTGCAGCTGTACCATGCGTCCCGCGACGCGACGGGGTACGACATCGGATACTTCGCGGTCGACTCCCGCCTCTTCCCGATCAGCACGAGCAACACGGGGATCTTCTACGCGCCCGTGAAGCTCTCCGACCATCGGGTCGTGAACCTGCCGGACGGGCGCGTCCTTCCTGTCGAGTTCTTCCAGATCCTCGTGGACACGGACCGCGCGACGAACATCCCGATCCAGTTCATCGGCCCCGGGGACCAGGTGCGGGCCCAGCGGATCGAGTACCAGCCGATGTTCTACAGCTCCATGTTCTACCGCGCGTACGTCGGCTACACGCCGACGGACCTCGGGCAGCCCTCCGAGAAGACGATCCCCGGCTTCAGCGACGTCCTCCAGGGGGCCCCGCCGACCCCGGCGTGGAACCTCACGCACTGGCGCGTCGTCTATCGCACGGCGTACTACAACCCGTTCCCGGACCCCGGGAACCATACGGACGCCTGGCGCGCGGTGAACTACGACGAGGCCCAGCGCCTCCAGGCCGACATCTCCGCCGGAACGATCCAGGGCGTCGTGGACCTGAGCACGCAGACCGCCGTGGCGAACGGGATCGTGATGCTGCGCTACTACGACGGCGCCTGGGTGAACGGGACCGTGCGGGCGGGGTCCGTGCCCCTCCCGAACGTCCACGTGACGGTCCAGGACGAGCTCGGGACGCCGCATTACCTCACGACGACGGACGCGCAGGGGAGGTACAGCGCCCTCGTGCCCTTCGGCGACATCACGATCACGGCCTCGACGGGCAACTTCACCCCGACCACGCTAATCGGCTCCAGGCCGCTGGGGTCCATCCGCCTGCCGATCACCCTCTCCCAGGCCCTTCGGGAGCCCGTGGACCGCGAGGGGGACGGGATCCCGGACTGGATCCTCACGCGGGACATCTCCGTGCCCGCGAGGACGGCCCAGGGGGTCGCGTACTTCGACCTGAACCGGAACGGGGCCTTCGACGCCCCGGACACGATCGCCCCGGGCGCGACGGTCACCCTCACCCAGCAGGGGATCTTCTACAACCGAACGGCCGTCACGCGCGGCGACGGCACGTTCACCCTGGACTCCCTGATCGACGGGCGATACGTCACGACAATCGAGGCGAACGGGCGGAGGGTCTTCGGCCCGAACGTGGACATCACGGCCACCTCGGGTCGCCGGGACCTCTCCGTGCCCTTCGGGGAGGTCCGGGGATATGCGTCCCTCGACGACGGGAGGTCGGTCCCCTCCGCGGGCCTGACGATCCTCGACGAGACGAACGGCACGACGATCACAGGCGAGACGGACTCGACGGGCTTCTTCGCCGTCCGGCCCCTCATGACCGGGAACTACACGATCACCCTGAGCTCGGGGGACCTCGCGTCCCTCCCGGGCCGGTTCCGCGTCACGATCGTCGACCAGTGGGCGAACGTGACCCTCCTCCCGTCCGGGCGAGTGTCCGGGGTGACGCGTCTCTTCGGGACGGACCGGCCCTTCGCGTCCGTGGAGTTCCAGTCCGCGGCGGACGTGCGCCTCGTGCGGACCGTGACGTCCGGCGCGGACGCGCGCTTCGACGTCCGCCTGCCCGCGGGCCTCTGGAACGTGAACGGCCGGTTCTACGAGGGGACGACCCTCTACGCGACCCTGGGTCGGGTCGCGGTCGACGCGGGCACCACGACGGACTTCAGCCCGATGTTCGTCCTCGGCGTGCGCGTGAACGGGACCGTGCAGGACCCGAACCCCACGATCCGCGACCCTCGGGCCTCCGTTGCGTTCCTCGCGGCGACCGGGGAGTGGTGGCTCCGGACGAACCCCACCGGAGGGTACCTCGCCTTCCTCCCCGCCGGGACGTACGACATCGAGGCCTTCAGCACGACCGGCGCGATTTACACGCGCGCCCTCCTGAGCACGAGCCGGACGATGGACCTCCCGCTCGCCGGCACGTCGGAGGGAGCGGCGGGGAACGTGTTCCGGGACCTGAACGGCGATCTGATCCCGACGCCCGGGGAGGAGATCCCCGGTGCCCGGATCGACCTCGAGGACGACCTCGGAGCGCGCGTCTCCGTCACGACGAACCGAACGGGGGAGTTCCGCCTCACGCTCTTCGGGAACCGCACCTACGCAGGGACGGTCACGGCGCCGGGGTACGAGACCTTCGTCGTCGACCGGTCGACGCCCACGGAGTTCCGAGAGCTCCATCCGATCGAGCTCACGCCGACGCCGGTCGATGTGCGGGGGAGCGTCCTCCTCGACGGCTCTCCCCTGCGGAACCGGCCCTTGGAGATCCACGCGATCCCGGTGGGCGGCGGCGCGAGGGCCGCGAACGCGACGACGGACTCGAACGGCGGCTACGCCTTCGCCCTCCTGCCCGGCGTGTACGACCTCGTGATCGACGAGAACGTGTCCGCGACCCGCGACGAACGGTACCAGAACCTCGGGACAGACCGGATCGTCCTCTCCGTCGGACAGGCGGCGCTCCCGTACGACCTGGGGATCGTCCAGCGTCTCCTCGTCCAGGGGACCGTCACGTTGAACGACACCCCGACATCGGCCGCCCTGACGTTCCGCGGCCCCGACGTCCGCGGGACGACCGCGACGGACGCCGGCTTCGAGGTCTACCTCCGACCCGGCACCTATGCGGTCCATGCCTCGCGGACCGTGGACCCGGAGGTCTTCGCATTCCTCGGCACGGCGACCGTGCCGTCATCCGGCCTCGTCTTCGCGCTCTCCCGGACCGCGGAGGTCACGGGTCGCATGAGGACCGCCGGGACGGACGTCCCCGGCCCCCTGCCGATCTCCTTCGATCACGCGGACGGCGGCTCCGTGACGGTGAACACCGAGGCGTTCGGCTCCTACACGGCCTTCCTGCCCCCCGGGTCCTACGCCGTCCGGGTGGACGCGACCGGGAACGTGACCCAGGAAGGGGTCACGCGGTACTACCGGTACACCTTCTCCGGATCCCTGGACGTCGCGTCGGGCGTGGAGTCGATCGCGCTCGACCTCAACGTGCTCCGGACGTTCGACAACACGACGGTCTCCGGCCTCGTGAGTCTCCACGGCACCCCGACGGACGCGTCCCTCACGTTCACCGGCCGTGCGGGCGGGGCGCTCGATGCGGCGGCGACGGCGGACCGGACGGGCGCGTATTCCGTCGGCCTGGCGCCGGGGACCTACGACGTGTACGTGACGCGGGCCCTCGGCTCCGCCGTCTTCCTCGCGCACCTCACGATTCCCCACGCCGCGAGGCACAGCCTTCCGGTGCCCCTATCCGACGGGTTCCTCCTCTCCGGCCAGACGCTCGATTCGACCGGGGTCGCGACCGCCGCGACCGTGAGGATCGACTCGGCGGCACGCCTCGACCTGACGACGCCCGCGAGCGGCTCCTTCCGCATGATCCTGCCGGGCGGCCCGTACACGGTCACCGCGACGAAATCGGGCACGGAGAACGGCGTGTCGATCGTCTACCGAGCGATCGGGACGATCCTCCTCGAGGAGGACGCGACGATGGCCTTGGTCCTCCAGAAGGTCGTCGCCCGGTCCGTCGCTCTGACGTGGGATGCGTCCCAGAAGCGGACGATCGCCGCGGGAGACTCCGTGACATACACGATCGTCGTGAGGAACTCGGGGAACGTGCCCGACACGTTCACCCTCTCCGGTCGACCGCCCGGCTGGACCTTCTCCGCGGGCCCGTCGATCGTGAGCCTGGGCTTCGGGACCGCCGGAGACAGCGCCGCGGTTCGCGTGACGATCACGAGCCCGAGGGACGCCCTCGTGGAGCACGGCACGATCCAGATCGTGGCGACCTCGACGGAGGACCCGACGAACACGGGAAGCGTGGACGTCGTGGTCGACATCGTCCGCACGCGCGCCATCTCGATCGCCATCGACGCGGGAAGCGGCGTGTTCGACGGTCGCTTCCTCAACTACACGGTCACGATCCGGAATTCCGGGAACGCGCGGGAGACGGTCTCCGTGCAGGTGTCGAACCCGAACGACCTCGCCGCCGCCGGGTGGGTCGTCCGGCTCGGCCGGCTCAGCGAGGCCGCGACCCAGGTCCTCGTGTCGGACCTCACGGTCGAGGCGAACGCGACGACCCAGGTGAGGATGCAGGCCCAGGCGGCGGGCGGGGCGACGGGCGCGTCCGTCGTCCTCGGCGTCACGGCCCAGGATTCCCAGGCCGTCAGCGCGAACACGATCTTCTCCCTCCGCCTGCCGCAGCTCGAGTCCCCCGGCATCGGGGTCACGGGGCCGAACATCTTCGACGTGCCACCGCTGAACGAGCCGCTCCTCGCGATCGCGGTCGGCGCGGCGATCGCGGTCGCGATGGGGCTCTTCCTGACCCGGAGGAAGCGTTGACATGGGGCGCGCTGCGGCTCTCGTCCTCGTGGCGGCCCTCGCCTCGCTCCTCGCGGCGAGCCTCCCCGCCTCCGGGGCCGAACCCCTGTACGCGGAGATCAGCGGTCCCGCGGCCCTCGCGCCCGGCCAGGTGACCTCGTACAACGTGAGCCTCCTCGGCGGCCCGACCGGCACGGTCAACTACACGGTCGCGTACCACCTCGCGGGGACCGACGTCACGGGAGGCTCCCCCCTCCCGACGAGCCCCGCCCAGGTCTCGGCGAACGTGACCCGGATCCGGCTGAACGTCACGGCGCCCCAGCAGGAGCAGACGATCACCCTCGTCGCCACGGTCTCCGCCCGATCCGGGGGGACGGTCGAGAACACGACGGTCGAGCGTTCGATCGTCGTCATCACGCCGATCGTCCTCGCGGCGACGTTCCGGAACTCGGAGTCGACCGCCGCGCTGAACGTGACGGTGCGCTTCCACGTGGACGACGTCCTCGTCGGCACGCAGCGCATCGCGAGGATCGAGCCCAACGCCCAGGCGACGGCGACGTTCAACTACCTCCCCGTCGGGCTGCAGCCCGGGCCGCACAGGGTGCGGGTCGAGGCGGACCTCGACGGGAACGGCATCATCGAGCCCGCGAAGGGGGAGGCCTTTGTCTCGGAGGTCTTCTACCGGGAGACCCCGCCCCTGAGCACGGGCTGGTCCGTCCTGATCGGCATCGCCGTGTTCGTGCCCGTGTTCCTCGTGACGGTCGCGGTGCGCCGTCGTCAGCGCACGTGATCACGCGGATTCGAGAAGCCAGACGTCCGCGTGGTTCCGCAGGAGCATCCCGAGCCTCGTCCGCGTGATGCCCGCCCTCTTCAGCAGGGCCTCGAGCTTCCCTTCCTCGGGCATCTGGACCTCCCCGTCGACCCACGCGGACGCGATGGGCTCGTACCGCACGCCGTCCGAGCCGACGCGCACCCGCGCGGCCGCGGCGTCGCGGAACGTGTGGAGCACGACGTGCACGGAGGTCACGGCGGCGGGCCGCACCTTGTGGTTGTAATACCGCGCGACCTCCCGGTGCACGGGGGCGAAGGCGCCCACCCGCTTCGCATATTCCCGCCAGCCCCGCTCGAAGGGCGACCGGGCGGTGGACATGCAATGTTCCGTCACGGGGCGGACCTCCTCGAACGTCGAGAGGATCGACTGGCCCGTCGAGAGGGCGGAGAGGAACTGGGACCACGTGCCGTACTCCTCCTTCGGCATGGATCCCGCGAGGTTCTTCGCGAGGGACACGAGGTAGTTGTTCAGGCCCGAGACGCCGACCTTCGTCGCGATGTCCTCCAGGAAGAGGTGGGTCGCGATCTCGACGAACGGGTTGCTCTCCGGGATTCGGGCATCCGACATCACCGCTCCCCCTTGATCCGCGCGCCCCGCATCACGAGGGCGTACACGCACTCGTAGTTCCGGAGGAGGGCCCGGACATGCTCCTCGTTGATGTTCACCTGCGCGACGTTCTTCGAGGAGATCTTCGTCTCCCCGCTCCATCCCCGGGTCGCGAGGAGGAAGCACGCCAGCGCATTCCCGGAGACCGCGATGTTCTTCGCGATCTCCTCCCGGAAGCGCTCGTGGAAGACGCAGAAGTTGCACACGGCGATGTTGTGGATGTTCTCGTTGTACTCGTCCGTGACCGTCCTGTCCGCGGCGCTCATCCGGCCGACCGCGAAGCGGGTGCGGAAGATCGTCGGGTTGTAGCAGCACTGCCGCATCGCATACAGGTAGCCGACGACGTCTCCGTCGACGTCCGTGATCGCCATGTCCGTGAGGGGCGTCACCTCGCCTTCGATGCTGAAGGCGGTCCGGCTCTCCCGCACGGCGACGTTGAACGAGGTCCACCCGAGGTACGCCTCCTTCCCCATCCGGCTCGCGAGGTTGTCCCCAACCCGCTGCCAGAACTCGACGACCCCGTCGGGACCGGCCTTCTCGATCATGTCCTCGATCAGGGATGCGAGGGCGACGTCGATCATGCGTGGGGACCTCGGGTCACAGGGATCACACGAAGGACGTGAGGACGTTTTTCAGGTGGGCGCGCCATTCCCGGTCCGCCCGGTCCGCGACCGCGTCCCCCTCGATCTCGCGGAGCCTCTCGATGCAGTACGACACGAATCGGTCCCAGTGCGTGGCGGTCATGTACGGGGCCTTCGTCCCGACCTCGTTGTAGGCCATCGTGACGATTTCCTCGACATGGCCGGGGCCGACGAGCGCGGAGAGCTTCGACCGCAGGTACCCCGCGATCTCCTTGTTCTTCCGGAACTCCTTCGTCTCGCCGAACTTCTCGACGAACAGGATGCGGGTGAGCCGCTTCAGCTCCCCGGCGACGGCCTCGTCGTACGACGCCAGGATCTCCGGGGTGATGGGTTTCGACTCGAAGAGATGGCGCACGACGATCGACGTCTTCACGACGTTCGACAGGACGCCCTGCATCTTCGTGATCTCGACCGGTTTCGTCGTGAGGAACACGAGGAACGCCCGGTCCCCGACGCCGGAGATGACCATCGTGCCGGCCTCGAACTGCTGGACGGACATCATCATGTTCTGTCCGCTCAGCTGGTTGCAGATGTGCGCCAGGTTCCGCTTCATGAGGTTCAAGAGGCGGTATTCGCGCGGATCGAGCTGGTTCGGGATCGAGGACGCGAAGATCCGTCCGTCGACCCCAAGGAACATCGCAATGCCGAGGTCGTTCTCCTCGCGCGCGCGCCGGAGCTCCGTCTCGAGGAGATGCTTCAGGTGGCCGACCGTGTCGGCCCCCATCGTCTTGTCGACCTGGCCCGCGAAGGGCATCTAGCCGCCCCGCTTCAGCCCGTACGAATGGAAGACGATTTGGAGGGCTTCCTCCGGTGAGTAGTCGTAGTCCCAGCTCTTCTGCATCTTTCGGATTCGCTCGACGACCCGGGCGGGGGCCTTCATCCCTACCGCCGTCTTGATCGCGTCCTCGAAGACCTTCGCGTGGCTGCGGGTCTGCTCCTCGGGCATCACGGCCGGGCTCGCCCGCACGACGATCCCGATCCCTCGGGCGAAGAGGTACGGATACACGCCTTCCCCGTGGTGGACCCCTCGCATCTTGAGCAGCTTGACGGTCCGGTTGAAGGCCCCTCCGATCGGGTAGTACTCGAGATGGATCGCGCCATCCGAGAGGTAGATCGGGAGGAGCACGTCCTCGCCGATCGTCTCGCCGGGACGCGAATGCTCTTCGACCGTGCACAGGACGACGCCGAGCTCCTTGAGGGTGTAGAACAACTTGCCGATCAGCTCGCGCTGCTCGAGCTTCTCCGCGGTCGCCCAGATGACGGGGGTCATCGGGTCGATCACGACGCGCGTGGGGATGTTGTAGTCCGCGCGCGCCTTCACGAGCTGCGGCAGCTGCTCCTCGATCATCTTCTTGAAGTTGCGGCCCTTGAGGTGGATGAAGAAGAGGGACTTCTCGTAGTACTTGCGCATGTCGAAGCCCATGAGGTCCGCCTCGTGCATGATCTGCTCCGGCGGCTCCTCGAGGGTCACGTAGAGGGCTTGCTCCCCGTTCTCGACGCCCTCCATGAGGAACTGGATCGCGAACGTCGACTTCCCGGTCCCGCTCGATCCGAGGATGACGACCGTCGACTTCGGCCAGAAGCCGCCCTCGATCAGGTCGTCGAGCCCGGGGATTCCGCTATGCACTCTCTGCAGGTCCGCCATGGTCGTGTGCCCCTTCCCGAAGCCGCGTCCGGATGGAGGGCGAGGCCTCGCTGGATGGATTGCGCGATTCGATGCCTGCGGCTTTTTAAATGAATTCCGACCTGGGAATCTACCCTGATAACGAGTCTCAGAGCTTTCCGCGGACCGCGTCGAGTTTGTCCGCGAGTTCCTGGCTCCGCGCCGCGACGGCGACCTCGCCGCGGGTCTTCTCGATCAGGCTCCTCGCGACGTCCTGCTTCCGCTTCAGCGCCACGAGCGCCGTCGGGTAGTCGAAGCGCATGAGGGCGTCCAGGATCCGCTCCATCTTCTCGAGGAACGCGGACGCGGGATGGATCTCGCCTCGACGCAGGTGCTCCAGGGCGAACCGGCGAAGCTCTCCGACGACGTCCCCGAGGCCCAGCAGGTAGGCCGTGTCCGCGACGCCGAGTTCCTTCGGCGTCGGGAGGACGTCCCCCTCGAGGATCGCATGGACGAGGAAGGCCTCGCAGGCCTCCTGCATCGCGTTCTCGACGATGCCCGCGTGGTACAGGTCTGGATGGTCCTCCAAGAGGCTCTTGAGCTTCAGGACCTCTTCCCGCGTCTCGCGAAGCTGCGCGTCGACGTCCGCGCCACGGTGGAGGGATTGGATCACGCCGCCGCTCAAGCGGGCGATCGTCCGGGATGACTTGATCGTGAGCTCGCGGACCTCGTCTTTCTCGTCCAGGCGCGATTCGATCTGACCGATCACATCGTCGAGGTTCTTCACGGACACAGCAGGGTCCGCGCGGGGTAAAGCCTTTTTGGGCGAGCGGACCGGGGCATCGGCGTCCGCCGGCGGCCTCGGCCTTCGAGCGGATCCGTGACCCCTACGCCCTCGGCCTACGCCTTCTTCGCGCGGCGGCCCACGCGACCGCGATGACGATGGCGCCGATCACCACGAATCCCAGGAGGAGTTCCCACGGGAGGACCAATCCGCCCACCGGCTGCGCCGGGGTGATCGTCACGGTGACCGAGGCGGTCCCGATGTTCCCCGATGGATCGGTCGCCCGCGCGTAGATCGTGCGGGTGCCTTCCCCGAGCGTCAGGGTCCCGGTCCACGAAGTCGTCCCCGTGGCGAGGATCCAGGTCGTCCCGTCCGCACTGATTTCGACCCTCGCGAGCCCGACGTCGTCCGCGGCCGTGCCTGAGACCGTGACGGTGGTCGTGTCGAGGGTCGCTCCCGACTGCGGCGATGTGATCGTGACCGTGGGCTGTGTCGTGTCCGAGGTCGTCGCCGGCGTGGCGGAGACCTCTTCGGACCGGGGCCCCTCGCCGATGGAGTTCACCGCCGTCATCTGGTAG
>Ga0209002_10001435_pt1 | contig 19278 bp, 18 predicted proteins | sample Rifsed16ft2_FD_184010 | JGI IMG/M metagenome (GOLD analysis project Ga0209002, IMG submission 184010) | Soil microbial communities from Rifle, Colorado, USA - sediment 16ft 2 (version 2) | ecosystem: Environmental > Terrestrial > Deep subsurface > Rock core/Sediment | place: Rifle, Colorado... | reverse complement strand
CGTCGGGAGAGGCGACCGCCCGTTCTTCCTCTTCCTGCATACGTACTATGTCCACGACACTGAGCGTAGTGTTAGGATTCGCGGTGAGGAGCTGAACGCCATGAGAGCACATTTGGTCGCCCTCGCCATTCCCATCATTCTCACTGGGCTCATTGGGCCGCTCGCGATCGCACAGGAGACCGATACCGAGCGGCAGTCCGCACGTGAAGTTCTCCGCAAAATGGATGTTCTCGAGAAATCCCTCGACGTTCCGGCGATCGTGGCGAAGCTCACGGCGGCGAACGCCGTCCGCGACCAGGTGGTCGCGCGCGCGAAGGAGCTCATGGAGAAGGAGCTCCTGGCGCTGAGCGACGACATCGGCCGCAACCCGGAGATCGGCTTCGAGGAGCACCGCTCGGTCGAGAAGCTCGCCGCCTACCTCAAGCAGCACGACTTCGAAGTCGAAGTGGGAGTGGCCGGGCTCGCGACCGCCTTCGTGGCGCGATCGCACCCTACCGGATCCCCGCCGCGTCTGGGCATCATCGTCGAGTACGACGCGCTTCGCGGCACCAAGGGCGCCTTCCACGGCGATCAACATAACGCCCAGGGGCCCGTCGGCATAGCCGCGGCCATCGCCATCGCGGAGCACCTGGCGGCGAAGAAGCTCCCCGGAAGTGTCACGGTCTTCGGCTGTCCCGGCGAGGAGATGATGCCGCCCAATGCCAAGACACAAATGTTCGAGGCCGGTGTCTTTGATGGCATCGACGTTCTCGTGCGGAGTCACGCCGTCATGGCCACCTCCCGGCCCGCGCCCGGATTCGGAACCTGCTGCCTCAATATCGACGGCGTAAAGTACGTCTTCAGCGGCGCACCCGCGCATCAGATGACGTCATGGAACGGACGCAACGCACTCACGGCGGTCATCCACCTCTTCAACAACATCGACAGCGTGAGAAGCAATCTTCGGCCCGAGACCCGCATTCAGGGCGTCATTACCGAAGGCGGGGCGGCGCCAAACGTCGTGCCCGATCGCACGGTCGCGGACTTCTACGTCCGTTATCCCGACGAGGTCTATTTGAAGCAAGTGCGTGAGTTCGTCGACAACGCGGCGCGCGCCGCCGCGCTCTCGACCGGAACCAAGGTGAAGATCGATCACTACGGCAAGACCCGGGACGGAATCTCGGTCGCGACGCTCGCCGAAGTCGGCTTCGCCTACATGAAGAAGTACGGCGCCACGAACGTTCTGGACGAACCAGGAAAGCCGCAAGGTTACGAGGAGACCGGCAGCGTCTCGCGGGAGATCCCGGGCCTCGGCTTCGTGGCAAGATCCTCGAACGCGCCGAACCACACCTACGAGATGGATAGGGACAACTACACCGAGGTCGGCCATCAGGGCTTTCTGGTGGACGCGCAAGCGATGACCGCGCTTCTCTTCGATTTCGCGGGGAATCCCGATTATCGAGCCGCGGTGAAGCGGGAGTTCGACGGCATCAGAACGCTCTTTGCGGAGTACCTCCGGGAGCTCGAAAAGACGTATACCGTTCCGCAGGTCGCGGAGCCGACGGCCAAATAGGGCGCTTCGAGTAGAATCCCCGCCGTCCTCGCTACCTCGATGTCGACGAAAGTGCGGCGGTTCTGGATCCTCACCGCGGTCTACCTCGCGTTCTCGGGAACGAGTCTCTCCCTCGCTCTTTACGAGGAGAACGTCGCCGCGCGAATCCAAGCTTCGAGGCGCGCGGGAGTCTTATCGACTCGCGCCCGGGAGCTCTCCGCAATGCGAGTGGCCGGTTTCAGCAAGGCGGGTGCGACCCTGGCGACCACGTTCTACACGCTCGGCCTCGGTGTCCTTCTGGCGCCCGGACCCATCCGGCTCATCTCCGGGAATCTCGCCGTGTTCTTCGCAATCGTCGTCCTCATCGACGTTTCGACGAACTTCCTCGGCTTTCACACGCCGGCGCTGGGAAGGCCCGGCCAGGCCGGCGCTTTCAGCATGTGGTTGTACGACGAGACGAAAGGCTGGTTCCACTCGAAGTCGACTCTGGCGGAGACCGGAATCGGCGGTCCCGATCGATTCCCGGTGCGCATCAACGCCCTCGGCCTTCGGGGCCCGGAGATCCAGATGGGCCACGCGGGCCGGCTGAGGGTGCTGGTGTTCGGCGACTCCTACGTCTTCGGCGTCGGGGTGGCGGAAGAGCACCTCCTCACGACCCATCTCGCGCGCTTGCTCGCCCCCTACTTCCCCTCGGGTACCGAGGTGGTGAACCTGGGGGTCGCGGGCTACTCGACCGATCAGCAATATCTCCTCTGGCAAGAGCTCGGCTCGCGGCTTTCGCCCGATCTGGTGATCCTGGTGGTTTGCGACAACGACTACGTCGGGAACACGGAGAACTTCGCGTATCGCCAGTACTACAAGCCTTACTTCGAGCTCGAGGCCGACGGCGGGCTCGGTCTCAGAAACGTACCGGTTCCCCGGCTGAGCCGAATCCAGCGCGCGAAGTTATGGCTGGGACGGGAATCCAACGTGTGGAACTTCGTGCGGAATCGAAACACCGAGCACCCGGCATTGCGGTCTCTTCTCAGCAAGCTCGAGGTCGACGTGTCCCGACCACCGAGAGCCCCCTACCGAACGACCGCGGCTCTCGTGAAATCCTTCGCGCGCGACGTTACCACCCGAGGCGCCTGGTTTCTGGTGACGAGCACCGGCAGGCGCGGGGAGGACCCGGCGCTCTTCCAGAACCTCTCGCGGCAACTGGCGCAGGCAGAGATCCATCACCTGGACCTTTTTCCCATCCTGGACCGAGCGCGGCGCCGAGAACCGGACCGCGCATGGGACTTCCGTTCCGATCCGCACTGGAACCGGGACGCGCACGAGCTCGCCGCGTCCAGTCTCTTCGAGCACCTGCGAGACCACTATCTTCCGTCCGAGGTCAGAAGGACGAGGTGAGGAGGCTCTTCGTCGCCCTCGACGAACCGTCGGACGTCGCGGGCGAGCGCGGGGAGGTCGATACCGAGCTTTCGCCCTTCGAAGCTCTCGAGCCCCGCGCGGTCGAGGAGCTTCCGCGCTCCGGCGGTTCGTCCCTGGCGCGCCTTCAGACACGCCGCGGCCGTCTGAACGATGACTTGCAGGAAGCGGCGGACCTCGGGCGACGTCTCCTCGAGGGCCCAGAGCCGCTCCCAGAACGCGTGCGCTTCCCAGTAGTAGCCGGCGTTGAAGAGATCCACGCCGAAGAGAAAGTCCTCGTTTGCGGCCCAACTCTCTGGAGTCAGCGGAAGCGCCGCCGGCTCCTCCACCCGATACCTATGCCCCTCGGGACTGCGCTCGGGGTGAGGTGTCGTGCCGGGGAGATGCCGATAGGGAGGCAAGGCGCGGTCGGTATACCGCTTCACGTTTCCCGCAGGGTCTATCGGTTTCGATCGATGACGTAGTACGCGAGGGCCGCGAGGGTTTCCTTGTACGAGGATTCCGGAAGAACGTCGAGCGCGGCCTGCGCTTCGCGCGCGTACTCCTCGGCAACGCTCCTCGCTCGCTCGAGAGCGCGCGTCCTCCGGACGAGGTCGAGGATCTCCTTCCGGCTGACGTCGTCGATGGCGCCGCGCTCGAGAACCGCCTGGACCGTGGGGAGCGCTCGGGGCTCCGCTTTGAGAGCGTAGATGATCGGAAGCGTGACGTGACCTTCCTTGAGATCGGAGAGCACGGGCTTTCCCAGGACTTTCTCGTCGGCGGTGAAGTCCAGAAGGTCGTCCGCCACCTGGAACGCCATTCCCAGGTTCATCCCGTAGTCGCCGAGCGCCTTGACTCGCTCGGGGGGAGCTTCTCCCAGGAGACCGCCCATTTGCGCGCAACCGAAGAACAGGTACGCGGTCTTGCGCCGGAGGATGTCGAGGTGCTCCTCTTCCGTCAGGTCGACGGCGCCGCCGCGAGTGAGCTCCAGGATCATGCCCTCGATCATCCGGAGCGTGATCTCGCAGATGACTTCCAGCATCGAAAGGCTTCCGGCCTCGATCGCGAGCGCGATCGAGCGGATGTAGAGGAAGTCGCCGAGCAGCACGGTGAAATCGTTCCCCAGAAGGGCATTGACCGATTGCTGCCCGCGTCTCGTGGTCGCGCCGTCGACGATATCGTCATGGACCAGGGTGGCGGTGTGGATGAACTCGGTGACCGCGGCGTAGCTCGGCCCCTTGTCTCCCCGATAGCCGCAGGCCTTCGCCGACAGGAGCAGCAGAGCGGGACGGACCCTCTTTCCTCCGCTCCTATAGATGTAGCGGCTCGAGGAGTCGATCAGGCCGAGCTTGCTCTGGACCTTTTCTCGAATGATCGTCTCTACCGCATCGAGGTCGCCCTGGATCTCGGTAAAGATGTTCTCGAGAGAGAGCATGGGCACGGGGAGGGGGGACTTGGTTTCAGGGGCGTGCATCCTTCGAGTCCTTCTACCGGTAGTTGGTGAACTGCATGGCGATGCCGAGCTCGGACTCCTTCAGGAGCGAGATCACCGACTGGAGATCGTCCTTGTTCTTCCCGCTCACGCGCACCTGATCGCCCTGGATCGCGGCCTGCACCTTGAGCTTTGTGTGCTTCACGATTTTCACGATCTCTTTCGCTTTCTCCATGGGGATGCCCGCCTGGAGCTCGATCTTCTGCCGCACCGTGCCTCCGAGCGCGGACTCCACTTTTCCTTCAGAAAGCGCCTTCAGCGGGACGCCTCTTTTCACGAGCTTCGAATCCAGAACGTCCTTGCCGTTCTTGAGCTTGAGCTCCTCGGAGGAGCGAATCTCGATGGCGACCCCGTCGTCGACGAGCTCGATCTCGGTGCCCGTGCCCTTGAGGTCGAAACGCGTCTGGATCTCCTTCATCGCGTGCTGGATGGCGTTTCTCACTTCCTGGAGGTCCACTTTGCATACGATGTCGAACGAGCTATCCGCCGCCATGGGTCCCCATTATTACGAAAAAGCTATTCACGGGCAATCTCAGGACAAAACGAAGAAACGGCGGAAGTTGGTGGCGGTGGCCTGCTCGACCTCCTCGGTCGGGAGCCCCTTCACCTCGGCAAGGCAGCGGAGGGTGTCTCGTACGAACGCGGGCTCGTTGCGCTTGCCCCGGTGGGGGACGGGCGCCAGATAAGGGGAGTCGCTCTCGACCAGGAGTCGATCGAGAGGCAGGCGGCGCGCCACCTCGCGAAGCGGGGCCGCGTTCTTGAAAGTGAGGATCCCCGAGAACGAGATGAGGAATCCCATCTCCAGGGCGCGCTCGGCGGTCTTCAGATCGGCGGTGAACGAATGCAGGATGCCCCCGATCTCGCTCACCCTCTCCTCTTCGAGAACTTTCAGCAGATCCGATTCCGCCTCGCGGTGATGGACGATGACGGGAAGCGCGAGCTCCCGCGCCACCCGTATCTGCCTGCGGAAGACGTCGCGCTGCACCTCCGGCGGCGACAGGTTGTAGTGGTAGTCGAGGCCGATCTCCCCTATGGCGACAAGTCGGGGCCGCGAGGCGAGGCCCCTCAAGAAATCCTCGCCGCCGCGCTCGTCGAAGATCTTGGCGTCGTGGGGATGGCAGCCGACGGCGGTTAGGAGGTTCTCGTGCGACTCGACCAGGAAAAACGCCTTCCGATAGGAGTCGCTCTCGTCGACCATCGCGAGCGAAAGGATGGTTTCGATTCCGGCCTCCCGCGCTCGCCGGAGCACTTCCTCCCGGTCGGGGTCGAACGCCTCCATTTCGAGATGAGCGTGGGAGTCGATCACCGTGGTTTCTCTTCCGGTGGCTTCGGCGGCAGGTGCTCGAGGTAGTTCAGCGACTCGAGCCGAAGGCGATCGTCCTCGGAAAGGATCGCCTCGTCGGGCAAAGGCTCTCTCGCCTTGAGCCGCTCCTGCTCGCGGTACCAGAGGAAGAGCTCCTCCCTCAGGTATCCTTCACGAACGCGACTCTCGAGGGTCGTTCGCTCCTCGGGATCGCTTTCGAGGTCGTAGAGCTCCGAGGCTCCCGTGCGACTGTCCCAGATGAGCTTGAAGCGCTCGCCGCGGACGGAATAGCGCGGCTTCGTCCAGAGCGTGCGGCTGAAGGCAAGCTTCCCCTTTGGAAGCGAGCTTCCGGCGAGAGCCGGAACCAGACTTCGACCCTGGAATCCGGAAGCTTCGGGCGCGCGCGCGAGCCCCGCGAGCTCCAGAATTGTGGGCGTGAGGTCGATGAGCTCCACCAGATCGGAAACGCGCCGCGGAGCGAACCCCGGAGCCCGGATGAGGAGCGGGATGCGAATGCTCTCCTCGTAGAGCTGGGTGTTGTGGCCGAGAAAGCCGTGCTCGAAGAGCGCCTCACCGTGGTCGGCGGTCACGACGACGACCGTCGAAGGATCGAGCATTCCCAGGACCTCTCCCACCAGGGAGTCGGCGTAGGCGAGGTTGCCGAGGTAGAGGCCTCGGACTCGCGCGAGGACCTCTTCGGACGGCGGCACCCCAGAGGCCGCCTTTCGGTTGAGATCCTCGACGAGGACCGTGTCTCTGATTCCGCCGGGATAGGGAGAGTCGGGACCGAATCGCGTGTCGAAGGGAGGCGGCGGGTTGTAAGGGAAATGCGGCTCGCGCAGGTGAACGTACGCGAAGAACGGCTCTTGGGGACGACCCTCGAGCCAGCCCTTGAAGGCGCTCACCACCGAGTCGCCGTGGCCGGTGTAGCCTTCGCCCTCCCAGACGGGGAAGAACTCCTGGTAGCCCCGATCGAGACCGAAGGTATTCGAGACCACCGCGTTTCCTGGGAACGCGGCCGTACGATAGCCGGCGCCGCTCAGGATTCCGGGAAGGGTGACCGCGTCGTTCCGCAACCGATCGGCGAAGGAGACGCTCTGATGCCTTTCGGGATATTGTCCGGTGAGAAGAGAGCCGATCGACGCGATGGTATAGACCGCCTGGCTTACGGCGGCGTCAAACACCACGCTCTCGCGACCGAGCGCGTCGAGAAACGGCGTCGCTTCCCCCTCGCCTCCATAAAGCCCCATGCGCTCGGCGCTCGCGCCGTCGAGGACGAGGACGACGAAGCTCGGTCGAACGCCCGGGTCGCGCTTCGACTCCTGGATCTCCTCCACGCGCGGCACCAGGAGCTCCGGACGGAGGAGCAAGTCATGGTTCTCGGCCCGGAACGTCATCTCTACGGGAGACTCGGGAGCGACCGGCAGCTCCCTCTCCCACGTCTCGGCGCCGATTCGCGACACCGCGAACGTCTCTTTCCAGATCTCGCCGTCTTCCGCGGCGATGGTGACCGTGACCATGCCGCCGGCGGGAGCGCGAAGCCGCGGCGGACCTTCCGCACCCACTCCGAGCCTGAGGCGCGCTTCCGGCGGAAGCTCGAGGAAGAAAGACAGGCTCCCTCCCGAAGGCACGAAGATCCCGTTCGCGATCGAGCCGAACGGGCCGACACGGGCGCGGAAGTCATCGAACGGCACGTCGAACCGGTAGAAAGCGGCGGCGAGCCGACGCTTCTCTTTCGAAGAGCGCGTGGGCTCACCCGCATAGCGGTAGCGGAGCTCGATGCGGTTCTCGCCGCGTACAAGGGCGAGCTGAACGGGGTAGCGATGGCGGCTGGGGCGTAGCTCGATGGGAGCGAGCTCGGAGCCGTTCGCGATCACGGAGACCCACTGCGCGGGGCTCCCCGGGTAGGCGAAGGGCTCGCACTCGAAATAGCCCAGGTGCGTTCCTTCGAGCTCGCTCTCGAATCGGAACGTCGAGCGCTCCGACACCGCCCACCGAAAGAGGCTCCCGTCGGGCGCAGGCTCGCCGTAAGACCATCCTTCTCCGAGAAACGGGAGCGCCTGAGGAGCCCCGATCTCGAGGAGCACTCCGTCCCACTGTTTCTCCGCGATCGGAATCCGGTCCTGGAGGATCTCCCTTCGATCGGGCGGAGAGCACCCACGGGGAGCGCAGCCGACCCCAAGTGCGAGGACCACGGCGAAGCGAGGACGCACTACTTGACCTTGCTTCCCGGCGCGACCTCCTTCTCGAACGTCGCCACGATGGGTCCGTCGTCGGTCGCGGCGGCGAGGAGCATCCCGCGCGACTCGACACCCCGAAGCTGCGCCGGCTTGAGGTTCGCCACCACGATGATGTGCTTTCCCACGAGAGTCTCCGGCGCGTACGTCTTCTTGATCCCCGCCACCAGCTGCCGGGTCTCGCCTCCGAGATCGACCACGAGCCTCAGGAGGCGATCGGCGCCCTCGATGGCGGAGGCCTCGACGACCCGGGCGACCCTGAGGTCGATGCGTGCGAAATCCTCGATGGTAATCTCGTCGCTCATCTCTTCTCCTTACTCAATGCTCGCCTCGCTCGTCCATTCAGTGCCGCGGGGCCCCACCCCCGCGGCCGGTCGCTCCGCGCGCCCGCGCTTCGCTCCGGCTGACGGCTCCGCTCGGGGAGGATGGGGCCCTCCGGGCCCCGCTGCCCGCCTCGCTCTTCCATTCAGTGCCGCGGGGCCCCACGCCCGCGGCCGGTCGCTCCGCGCCCGATCGACTCCAGCGCGGCTTGCTGAACTTCTTTGAGGGGTACTTTCTTCCGGGTGGCGAGCTTCCGGCAATCCTCGAGCTCCGGGGCGCGGTTCACGACCTTTCCCGCGAGAATCCCCTCTTTCACTCTCACCTTACCGTAGCGCGTTAACGCGGAAACGAAGCGTCTTTCGAGGGCTTCGCGCCGGACCTCATGCTGGCGAACGCCAAGCGTGGTTCCCTCGGTGAAGAGGAGCTCGCTCACCCTCTCACGATCCTCCGGCCGGGCGATGGCCGTCACGTTCACCCCGGGTCGGTTTTTCTTCATTATTACTGGGGTCAGGAATGCGTCCAGGGCAACTTCGAGAAGCCTCTCCTGAAGATAGCCCATCTGCTCCGGGGTCATGTCGTCGATCGTCGCTTCCAGGATGAGCACTGTCTGCGATCCTCCTTGGTCGCGCTCTCCCAGGACGAGCCGGAGCGCGTTCGGCCGGCTGTGCTCGGGATCCTTCGTCCCCAGGCCGTAGCCGATCTTCCGCAGGGTCATCCCGGGAAACGCCCCGAATCGAGTCGAAAGACCCGTAACCAGAAGCGCTCCCGTGGGAGTCGTGCGCTCGAAATCCTCGCCGTCCGAGAAGACCGGCGCCCCTTGGAGAAGAAGCGCCGTCGCGGGAGCGGGCACCGTCATGCGGCCGTGCTCGGTCTCGACATAACCTCCTCCAACGTTTACTTCCGAGCAAACCACTTCCGAAACACCGAGGTGGTCGAGCCCGGCCACGGCGCCGACAACGTCGACCAGTGTGTCGAGAGAGCCAAGCTCGTGGAGGTGCACGCTCTCCGCGGTCTCGCCGTGGACCTCGGCCTCCACTTCGAAGAGACGCCGGAGGAGCGCGAGCGAGCGGGGCTTCACCTCGGCGGAGAGCCGGCTCTGTCTCAGGATGCGCTCGAAGTCCGACCAGTGACGGTAACCGCGATCGCGCGGGGTGGCGACGCGCAGGTGTGTCCCGCTCACGCCCCCCCGCGTGCCGCGGGAGCGCGTGAGTCGGAATCCGCCGACAGGGAGCTTCGAGAGCTCCCGCTTCAACGCGGCGAGCGGCACCCCGAGATCCAGGAGCGCCCCGAGGAGCATGTCCCCGCTCACTCCGGACGCGCAATCGATGAAAAGGACTTTCTCGCGCATGGGGTAAGCCCGTGGAGTGTGGCGAGAATCGGCCGGTTTGGCAAGCTCGCTGCGGCAGGCTGCGCTCGGGCTGAGGGCTCACATCTCTCCCCGCTCCTTGAAGCTCCAGTAGCGGCCGGAGGCGACGATCACGTGGTCGAGGAGCTCGATTCCGAGGATCTGCCCCGCCCGCACCAGCCGAAGCGTGAGCTCCCGGTCCTCGCGCGAGGGCTCGGGATCTCCCGAGGGGTGGTTGTGGAAGGCGATGATGGAGGCACCCTGAAGCATCGTCGCTTCGCGAAAGACCTCGCGCGGATGGACGAGGGACCCGCTCAGACTCCCGGTCGAGACGATCTGGAGCTGCTTCAGACGGTTCCGCGTGTCGAGCACCAGGATTCCGAACGCCTCGAGCGGCCGGCTCCCGAAGCGTGGAAGAAGAAAGCGGGCCGCGTCTCCCGGAAGACGGAACTGGGGCCGCGATGAAAGAGGGGGTGAAGCGGCTCTTCTCCCGAGCTCGAAGGCCGCGAGAATCTTCGCGACCCGGGCGTCCTTCAAGCCCGGGACCCGCGCGAGCTCCGCGGGGCTCGAGCGCGAGAGACCCTCGAGACCACCGGTCCGGTCGAGAAGGTGGTTCGCGAGCTCGAGCGCCGAGCGAGCTCGGGTTCCCGAGCCGAGAAGGATCGCGACGAGCTCGTTCACCCCGAGGCTCTCGACCCCGAGCTCGAGGAGCTTCTCGCGCGGTCGGTCGGCCGGCGTAAGAAGCCGCAGTCCGTTCGCTCCCGAGTCGCGCGCGGTCGGAATCGGCTCCAAAGCGAACGTCCTTAGCGCGCGCTCGCCTCTTCGGCTCGCGCAGGCTGGATTGGGTTCTTCATGAGCCTGCTAGAGCGCGTCCAGGATGCGAGGGAGGAGCGCAGCCGAGGGACCGGCGAGACGGAGGTCGACGAGCCCGCTCAGAGGAGTGAGCTCGGGGTTCACCTCGACGACGAGGGCGCCTTGCTCCCCGGCGACCTCGGGAAGAGACGCGGCGGGATGGACCAGGGCCGAAGTCCCGACTATGAGGAATACGTCGGCCCGGCTCGCGGCCTCGAACGCGTGCGCGAGCACGTCCCCAGGCAAAGCCTCGCCGAACCAGACGACCCCCGGCCGCTCGAGACCGCCGCACTCGCATCGCGGCGGAATCGAGGGAAGCGGCGCGCGCCGGTCCTCTCGATTCCGCGAGCAGCCGGTGCAGCAAAGGTTCCAGAGGTTTCCGTGAAGCTCGAGCACCGGGTCCGACCCCGCGAGGCGATGAAGGCCGTCGACGTTCTGGGTCACGAGATCGAACGCGAACGATCGTCTCCCCATCTCCGCGAGAGCTCGGTGACCCTCGTTGGGAGAGCAGTCTGCGACCTTCTGGCGGCGCCAGTCGTACCACTCCCATACGAGAACCGGGTCGCGCGCGAACGCCTGAGGCGTCGCGAGCTCCTCGGGTCGGAACTTACGCCACAACCCTTCGGCGCCGCGAAACGTCGGGACCCCGCTCTCCGCGGAGACGCCCGCCCCGGTGAGGGCGACGACGCGGCGCGCCCCGCGGAGCTTCTTGGCGAGCATGCGGATCTCGGAATCGAAGGACATTCTGCGGATCATAGACGACAAACGGACTCCTCGGGCTCCCTTCCAGCCTCAGGGTGTGACGGTCTCTCCCTCGAGATCGAGCCTTTTCGGCGAGGCGGCTCGCGCGAGGCTCTTTGTCTCCCGTCCCGCGAACGAAGACCGTCTCGCCCGACCGCCGGGCGCGTTTCAGAGAGTTCACGGTGTCGGAGGCGAGGACACTCCCGACACCCCGTTCGGAGGTGCCGTTCCCCAGGGCTTTTCGCCCCGGGAGTCGCACCGCCCGAACACTTCTATATCTCGGCCCCGTCGGGGACGACGGCGTCCTTGGGGATGACCACGATTCCGTCTCGAATGAAATAGTTCTCGGCGTCCTCGTGCTCTTGTCCCTGTCGATTCACGATCCGGACGCCCCGGCCGATGCGCGCGTTCTTGTCGACGATCGCGCGCTCCACGACAGCGCCCTCGCCGATGCCGATCGGAGGCGTCCCTCGAGCGAAATCCTCCGCGATGACCTCGGGCACCTGGTAGTAGTCGGCCCCCATCACGATCGACTCCTTCACCGACGCGCCGCGCTCGATACGGGCGCGGATCCCGACGACCGAGCGCTCGATCCGGCACTGGTTCAGGATGCAGCCTTCGGTCACGAGCGAGCGAACGAGAAGACAGTCGTCGATCTTGCTTCCGGGAAGAAAGCGCGGGTGGGTATAGATCGGCGCGAGCGGCTCGTAGAAGTTGAACCGGGGAAGGGGATCCGTAAGGAGCAGGTTCGCGTTGTAGAACGAGCGCATGGTTCCCACGTCCTCGAAGTAACCGTCGAAGGGATAGGCGTAGAGCTTTCGTCGGCCGACGAGCCGCGGAAGGATGTGATGGCCGAAGTCGCGATCCTCCGAGGCGCCGAGGATGTCTTCCAGCACGTGTCGATCGAAGAGGTAGATTCCCATCGAGCCGAGGAACACGCCTTCAGACGAAAGTCCTTCGAGGACTTCCGGTGCGGGCTTCTCGACGAAATGGGTGACTGCCTGGGACTCGTCGACCTTGAGAATTCCGTAGCGGGAGGTGTCTTCGCGCGGCACCGGGGTGACCGCGACCGTGACCTCGGCCTTGGTCTTCGTGTGCTGCTCGACCAGCTGGCGCAGGTTCATCCGGTAGAGCTGGTCGCCGCTCAAGATCAACACTCGATCGACGCCACCGCGGCTCACGATGTGGCGCAGGTTCTGGCGCACGGCGTCGGCCGTGCCCTGGTACCAGTTCTTGCTCTCGAGCGTCTGCTCGGCGGCGAGGATGTCGACGAAGCTCCGGCCGAAGGCGTCGAAGCGATAGGTGCGGCTGATGTGGTTGTGAAGCGAGGCGGAGTTGAACTGGGTGAGGACGAAGATGCGGCGGATCCCCGCGTTGATGCAGTTGCTGATAGGGACGTCCACCAGGCGGTACTTGCCCGCGAAGGGCACCGCCGGTTTGGAGCGCTCTTGCGTGAGCGGGAAGAGGCGCTCGCCTCGTCCTCCACCGAGAATCAGGCCAAGGGTCTTTTCCGGCACGGCTTTTTCATCCTATCACGGAGGAAAAAAGGCTCTTGCTTGGAATCGCGACCCGCTTGAGATTAACTTGACCCCGGAATCCTCGATGGACTCACTCAAAGAGCTTCTCAACGGCCGGCCGGCGGTCATCGCGAGAGCGAGGAACGGGCAGCTCGTCCCCGGATATCTTGAGAAGGGAAAGCTTCTCACACGGGGGATCCTGAAGATGACCGACGTGAGCGGCGAGCCCGTTCCCATCGACATCCACAAGCTCAAGGCGCTCTTCTTCGTGCGCGACTTCACGGGAAACCGGGACTATCTCGAGGAGAAGACTCTGGTTGACGACCCGCCGCGCCCCGGCCTTCGCGCGCGACTCCGGTTCGAGGACAACGAGACGCTCGAGGGCGTCACCGAGAACTCCCTCGAGCTTCTGGTAAACCCGGGATTCTTCTTCTGGCCGGGCGACGTTCGGTCCAACAACCGGCTGATCTACGTCCTCAAACCCTCGCTCATCGGCTTCAGCATCCTCGGGGTCAAGCACAAGTGACGCTTCATCAATCTAAGGGTCGAGATAGAAGCTCAGCGGTAGTCGATTTGGAGAATCTCGAGCTCGGCATTGCCGTCGGGGAGCTCGAGGGTGACGACGTCTCCGACCCGGGCCGAGATGAGGGCCTTGGCGATGGGGGAGATCCAGCTGATCTTCCCTTTCGCGGGATCGCTCTCGTCGACTCCGACGATGCGATAGCTCTTCTCGTTGCCCTCTTCGTCGGCCACGGTGACGGTCGCGCCGAAGTGAACGCTGTCCTTGTCCTGTGAGCCGGGGTCGACGACCGTCATGTTGGCTACCCGGTCGCGCAGGAACTGGATCCGCCGCTCCAGAGCCTCGAGCCGCTTCGTCGCGGCGCCGCCCTTATCCGCGCCCGGCTTTTGTCGGGGCTCGCCCTCCAGGCGCGACAGCTCTTCGCGGAGGGCGGCGGCTCCCTCGGGGGTCACGTAGTTCTTGACTCCCGCGGGGAGCGGATCCTTGGGCTCGGGATGGACCTCGTTTCCAGAGCCCTCGTCCGATTCCTTGGTGAATGCCTTGCTCATGGGTCTCCAGAAACCGTTGGAAAGACGAGAATCGCCCCTACACACGCACGCAGGTCGGGATGAAAGTATTCCAGGAGGTGGAGAAAGGCAAATGGGCCGGGGGGGCTTGGCTTAGAGTATCACCCGCTCGTTTCCGGAGCGCTCGGTCACCCGCTCCCGGTCGAGCCATTCAAGAAGGGGAATGGCGTGTTTCCGGGTGACTCCCGCCATCTCCTTGAAGAAGGCGACGTCGATCCGGTCCCGCCTGGACTTGCAGCTCCGGACGCTCTCCTTGAGCCGGGAAAGTGAATCCTTGTGAAAAACCATTCCTTCTGAAATCTGCACCAGGGTGCCGTCCTTGAGGAGCACCCTCTGGATTCTCTCGAGGAGCTTCACGTCCAGCTTCGCTTCCGACGCGACCTCCTCCAGGGTTTGAGGCTTGACGCCGGCTTTCCAGTAGCGCTCGACGAGCAGGTCCCGCGCCCGGGACTCGTCCTCGCTGAGGTGAATCCGGTGATCGAACGTCGAGACGAGATCCTTCGCGACCCGGAGCCGCTTCTTCTCCTCCAGCTTCGCGAGGATGAGATCGAACACCTCGGCGGGAGCGCCCGAGCCCGCCTTCTCCCGGAGCTCGCTCTTGGGCATGCCCCCGAGGAGGGGGTTCTTCTTCTGGAACGCCCGAAGCGCCGCTTCCAGCCTCTGTCCCATTTCGTCGACGACCTCGGAGGCGATCAGGACTCGCGGGTTCCGGGAAGCCAGAGACGCGCGACCGTCCGAGAGGAGCGACGCCAGGATCTCCTCGAGCTCGGAAGCACCCACCCCGAGCCTCCTCCCGAGGTCGCTCTCGGAGACTCCCGAAGCGCCGCTCTCGTCGACGAAGCGGGACGCGACGGAAGCGGCGTTCGAGCCGCCCAGGACCTCGAGGCGCGAGGCGACCGAGAGGCTCGCGACGGAGTGCTTCTCGGGATAAGCGTCGAGCACGACCCCGCCCGCGATCGTCTCGAGCGGTGAATACCTCCTGAGGATGAACCGGTCGCCGCGAGCGGCGACGATCGGCGCTTCCAGGCGCAGCTGCGCGAGACCGCGCTCTCCCGGAGCGATGGCCTTCACCCCCCCGAGGATCCGGGCCCTCGCGAGAACCTGAGCCGTTCCGAGGTGGAGATGCACTCGCGTCAGGTCCTTCACCGGAATCGGCGAGGAGGCCAGGACGTCGAGGTCGCAGTCAAGCATGAGCGTCGGCCGAAACCCATCTCGCTCGACGAGCGCGTCTCCGCGCGCGACGTCCGAGACCTCGATCCCCTGAAGGTTCAACGCCGCCCTCTGCCCGGCCGAGGCTCGAGCTTCCTTGTCTCCGTGCACCTGGAGCCCGCGCACCCGGACTTCGAGCCCGCGAGGGAGGATTTCGACCTCATCGTCCTGACCGACGGATCCCGAGGCGATGGTGCCCGTCACCACGGTGCCGAAGCCCTTCATCGAGAACACGCGGTCGACGGGCAGGCGAAAGCGTCCAGCGGTCGAACGTGAGGGCGCGCTTCGGGCGAGGTTCGCGAGAGTCGTCTTGAGCGCATCCATCCCCTCGCCGGTCCGGGTGGAGACCTCGACCAGGGGCGCGTTCTCGAGGAAGCTCCCGGCGACGAGCTCCTTCGTTTCCATTGCCGCGATCTCGCGGAGCTCGGCGTCGACCAGATCGGACTTCGTCACCACGACCAGGCCCAGGGGAATCCGCAATAGCCGGCAGATTGCGAAATGCTCTCGCGTCTGCGGCATCACCGACTCGTCCGCCGCCACCACCAGCATTACCAGATCGATTCCCCCGACCCCCGCCAGCATGTTCTTCACGAACCGCTCGTGGCCGGGAACGTCGACGAACCCCAGAGACAGACCGCTCTCGCTCTTGAGGTAGGCGAACCCCAGATCGATGGTAATGCCCCGCTCCTTCTCTTCCTTGAGCCGGTCGGGGTCGATCCCGGTGAGCGCACGGACGAGGGAGCTCTTGCCGTGATCGATGTGCCCCGCGGTCCCGATGACAACGTGCTTCATATCGGAGCCGATCATAGCCCGGGACAAGACAGAGAAGAAGAATCTGTGCTAGAACCCGCGGGCGAGGGGGAATTCGAATGCGGAGACTCTTACTGGGCGCGATGGCGTTCGTCGTGGCGGAAGCCGGAGCTTGGGCGCAAGAGGTCGGACCGAAGCGCGGAACGCTGGTGGTGGTGGGCGGAGCCCTCGAGGACTCGTTCATTCTCGATCGCTTTCTCGAGATCGCGGGCGGACCGGAAGCACCTCTGGTCATCATCCCCACCGCGGGTGAGGGAGATCTCTACGACGAGTTCTATTCCGGGGTCGCGGATTTCCGGAAAGCGGGATTCAAGGACGTGACCGTCCTCCACACCCGCGACCGCAACGTCGCCAACTCCGACGAGTTCGTAGCCCCGATCCAAAGGGCTCGCGCGGTGTGGTTTCCGGGAGGCCGCCAGTGGCGGCTCGCGGACGCCTACCTCGACACCCGAACGGAGCTCGAGCTTCACGCGGTTCTCGATCGTGGCGGCGTCATCGGAGGCACTTCCGCCGGCGCCACCATCCAGGGCTCGTATCTCATCCGGGGCGACACTCGGAACAACACCATCATGATGGGGGATCACGTGGAGGGGTTCGGCTTCCTGAAGAACGTCGCCATCGACCAGCACCTCCTCGCGAGAAACCGGCACTTCGACCTCATCCCGGTGATCGAAAAGCACCCGGATCTCCTGGGCATCGGCATCGACGAGGCTACCGCCATCGTGGTCGTGGGGGACAGCTTCGAGGTGGTGGGCAAGAGCGTGGTCGCGATCTACGACAACCGGCGGACGCTCGCGAACGAGGGACGTTTCTACTTCCTCCGAGCCGGGGACACGTACGATCTCAAAACCCGGCAGGCCCGAAGGCGGGATCTCACCGAAGAGCCGTTCGAGGTGGTCAAGGAAGAGCCCTGGCCCTACTTAAATTAAAGTGCTCGAGTCCCGGCCGGGCTCCCGCCTCCGCCCTTCGGGCTCCGGCGCGGTTTCGCCGAAGCGCTTCGCGCGAAGGCGAACGCTCCGCTCGCTCAGGGTGCGGATGCTTTTTCAGCACCCTGACTAATTCGACGAGGCGGTGGGCCGCTTGGCGACGAGCTCCACGAGCGCTTTCAGCTTTTCGAGCCGATCGGTGCCATTCTCGACCCCGAGCCCTACGGGACTCAAGATGACGGTCCTGTCCGAGGCGTTCATCGCCAGCACGGCGACGGTCTCCTTCTCGCCGGCCTCGAGGGCCAGGGCCGCGGGGCCGCTCATCCCGGCGAGCTCGACGGTGCGATAGCCGTCGCCGAGGTCGACCGCGGCGGTCACCGTCGGCAGCGCCGGTCCGATCTGGACGAGGAGCGCTGGATCCTCGCCGGCAGGCCAGGTGCAGAGCTCGACTCCGCCCTCGAGCGACTCGCTCGAGCCCGCGCCCACCGGCGCCCCGAAGATTCCATCGACTTCCGCCTGAGTGAGAAGAGCGCAGGCGCCCTTCCCGCTCGGCCGGCCCGCGGCGCCCGCCCCTTCCCGCTCGGCCTCTCCTCCACCACCGCAGCCGACGAATGTCACACAGGCCAAAACTACGCTCACGACGTGTCGCGACACCTTTTCCTCCTTCGGACCGCACTTTTGGGATCTCCTTCACCGTAACAAACCAAGCGCGTTCGTCAAGCGGTTTTCGGGCCTGCTATGATTCCTCCGCCTCTTTCAATGACGTGATCGAGCTCACCCCGAGTCTTCTGGCGAGGTCTCCCGAAGAGACGGTAAGGCACCTGTGCCTGGGCCTCCTCGAGGAGGCGAGTTCCGCCCTCGGACGGCTCGAGCGGGGAGACGACGAGGAGGCCCTTCACGATTTTCGCGTCGCGCTCCGGCGGCTGCGGAGCGTGGTCCGAGCTTATCGACGCCATCTGAAAGGCTCCACCAAGAAGAAGCTCCGGGCGCGACTCAGGGCTCTTGCGACATCGACCAACGCCGCCCGCGATCTCGAGGTCCAGATGGAGTGGCTCTCGAAGCGAGCTCCGGAGCTCGAGCCCGAGGCCGGGAGCGGCGCCATCCATCTCGCGGAACGACTCCGCTCCCGCGGTGACGAAACGCCACCGCCCCAAACCCTTCGCACGGAGTTCGACCCTCTCCACGAGTCCCTCCGGAAGTCTCTTTCGCGCGTGAGGCTTCGGCTCGGCGACGAGGCGAGCTTCCTTTCGGCGACGAGCGATCTCGTCGCCGAGAGCGCCTCTCGCCTGAAAGCAAGCTTCGAGGCCATCTCCTCGGTGGACGACGGCGCCCGCCTCCATCGCGCGCGCATCGAGGCCAAACGGCTCCGGTACCTCCTCGAGCCGATTTCAGCCGAGGTTCCCGAGGCCGGCGCGCTGGTGAAGGAACTGAAGTCGCTTCAGGACGTCCTCGGAGAGCTCCAGGACATGCGCGTCTTGAGCCAGTCGATCGCCGCCGAGCTCGAAAGAGCCGCGGTCGAGGAGGCCCATCGCCTTCGAGACCTCGCGCTCAACGAGGGTGCGATCGAAGCCCACGGCGCCCCGCCGCACGGAGGCCTCCTCGCCCTCCTGCGCGCGCAGCGAGAGCGCCGCGATCACCAGTACCTCGCGCTTTCACGGAGCTGGCTATCGGGAGCCTCCGAGCCGTTCTTCGAGAGGGTCCAACGCCTCGCGCGGTCTCTCGCGGCGCTCTCCGAACCTCCGAAGCCACGCCGCCGATTCCTCCTTTCGGAAGTTCCCGAAAGAGCGAAGCGCAGAGCGCCCTCGATCGTGCGCCAGGCTTTCCTCGCCGGGAGAAAGATTCACGAGAGCGTCGAGTCGATCCAGTCCGGCGAGCGGATTCGCTTCTCCCGCGTCGCGGTCTCGGAGGGCTCACGCGCCGAAGAGAGAGTCACGGGGGAAACATTCGAGCGGTTCTGGTCGCTCGCACCCCACCGCCTCGAGCGAGCGCGCTACCGGGTCCGTGAGAACGGCCGAACGTTCTGGATCGACGAGGTGCGGGACAAGAGCATCGTGCTGGCGGAGACGGACGATGCGCCGGAGCTCGCGCTTCCCGAATGGCTCGACGCCGTGGTGAGGAGAGAAGTGACCGGTTCACCCAAATACGATTGGGAGCGTCTCGCCCGCAGGGGCCCCGCCGCACGATAGGCTGGATTTCAGGGACTCGCGGAGCCCCGATCGTCGGCCGCTTGACCTTGTACCCGAGTCCAATGTCTAGGTGAGCGCCGGAAGATGCGCCTGCGAGACAAAAAACCCCGAGGGTCGATGCTGCCTCGGTAACGTTCGCTCGCTACGGTAGTCGCCGGCTCAGCGGTCCAGGAGAACGAAGTCCCGAAACTGCAAAGAGGAACGCTCCGGCGCGATGGGCAGGTAGCCGTCCACGATGACGTTCGCGTCGAGCGCGAACTTCTTCATCTCCACGACGACAACGAGAGAGCAAACGCAATAGATCCGGGCTCGCACGGCATCCTTTTCGGTTCC
>Ga0209002_10001429_pt1 | contig 19328 bp, 15 predicted proteins | sample Rifsed16ft2_FD_184010 | JGI IMG/M metagenome (GOLD analysis project Ga0209002, IMG submission 184010) | Soil microbial communities from Rifle, Colorado, USA - sediment 16ft 2 (version 2) | ecosystem: Environmental > Terrestrial > Deep subsurface > Rock core/Sediment | place: Rifle, Colorado... | reverse complement strand
TAATAAATCATAAATGATCATATAAATCTGCGTTCCAATCTTTCCTAAAATTATATCAATGAAATCATTATCCTTATTTATTTTAGTTTTTATCGTAGTAAGTTCAAAATCTTTCGCTCAATTCACAGAATTTCATCCTGAATTGGATTGGTACACAATAAAAGGAAAGCATTGCGAAGTTCACTTTCATGAAGGTGCTGAAAGAACGGCACAAGTCGTTGCTAAAATTGCTGATGAAGTTTGGGAGCCGATAACTTCTTTATATCAATATGAAGTGGACGTAACTCACTTCATCATAAAAGATATTGATGATTACTCAAATGGTGCCACTTATTTCTTTGATAATAAAATTGAAATATGGACAAGCGCATTGGATTTTGATCTTCGTGGAACTCACAACTGGCTCCGAAATGTAATCTCACACGAGTTCACACACATGGTACAGATCCAAGCTTCAATGAAATCATCTCGATCTTTGCCTGCGGTTTTTCTTCAAGTTTTGAACTATGAAGATGAAAGACGACCTGATATTCTTTATGGTTTTCCAAACTTTATAGTGTCTTATCCGTTTGCCGCTATAAACATGCCTGCTTGGTTTGCGGAAGGAACTGCTCAGTACATGCGGAAGGAATTTAATTATGATAATTGGGATACACATCGCGATATGATTTTGCGTTCTTACGCTCTTGATGGAAATATGCTGACCTGGAATGAAATGGGAGTGTTTGGTAAGACAAGTCTTGGCAACGAATCGGTTTACAATTCCGGTTTTGCTCTGACTCGATACATTTCGCAAAAATATGGTGAAGATAAGATTAGAGAAGTGACTAAAGCACTCGGCAAGTTTGGCAATTTTACGATTGATGCCGCATTCAAGGATGTTATTGGTAAAAATGGAAATGAGCTTTATGAAGAATGGAAAAATTATCTAACTGAAGATTATAAGAAAAGAACCGAGCAAATAAAATCAAATCTTGTAACTGGTGAGATGATAGCTAAAGATGGTTTTGGAAATTTCTATCCTACATTTTCATCAGATGGAAAGAAAATTATTTATACTTCAAATAAATCTTCCGATTACTTTAGTCCCTCATCAATTTATCTTTATGATCTCATAACAAAAGAAGAACAGAGAATCACAACTGGAGTGCGCTCAACTTTAGCCTGGCTGAATGACGACAATAAAATTATTTATTCCAAGCTGGATGATGACAATCCTAACATGTACAATGTTCACGATCTTTATGTTTACGATATCAAAGAAGAAGATGATGTTAGATTAACTTACAACCTTAGGGCAAATCAGCCCGCAATTTCTCCGGATGAGACTAAGATTGTATTTATCTTTCAAAAAGATGGAACTACCAATCTTGGTTTAGTTGATTTTGATGGAAAGAACTTCAAGCCGTTAACTTTTTATAATAATGGCGAACAAATTTATAATCCGAAATTTTCTAATGATGGTTCATTCATCATCTTTGATTATTCATATCATCATACCAGAGACATTTATAAGATTGATGTAGCAGGTGGAACTGCAACAGAAGTTGTCGCTACAAGTTACGATGAAAGAAATCCATGTTTCGATAAGAATGGGAATTTGATCTACTCATCTGATGAAACCGGAATTTACAATCTGTACTCTTATAATTTTTCAACTGCGGAGAAAAAACAGCTTACTAATGTTCTTGGCGGTGCATTTATGCCGGCAGTTGCAGAAGATGGAAATATCGTTTATGCGGGCTACACTTCGACAGGATATAAAATATTTAGTTTGCCTGTGGAAGAACAAGAGAAAGTTATTACTGCAAATAAGTATGAGTGGCGTAATAATCCACCGCTTTCTTCTGATAAACCAAATGGTGATTTCGCTTCACTTAATCTGCAGCGTTTGACTCATTTTAATGATTATGAAACAAGAAGTTTCACAAAAGAAAAATATTCGGGCGTATTTACACGGTTGACTTTTTTCCCGTTTCTACGATATGATAACTACAACACATCAAATAAATTTTTGGAAAAACTTAAACCGGGTTTGTACGTTTCTTCCAATGATATGCTTAACCGCTATTCAATATTTGCCGGCGCTTCGCTAAACACACGATTGGAGCGGGATCTATTTTTGATCTTCGATTATAGGAATAAGCTTCCTCTGCTATTTAATCTCGGCATAAAACCGGAAATGTCTCTCGAACTTTACAACATCAGCAGAAAAGCTAATACTCAAATAATTTTTGACGAACTTGATTCGAGATTTAACACTGCAACTGATGTAACTTACAATTTGTTTGAAGTAGATGTGGCAGCAAAGCATCGTTTCATTAGCAGGGATCAAAGCCTTGAGTTTAGATTTATCTTCAGTAGATATTCTGCTGAACTTGCCGCTTTTGTTATACCTCAGAATAATGTATTGTATCCAACTACCAACGATGTTTATTTAATTGGAAGAAATTTTCAGCTGACTTATGCAATCGAACAGATGCTTCCGCATAAGGATGCAGACATTAACCCCATTGGTGCTAAAGCCGAACTTAGGTACAATTTTGAATCGAATAAATTTAACAACGAAGGGAATTATGTTGTTGAAGATGGACTATTGAAACCTCAATACAATAACTATAATTTTCATAAGCTGGAGCTAAACAGCAAATTACATTTTCCACTTTGGGCAAAGCATACATTAACAGCCCAGTTAAGGACCGGAACAATATTTGGGCCAAAAGTACCTGACTTTTTTGATTTCTATCTCGGCGGATTAATTGGAATGAAAGCTTATCCATTTTATGCTATCAGTGGTAATGAAGTAGGATGGATTAATCTAACTTATCGTTTACCTCTCTTCACAAATATAGATACAAAAGTCGGGCATCTTTATGTTGATAAAATTTTCTTTTCTGTCTATGGTGATTTGGGAAATGCCTGGGATGGAAAAATGCCGCAGCTAAATAAATTTAAAAAGGGAGCAGGTGCTGAACTCAGAATTCAAATGAATTCTTTTTATCTTTTCCCAACAAGTGTTTTCTTTAATGCTTCTTATGGGTTTGATAAGTTTGATAGAAAAGTTAAAGAAGAAACAGTTACTTACGGAAGAGAGTGGCGGTTTTATGGCGGTATTTTATTCGGGTTTGATTTTTAGTTTCAGTTTGAAATAAATTTTATTTGCAAAGTTTATATTTCTCTTTAGGTAAAAGATGAAAATTCTTATTTGTTCAATTTTGTTTTTAACTTCATTATTAGGTCAATCTTCTAATGAAAAGTTATTGTTGACAGGTAAACTCGTAGGTGATTCTAAAATAATTCAAAAAAATTATGAAGAGAATCGAGCTGTTGAATATAATTTTCAGACGAATGAAAGAAAGTCCCCATTCTTAGGCGGCATAATGTCTTTAGTTGTTCCCGGAACCGGAGAAATCTATGCCGGGGAATATTGGAAAGCAGGAATTTTCTTAGCAATTGAAGCCGCAGCAATTACAACTGCTATTATTTATGACAAAAAAGGTGATGATAAAACCTCTGAGTTTGAAAACTTTGCCAATCAAAACTGGGACATTAAGCGTTATGCAGAATGGACGTTAAACAATCTTCAAGTGCTTAATCCATCATTGAATGCGGCTGATTATCGTGATCTTGTAATTAATCCTTCTGATGGCACAGTTAATTGGGATGAACTTAATAAACTGGAAAGAGCAATCGGCAGCGGTTATTCTCATAGTTTAGCATCTTTCGCAGATCAGCAGTATTACGAGATGATAGGGAAGTATCCTCAATTTAGTCATGGCTGGAGTGATAGCAATAAGGATGATACTGATTATCATATTTTATCTCCAAACTTCAAATCATATTCGACAATGCGGGGGAAAGCAAATGATTTGTATAATGTTGCTTCAACAGCGGTAATCGGAATTTATGTCAATCATTTTTTAAGTGCGCTTGATGCAGCATGGTCGGTTGCAAATTACAACAGCGAGCTTGCTATGAAAATGCGGGTTGAGCAAATGGATTTAACAGGAAGAATTGAACTTGTTCCTACAATAAATTTTTCGCTGAACTTTTAGAGCCAATCTTGTTTAAAGATATTCAAGATATGCCAGTCCGCCCAAGGCGGACTGGCATATCTATTCTAAATGCAGGGTTGCATAACTCTAATCGAAACGAAATCTGGCATATCTAGTTTCTATTTTCCCTTCGTTTCTCTCATTTTCTTACTAAATTAACCATATGAAAACTCCAATTGTTGTAATTGTGGGCAGACCAAACGTCGGTAAATCAACGCTGTTTAATAGACTGATCGGTAAGCGCGAAGCTATTGTTGATAACATCAGCGGTGTAACACGTGACAGAAATTATGGCGAAGTTGAATGGGCTGGAAAGTACTTCACTTTGATTGATACTGGCGGATACGTTCCAAACTCAACTGATTTATTTGAGAAGGCGATTCGTGAACAAGTTGAAATTGCCATTGATGAATCTGATTCAATTTTATTTATGGTTGATTCAAGAACCGGAGTAAATCCTTTTGATGTTGAAATTGTGAGGATGCTAAGATCAGCAAACAAAGATTTTTTTCTTGTAGTAAATAAAGTTGATTCAACAAATAATGAAACTTTGGTCGGAGAGTTTTACAAATTGGGAGTGAAAAACCTTCATGATATTTCTGCAATTGGTGGAAGAAAGGTCGGTGACCTATTGGATGCAGTCACCAAGGATTTCGAATCTGTTGAAGATAAACCAGACGATAAGCGACTGAAAATTGCAATTGTTGGCAGACCTAATGTTGGAAAATCATCTCTGGTAAATGCACTTCTCGGATATGACAGAAGCATTGTTACTGAAATTCCCGGGACAACGAGAGACAGCATTGATTCAATTCTTAAATTTTACGGACAGGAAATCATTTTAGTTGATACTGCAGGTTTACGCAAAAGAAGTAAGATTGAAGAAAGCATCGAATTCTTTTCAACAATACGGACACTAAAAGCAATCGGTGAATGTGATGTTGCTATTATCATGTTAGATTCAAAGTTTGGTTTGGAAAAGCAAGATCAAAAAATTTTGGATGAAGCACTTCGCTGGAGGAAGGGCTTGATAATCGCAGTCAATAAGTGGGATTTGATTGAAAAAGATACCAACACTGCCAAAAAATTTGAGGATGAAATTAAAGACAAGTTAGGGACATTAGATTTTGCTCCATTAGTTTTTATCTCAGCTTTTACAAAGCAAAGAATTTATAAGCTGATCGAAATGTGCCAGAATATTCAAAAGGAAAGAGCAAAAAAAATTACTACAAGCGAGTTAAATGAAGTATTATTGCCTGAGATAGAAAAAACTCCACCGCCTTCAACCCATACAGGTAAAGAAGTTAAAATTAAATACATAACTAAAGCCGATGGGGACTATCCCAAATTTCTTTTCTTCTGTAATTATCCAAAAGAAGTACATGATAATTATAAAAAGTTTTTAGAAAAATTAATTCGGAAGCATTTCGGTTTCGTTGGCGTTTCGATGACCTTGGTATTTAAAGATAAATGAAATAGTTCGGCTGACTTAAACAAATTCAAAGAAGAAAATTTATGAGCAAAATAAAATTCTCTAATTTCATTTTACTTAGTCATCCTTTAGTCAAAAAGGATGTAACAGTGCTGCGGGATGTAAATACTTCAAGCGAATCTTTTCGATCAGCAGTTCGAAGAATATCTTCACTTTTGGCAGTTGAGATAAGTAAAAATTTAAAAGTGACGAGACTTAAAGTTAGAACACCATTAGAAGTGACGATAGGATATGAGTTAGCTCAACAGGTAGTTTTGGTTCCTGTGCTTAGAGCAGGTTTAGGAATGGTAGGAGGATTTCTTGATGTTATTCCAGATGCTAAGGTTGGGCATATCGGTCTTCAAAGAGATGAGGAAACCTTAAAACCGAAACAATATTATTATAAAACTCCAAAGAATTTGAAATTGTCAAAAGTAATTCTATTGGATCCAATGCTCGCTACAGGCGGAAGCTCATCTCAAGCAATAACTAATTTAAAAAAACGCGGTTCAAGAGAATGTATGTTTGCGTGTATAGTCGCTTCGCCTGAAGGTTTGCACCGAATGAAAAAAGATCATCCCGATGTAAAAATATTTTGTGCAGCGTTAGACAGAGAACTTAACGAGCGTGGTTATATCTTACCTGGTTTAGGTGATGCGGGGGACAGAACATTTGGAACTTTGTAGATTAATCGCGATACTTTTTCTTTCTTTCTTACTGAATGGTTTCGCTTACTCGCAAAGATATCCAAATCACGAAGTGAATAAACTTCTAGATGTGGGAATTGAGTATGTGCTTAATCAAAACTACGAATTAGCAAAGTCAAAATTCAATATACTTGATAAGAAATATCCCCAATTACCTTTTGGGAAAATTTATCTTGCCGTAGTTGATATCACTAAAGCTTTTGATTATGGTGAAGAAATTAAGTCGGAAGCGATAAGTGAAAGTTTGGATGAGGCACTTGAACTCTCAGAAAAACTTCTCAAAAATAATCCGATAGACATTTGGAATCATTATTTTGTCGCTCTATCGAAAGGATATAAATCTTACCTGAAAGTTTTAAATGATGAATGGATTTCTGCAATTTCAAGCGGGTTGAGTTCAGTGAATTACTTTGAAGATTGTCTGGAAATGGATTCAACTTTTTATGAATCATACGTTGCTCTTGGTACGTATAAATTTTGGAAAAGCAGAAAGCTTGAATTTTTGGAATGGCTTCCTTTTTTTGATGATGAATCTGAGAAAGGCATTGAATATTTAGAGCTTGCATTAGCCAAAACTTCTTACAACAGAAATCTTGCGGTTGTTTCATTGATTTGGATTTATATTGAAAGCAAAAACTTTTACCGTGCAATTGCAATTGCTGAAAACGAATTAAAAAAGAATCCAATCAATCGAACTTTAAAATGGGCTTTAGCCAGAGCTTATGAAGATGTGGACTTGAGGAAAGCGATTCAAATTTATGCTGATTTGCTAAATTCCTACCAAAGCATCCCGGATCAAAACCATTTTCAAGAAATCACATTAAAGCACATAATTGCACAACAATATGTAAAAATAGGAGAAAAGCGCGAAGCATTAAGATTATGCGATGAAATTCTTACGGATAATCGTTTAACCGAAGTTGTTCGGGACAAACTTTCGGATCGCCTTAAGAGAGTTCGAAAAATGAATAAGGAACTTATAGAATAAAGGTTCGTTTAATCAAAAGAGGTGACTTTCGCTATTCAAATAAAAAAAGTAAATTATTGAAGAAATTGAAATCAGTTTAAACGATTTCCGACAATGAACTTTAACAATCCAAAATACAATAAAATGTTTGACCGGCTTCTTGAAGCATGCGAACGCAATTTTCCCAGCACAGATGAAAAATTCTTAGCTAAGGGATTTGAATTTGCAATCGAAGCTCACAAGAATGATCGGCGTGCTTCGGGAGATGAATATATTACCCATCCTTTTGAAGTTGCATTAATTGTTGCCCAGGAAATTCCGCTTGACGAGGTTACTGTTGTAAGCGCATTGCTGCATGATACAATTGAAGATACTGAGATAAGTGTAGAACTGCTGCAAAAAGAATTTGGGAAAGAAGTAGCTGAAATTGTTGATGGAGTTACAAAGATAAGCGGAATATTTAAAGGGCATGAAATTACTCAAGCAGAAAATTTCAGAAAACTTTTGCTTTCAATGGTTAAAGATGTTCGGGTAATTTTGGTAAAGTTTGCCGACAGACTTCACAACATGAGAACATTGGAGCATCTTAACCCTGAAAAGCAAAGAAGAATTGCCCAGGAAACTCTGGAGATTTATGCTCCTTTTGCACATCGTTTTGGATTAGCTCAATTCAAATGGGAATTGGAAGATTTAGCATTTAAATATTTGAACAAGGTTGCTTACGATGAAATTTCTAATAAAATCAGTGCTAAAAGAAATGAACGGGAATCATTCATCAAGAAATTTGCAGAACCGATTTCCAAAAAATTAGATGAGTATAAACTGAAATATGAAATCAGCGGAAGGGCGAAACATCTTTACAGCATTTATCGTAAAATGGTTCGACGCAATAAGCCGTTCGAAGAAATATATGATTTGTTTGCGATCAGGATTATTCTTGATACGGAAGATAAAAATGACTGCTACACTACTTTAGGAATTGTTAACCAAATGTATCCTCCTGTTGCGGACAGATTTAAAGATTACATATCTATTCCCAAAACAAACAACTATCAATCAATTCACACTACAATTGTTGGACCGGACGGGAAATTAGTTGAGGTTCAAATCCGAACACGCAGTATGCATGAAATTGCCGAGCGTGGTTTTGCTGCTCATTGGAGATATAAGGAAAGTAAAACCACTTCCGATAAAGATTTGGAAAACTGGGTTAATTGGGTCAGAGATATTTTTGAATCTGCTACCAAAGATGAAGAGAAGAAAGATTTGATCGAGAACTTTAAGCTCAATCTTTACCAGGATGAAATTTATGTGTTTACTCCTAAAGGAGATCTGAAACGGCTTCCGCTTAATTCGACTCCTGTTGACTTTGCGTTTGAAATTCACAGTAAGGTTGGGCATCATTGTATAGGTGCAAAAGTTAATGGTAAAATTGTGCCGCTTGATTCCCCGCTTCACAGCGGCGATCAAGTGGAGGTAATCATTTCTAAAAATCAGCATCCTAATAAAAACTGGTTAAAGTTTGCAGTAACTCACAAAGCAAAAAACGCTGTAAGAAAATATCTTAACAAAGAAGATGAAGAAATAGTTAATGCAGGGAAAGAACTTTGGGAAAAGAAATTAAAAAAGTTGAAGTTGTCTTTTAATACTGAGGATATAACACGATTAGCAGTTAGCTTAAAATTTGAAGGTACAAAACATTTCTTTAAATCCATTGCACAAGGTAAGCTTGATCTTGGTGATGTTCTTGCAACTACCAAAGAAAAAGAAAAAAAGGAAAAGGTTTCTGTTCTTGAGTTTGATAGTTTTGCATCTTCGGCTCGAAGTACCGCTGGAGGAATTTTAGTTGACGGTAAGATTGATGGAATTTTATATTCGTACGCAAAGTGCTGCAATCCAATTCCTGGTGATCCTGTAATTGGTTACGTTACAATTGGCGAAGGTGTAAAAATTCACCGCAAGTCATGTAAAAACCTTGCAATGATCCAGGAAAAGAATGAAGAAAAATTTATTACAGTACAATGGCCGGAGATTGAAACTTCACTTTTTGTTGCAGGCTTAAAAATAGTTGGTAAGGATTCACCGGGAATTTTAAATGATATTTCTCATGCAATTGTTTCTTACCAGAATACGAATATTAAATCGGTAAACATCAGCACTGCGGATTCGGCATTTGATGGAAGCGTAACTTTGTATGTTCACGACATCAGTCATCTTGAAAGAATTATTGAAAGATTAAAAAAGATAAAGGGCGTTATTTCCGTTGATAGATTCGAAAACTTTTGAATTTAATGCTAACTGATTCGAGGAAAAGAGTATTAGCTATTGATTACGGTTCTAAAAGAATAGGTATTGCGATTAGTGATCCCTTTCGTTTATTTCCCTCTATAACTATAACTCTTACAAATGATAAAAATATTTTACCCGAGCTATTAAAAATGATTTCGGAAAAAAATATTGATAAAATTATTCTCGGTTATCCGGATGACGACATTAAAGCACCAACACGGCTAGCAATAGACATATTGAAGTTTAAAAGCAAACTCGAGCTAAAGTCAAAAATACAAATTGAGCTTTGGGATGAACAGGTAACCTCACAAATGGCTGTGTCGCGAATTATAAGTTCGGTTACTAAAAAATCTAAAAGACAAAATAAATCATTAGTAGATGCTCAATCAGCAGCAATTATTTTAGAAGAGTATCTTAAAAGTTTATAAGATAAGTAGAGTTATCATTCATATAAATTATTTATTCATATGGAAACATCATTTGGAATTTTAGAAACAAAGGGATTTGCTGCTGCTATCACTGCAGCAGATAAAATTTTGGAAGATAATAATATTGATCTTCTCAAGATTGAAAAAACCGGAGGCGGAATCATTTCGCTTTTCTTTAAAGGTGATGCTGAAAGATTGAAAGCCGCATTCGAAAAGGGTATTAAGCAGGCTAGATTAGTCGGCGAAATCGTTGCTCTTCATATTTCTAATCAGCCAAACAAAAAAATAGAAAAATTATTGTTTGCTGGTGATAAAGCAAACGACGTAACTTCTGCAAAGAAAAGAACTGCTTTAGAAAAATTCGTTGCAAAAAAAGCTGAAGCCGAGCCCGAAAAAACTAAAGAGCAAAAACCTGTTAAAACTGTGAGAAAACTATCTGCAGTGGGGAAAAAAAATAAATTATCTAAACCTTCAGAAGTAACTTCAACTATTCAGCGCTTAAGACGTGAAGCACTGTCTTCCTCAAATATTGCAAAAGAGAAAGAGACGCAATCAAAAGTCCGCGAAGGAAATGTATTATCCGAAATCAATATAAGTAAAATCGAAAATTTAAATGTTCACGAGCTAAGACGGTTGGCTCGAAGCACGAATGGATTTCCGATTCAGGGCAGAGAAATATCTAGAGCAATTCGGAAAGAGTTAGTCAATTATTTCAAAGACCTGGCTTAGCGATTCAAAAAATAAACGTTGTTATTAATACCCAAATTATCATGGAGTTTTTTATTTTTGCTTTAGACAATATCGTTATATGAAAAAAAATTTATCCGTAATATTTCTAAGTATAGCATTCTCAGTAATTCTTTGGGTTTCAATATCACTCTCGAACGATTATAATACAAACTTGCAGTTACCAATTAAGTTTTTTAATGTTCCTGAAGGTTATGTGCCGGCTTCACCTTCTGCAAATAAAATAATTGTTAAGGTAAGAGGGAAAGGGTGGAATCTTATTACTGCCAAGATTGCAGCGCAAAATGATTATTATGTTGATGCAGGAAATGAACTTAAAAGTAAGCAAGTGTTAGACCTCCGTCATTTCGAAGCCGAAAACACGTGGCTAACTTCCAAATTTCAAATCTTAGAAATAACTCCAAATACAATTTCATTTTCGTTTGAAAAAATCGGATATGCTAAACTTAAGATAGCGCCAAATCTTCAGTTGGATTTTAAAACGGGCTATGGATTGGCTACCGATGTTGTTGTCCTACCTGAATCAACTATTGTAAGCGGTCCGATTCAAAAGGTTAGTGAAATGGTTGAAATTCCTACCCAGCTTCTAAAAATTAATGATTTGAATGAAAAAACAGAAAGAATAGTTGAACTTAATAATCCATCCGGGTTAAGCTGTGAAGTTCAAACAGCAACTATATTTTTGGATGTTCAGAGAATAGTTGAAAATAGTTTTGATGGAATAAATGTAAGAGTTTTTGATATTCCTTCTGACCGGGATGTAGTTTTACTTCCAAATCAAATTAATATTTCGCTGCGAGGCGGTATTGATGTTCTCGGAAAGATGGAGAAAGATAAAATTAAGGCAACGGTTTATTACCGTGATGTTGTTCTCGATACGATTGGCAGTGTTGCTCCTAAGTTAGATATTCCGGTTCATACCGAATTAGTGTACATTAAACCCGAACGATTGAAGTACATCATTAAGAAATTCAATAAATAAAAAGTGGGAATTAATGTTTATTACTTTTGAAGGAATAGATTTTTGCGGTAAATCAACCCAGGTTGAACTGCTTAAAAAATATTTGACAAGTAAAAAGAAAATCGTTGAACTTATTCGTGAACCCGGGGGGACAACAATATCTGAAATGGTTCGTTCTATTTTGTTAGATAAGGTGCATGAAAACATGTGCAACGAAACGGAAATATTTTTATTCTCTGCAAGTCGCGCACAGTTAGTTAGAGAAAAAATTCGACCTTATCTTATGAAAGGTTATTACGTAATTTCGGACAGGTTTCATGATTCTTCTACAGCTTACCAGGGTTTTGGCAGAGGACTTTCCATAGAAACCATAATTAAAATTCATAATTTAGCAATTGGGGAAACGATTCCGGATATAACTTTTTTTATTGATATCTCGGTTGGAGAAGCAGAAAATAGAAAGCGTCAGAAACTGCATCGCGAATTAGACAGAATCGAAGTTTCTGAGAGAGATTTTTTCGAGAAAGTCCGTAATGGTTATTTGTATCTTTCAAAAGATAAACGGTTTAGAAAATTAGATGGCACACAATCAGTGCAAGAAATACATAAACAAATCATAAGAGAAATTGAATTATTAGAGAAAAGGTAAAAAGCATGAGATTTATTAAGTCCAAACGTATTCTGTTATCATTTTTAGTTTTCATTTTTTTCTGCGGCTTCTTCCCTGGGAACGATGATGTTTATTTTGAAGTATCTCGTAACATTGATCTTTTCGGAAAAGTTTATAAAGAAATTGCATTTAACTATGTAGATGAAATAAATCCCGAAAAATTTATGCAAGCAGGAATTGCAGGCATGCTAAAAACTTTAGACCCATACACAATCTTTATTGATGCAAACAGAAAAGATGAGATTGATTTAATTACTAATGGAAAGTACGGCGGAGTTGGAATTTCAATTGGAGTCCGCGGCGATAACGTTACGATAATTGAAATCCTCGATGGCTATTCAGCACAAAAACAAGGGCTGAGAATTGGCGATGTTCTCATCGAAGCCGGAGGAACAACAGTAAGCAGCCAGAATGTAGATGATGTTTCATCACTTGTAAAAGGTGAGCCTGGCACAATGGTCAAATTGAAAATTGTGAGAAACGAAAATAAGGATACAATTGATTTCAATCTTGTTAGAGAGGAAGTCATAATTAAGAATCTCACATTTTATGGTTTCTATCCGGATAATAGTAATAATGCGTATATTAAGCTTTCTAACTTCAGCCGCTCGGCTGGCGATGAATTAAAAAAAGCGCTTAAGGAGTTACGTTCTCAAAGAGAAATAAAATCCGTTGTTCTCGATCTAAGAGGAAACCCCGGTGGTTTGCTTGATGTTGCTGTTGATATTTGTGATAAATTTTTAGAGAAAGAACTATTAATTGTTTCAACCAAAGGACGTGACTATGCAAGCGAAAAAAAATATTTTTCAATGCAAGAACCAATGTTTGGCGATGGTAAGCTTGCTGTGCTGGTTAATGAAGGGTCGGCATCAGCATCTGAAATTTTAGCCGGTGCAATTCAAGATCACGATAGGGGAATTATACTCGGTATAAAAACTTTTGGCAAAGGATTGGTTCAGACGGTCACTCCGTTGAATTTTAATACATCACTGAAGATTACGACTGCAAAATATTACACTCCGAGCGGCAGATGTATTCAGAAAATAGATTATTCGAAAAAGAATAAAGTATTTACAGGTGAGGATTCTATCGTCACAAGCTCATTCTTAACTGATAATAAGAGAACCGTATACAGCGGTGGTGGTATTACTCCCGACTCAATTGTGAATTTTGAAATTGAAGGCGAGATAACAAGAGATCTTCTTGCAAAAGGTTTATTCTTTCAGTTTGCCGATCATTATTACTATGCTCATCCAACAGTAAAATTTGAAGAGTTAAATAATGAAAAGCTTTACAACGAGTTTAAGGAATATCTTACCGAACAAAAATACACTTATCATTCTGGGTCGGAACATGAACTTGAAAGTCTGATTAATGATGTGGAAAAGAAAAAGCTCGGTGATAATTTATCTTCCGATTTAAAAAGAATAAAAATACAATTTGAAAAGTTAGGGATAAACGAGTTATCAACTTTTAAAGCAGAAGTTATTCGGGAAATTAGGGAAGAAATTGCAGCGAGATATCTTGGAAACGAAGGTAGAATTAAAGAAACTTTGAGCAATGATAAACAGTTCAAAGCTGCTCTTGATGTAATTAGTTCTTCCAGATATGAAAAATTATTGAGCGCTAAAAAATACTGAAACGAGTCGTTTATGGATGCAACTGTAAAGGAAAAAATTAAAAAGATTGTTGGAGCAAATAATTTTCTTGATTCGCCCGAGGATAAATTATGCTACTCTTATGATGGTACACCAATTTTTCAGCACCTTCCCGAAGCAATAATTTTCCCGGAAAGCAAAGAACAGATTTCTGAAGTTGTTAAACTTGCTAATCATGAAAAGTTTAACATTGTTCCTCGCGGTTCTGGTACAGGCTTAAGCGGTGGATCTATTCCGGTTGAAAATTCTGTGGTGATAGTAATGACTCGCTGGAATAAGATATTAGAAATTGATACAAAAAATCTTACAGCAACTGTTCAACCGGGAGTTGTTACTGCAAAGCTTCAAAAGGAAGTTGAGAATATCGGATTATTTTATCCACCAGATCCTGCAAGTATGAATGTTTGTACGATTGGTGGAAATGTTGCCAATAATGCCGGAGGTTTACACGGTTTAAAGTACGGTGTAACGAAGAATTATATTTTGGGAATTGAGATGATTCTTCCGAATGGCGAACTTCTGAAAACCGGCGGAAAAAATATGAAGGATGTCGCCGGTTACAATCTTAGAGATTTTATTGTTGGCAGCGAAGGAACACTCGGGATCATAACAAAAGTCTTGTTGAAGTTGATTCCTTATCCATCTAATTCAGTAACTATTTTGACTTACTTCGATAAACTGATTGACAGTGCTAATTCTGTTTCTGAAATTATTGCTGCGCATATCACGCCTTCAATGTTGGAATTTCTCGATAACACAACAATAAATTGCATTGAGGATTACACTCACATCGGGTTACCAAGGCAAAGTGAAGCAATCCTTTTAATAGAAGTTGATGGGAGAGGTAATATCGTTCAGGAAGATGCAGAGACTGTTAAAAATATTTTAAAGAAGAATAATGCATCACTAGTCAAAGTAGCAGGAAATGCCGAGGAAGCATTAAAACTAAAGACAGCACGTAGAAGTGCATTCAGCGCGCTTGCAAGAAGACGACCGACAACCATTCTTGAAGATGTAACAGTTCCAAGAAGCGAACTACCGATCATGATTGAAAAAGTAGCCGAGGCAGCACTAAGATTTGATTTAACGTTCGGGAATTTTGGTCACGCTGGTGATGGTAATTTACATCCAACATGTTTAACAGATGAAAGAGACTATCAAGAAATTAACCGCGCCCACAAAGCATTTGAATTTATTTTTAATGAAGCAATAAAGCTTGGCGGAACTATTACAGGCGAACATGGAACCGGTTTATCCAAGAAACAATTTTTAGAGTTGGTTGCCGGTTCGCCAGGACTTGATATGATGAAGAAAATAAAATCAGTTATAGATGAAAATAATATTATAAATCCGGGAAAAATTTTTTCGATCTCTCCGAGGTGCGAAGGTACAATGCCGAGGAGTAGGGAAGAGATAAAGAGGTTTTAACAAATGCGGCCACTGTTTTTTTCACCACCTTATTTTAAAATAAATCTATTAGTTGAAAATTTGGTGGTGGCTGAAACTTATTATTATTCCTTAAGATAAAAAATTTGACTTAACCTTAGTAACACAAGTAACCAGAGAATTAAAACCTTATTACCTTATTCAGAAACTAAAATGAAAATAGAATACAACAACCTATACACCCATTTTATTTTCATAACACAAAACCGCTATCCTTTTATCCAAGAAAAAAGTAGAAATCGAATTGAAAAGTATATTACTGGAATTGTCAACAATAACGATTCTAAAATGTATGCTATCTATGCTAATCCTGAGCATGTTCATATGCTTGTATCTCGATCTCCAGAATTATCTGAAGCGGAGCTAGCATCAATCGTGTCTGAGAGTGCTTCGAGATTTATCAAAGAAATTAAATTGTGTACTGGTCGTTTTGCTTGGCAGGAATCAGAAGCTGCATTTTCTGTGTCGAAATCTGATGTGGATAAAGTATGCAAATACATACTTAATCAACCTAAGCATCATAAGAAAGTTAGCTTTGCTGAGGAGTATGAAACTTTCATTAAATTTTATCAGAAAACAATTCATGTGAAAAAATAAGGTAATAAGGTTGGGAGTGTGTTGGTTAGCTTTGTTACTAAGGTTAAGAATGATTAACAGAGGTATTTCTTTAACAGAAAAGGTCTTATAACCTTAGTAACATCGCCGCAACCACTAGTAATGAACCTTATTAGCTTATTGAAAGGTGTCGTTCATTCAAGCATATGCTTGTTAATCATGGTTTATTATGAATAAGGTAATAGTGTTGGGATTTAGTTGGTCAGTTTTTATTACTAAGGTTATTAGCCATTAGTACTTTCTTAACTGTTAATGTTCTAAAAACTTAGTGACAGCATGAGGTACATTGTTTTACCTTATTACATTATTGAAGTTTTTTCAGAATAAGCTTTTTTATAATCATACTAATTTCTAGATGAGAGATAGCTATCAACAAAATCCTCGCCTTTTAGGCGTTCTTCCGAACGATGATATACTTTCCCAGTGCATTCACTGCGGAATGTGCCTTGCTGTTTGTCCAACCTACGATATGACTAAAAATGAAAGATCATCACCGAGAGGCAGAATTAAGTTGATTAAATCCGTTGCCCGAGGTGAGATGAAAATTACTCCCACCTTTGCCGAAGAGATGAACTTTTGTTTGGATTGCCAGGCGTGTGAGACAGCTTGTCCCGCTGGCGTAAAATATGGATCGATGGTTGAGGCAGCAAGAGTTGAAGTTGATAATACAAAATATAGATCATCTCTTTATAAATTCATTAAAAGGTTTTTACTTAAGACAGTTGTTGGTTCAAAAGCAAACCTAAAGTTGGTTTCGAGATTACTCCGCATTTATCAGAATTCATTTATCAGAAAACTGCTCCATAAATCCGGAGTGATGAAAATTATATCTGCTGATCTTGAAGAGATTGACAAACTCTCTCCAATAGTTTCCAAAAAGTTTAGCGATGATATTATTCCAGAAATAACTATGGTAAAAGGAGAAGTAAAATACAAAACCGCATTTTTGTCCGGCTGTTTAATGAACGTGATGTTTGCAGAAATTAATAAAGACACTGTTGATGTTCTGCAATCCTGTAAATGCGAGGTGTTTACTCCCAAGGATCAAATTTGCTGCGGTTCGCTTCAAGCACACAACGGTGATTTTGACACAGCCAAAAAACTTGCAAAGCATACGATTGATGTGTTTTCCAATTACCAGTTCGATTATATGATTTCAAACTCTGCGGGGTGTGGTGCATTCATGAAAGAATACGGACACATACTTGCTGATGATGTGGAGTATTCAGAACGAGCAAAAATTTTTTCGAACAGAGTGAAAGATATTTCCGAATTCCTAACCGAAACGAATATTCCTCTAAACATGAAATCATTGGCTGAAAGCATAACCTATCACGATGCATGTCATCTTGCACACACTCAAAAAATAACAGAGCAGCCGAGAAAAATTCTCAAAGCAATTCTAGGTACAAATTACACTGAATTGGAAGAAGCATCTTGGTGCTGCGGCAGTGCGGGAATTTATAACATCGTTCATTACAAAGAATCTATGATAATTCTCGAACGCAAGATGGAGAATATTAGAAAGACAAATTCAAAAGTTGTGCTTACAGGAAATCCCGGCTGTTTAGCACAGCTTCGTTACGGTGCTAAAAGGTTTAATGTGAATGTTGAAGTAATGCATCCGATAAGTCTGATCAGAAGTGTACTGAAGATTTGATGTTCATAAAGAAATTCTAAAAAGTATTTTCACATTTTTTCTTGACATTAGCCAGGTTGTATTGGTACAGAGTCTATCCGAATACTGTCATTCCGAACTTGTTTCGGAATCTAAACATTTGAAAATGAATGATAATTGAGACTCTGGAACAAGTTTAGAGTAACAGAACCTAGTTCACGGATAGACTCACGGACATGACAGCCGGGGAACTTATTTGTTTATTACTATTTACAGAATCTCTCCTCGTTCTATTCTGGCTAGTTGCCTCAAAATAAAAGGTAACCGAAAATATTAATAAGAAATGATGTTGATAAATAAGTTCATAAAGAGTTAAAGAAGAAACCTGATAGCAATAATAATTGTTTCTTTCTTTTTTTGCTACTTTTTTTCTTTCTTTGTTAATAAGTGGATAAATAAAAAGGCAGTCAAATAAGTTTGAAAATATTTGTGATCTGTTCTTTGATAGATTTTTGTAATGCGAAAGGATCCAAAGACTTAAATACGGCAGTGAATTGTTTTTTACGATAGGGTTTGATTTCTTTACACTGAATTAGTCTTTGGAATGGAGTTTTAGGAGAGTCATGTTTTTTAACAAGCTTAGAACCCATTCTGACTTTGGAAATAAGCTTAACAGAGGGGACAAAAAAGTTAAAGAATAACGACCAATCTTTAGAGTAGAGATTATCTAATAAGTCTACAATAGCAGGATTATCAAGGCGATGATAACCAAGGTATTGGCGGATATGAGTCCAATTCTTCTGTTCGATATGAGCGTTATCATTTTTCTGGTATTCCCTCGAACGAGTAAACTGAACAGGCTGACGACGATTGGTAAAATAGTCAATGAGATGACGATTTAAGAATTCATTTCCATTATCAGAATCGAAACCAAGTATCTTAAAAGGAAGAGAATGTTCAATGCTGCAGAGAGCTTTGAAGACACCGGTTTGCCCTTTACCCCAAGCAGCACGGGTTTCGATCCAACCGGTTGCAATGTCAGTGGTATTAACAGAGTAAATAAAAGAACCCGATAGAGAATTACCACAATGAGCAACAGTATCAGCTTCAAAAAAGCCGGGACGGGATTCATCCCACTGATTAGTTTTAATAGGTATTTGTTTCTTAAGTAATGAACCCGGCTTAGTGGTAGAAAGACCAAACTTTTTATACTTACATTTTATTTTATGCAACAATCTATCAATGGTGGCTGGTGAAATGTTTAACAGCAGAGTTTGAATATTCTGAGGAATAGATTCGTGATAATAAGGCAGCCAGAGAGGGATCATCGCTTTAAGTCTTTTAGAGCAGACAAGGTTAGAAGAAATCCAGAGGTATTTCAGAAACTCGAAAATAAGTATATGATTATATTTTTTAGGCCTTCCTGATCTTTTTGATTTCTGAGTGGTTTTAGTGATTTTGTTTATCAGTCTAATGGCATATTTACGATTGTAACCACAGTTATTACAAAACTCATCGAGTATGAGTTGTTTATCAGTTTTTGATAATAAGAAATATCTTTTTCTGATCTCAGCAAGATATTCTCTTTTAGCTTTTTTGCTCATAATATAACTCCAATTCTTGGTTACCTATATTATGAGTCAACGACTAGTATCCCAACTTAGCTTGGGTTACATTAATTATGAGTCAATGCGCT
>Ga0209002_10001428_pt1 | contig 19336 bp, 17 predicted proteins | sample Rifsed16ft2_FD_184010 | JGI IMG/M metagenome (GOLD analysis project Ga0209002, IMG submission 184010) | Soil microbial communities from Rifle, Colorado, USA - sediment 16ft 2 (version 2) | ecosystem: Environmental > Terrestrial > Deep subsurface > Rock core/Sediment | place: Rifle, Colorado... | reverse complement strand
CGCCCACCAGCCACAGGACCGACACCACGGGGCCCGCCAGGGGACCCAGGTCCACCGCCCCAAAGGGCAGCGACAGGAGCCCCACCCGCACGCCCAAGAGATACGTCAGGGCGGCGATCGCGATCTGCACCGCGAACTTGGTCATGGCGCCGATCGGCCGGATGTCGTCGGCTACGCCCAGGGCCAGGATGGCGACGGCCCCCAGGAAGACCGGCCCGAGGGAGGTCGAGCCGGCCAGCAGCGTGGAGCCCGTGGGGGCGAACACCACGCCCACCAGGCTCAGCGCCGCGAAGCTCCCCAGGACCAGCGCCGGCCCACCGATCCGCGGGACCGGCGGCCACCGCGTATCGTCCAGGGCGCCGACCCGCTCCGCCACCCGCGTGAGGGCCGGGAGGAACAACGCCGTCGCCCCCGCCGCGACCAGAAACACCAGGAGATATGAACCCACCTGAGACCACCCGCCCGATGCGATTCCGGGGTCCAAAGAGCGCTCCGCGGCGGTGCTTGTCAACCGCGAGTCTCGGGTGACGGTCGCCATCGTCTCGCCGGGTTACCCGGCGGCCACGGGCGGCGTGGCGGACCACACGGCGCGCCTGGTGCGGCACTGGAGTGCGGCCGGGGCGCCCACCCAGGTTCTGGGCTCATGCGACGAACGCCCGGCGCGGGTCGCGGACCGGTGGCGCGCGCAGGGCGTGCGGGCCATCCTGATTCAATACGTCCCGTTTCTCTACGGCCGTCGTGGGCTCTCCCGCTTCCCGCGGCGGCTCGCCGCCGAAGCGCGGGCCGCCGGCCTCCGCGTCGGGGTGTTCGTGCACGAGCCCTGGGTGCCGCGCACCCGCTTGCCGTGGCTGATCCTCTCCCCGCTGCAGCGGCGGCAGCTGCTGCGGCTCCTCCCCGCCTGCGATGTCGCGTTCACCCCGGTACCCGCCTGGCGGGCGACGCTGGGTGGCGACCCGCACGTGGTGTACGTGGGGAGCACCCTGGGTGATCCGCCGGACCCGCTGTTCGCCGAGCCGGCGCTGTCGGCTCCGGTGGTGTTCTCCCCGTTTGCGGCGGGGCTCCGGTGGGATTGGATCGTACCGGCGGTGCGGGCGATGGGAGGAAAGCCCGGCCTCACGGTCATCGGCGCGGATTGGGAAGCTGCCCACCGGCATCCCGTGGTGAGACGCTGGGCGGACCCCACGTGGGACTGGCGCGGATACCTCGACCCGCCGGCTGCGCTCGCGCTCCTGTCGCGAGCCCGCATCGTGCTGGCCCCGTTCGTGGACGGCCTCACCGGCCGGCGGACCTCGGCCTTCGCCGCCGCGAGCGTGGGGGTGCGCGTGATGACCTCTCGCGGTCCGCTGTTTGACCCAGCGTTCGATCACCCGCCCTTCACCCCGGCGGAGACCCGAGACGAGTTCTCCACGCTAGCAGCGGGCCTGTTCCGTGCGCGTCCCGGTCCGGCCGATCGTGCGCGATGGATGCAATGGTACCGGCACCACCTGGCGCCCACGCAGCTCGACCGGCGGCTGCTCGATCTCCTGCTCACGCCGAGACGCCAGGTATGAGCCGCACCACCCGGCTGCTCCAGGGCCTCGCCTTCGGCTATGCCAACCAGGTGCTCGTCACCCTGGTGGGCATCTGGCTCACCGCGTTCTTGCTCGGAGAGCTGGGGCAGGCCGACTACGGCGTGTGGCTGGTAGGAACCCGGATCCTGGGTTACCTGCTGCTGCTGGACGTGGGCGTCGTCGCCCTGCTGCCGCGGGAGGTCGCCTTCGCCACCGGACGTGCCAGGGGCGTCGCCTCGGCGGCCGACCTTCCGGAGATCATCGGCCGCACGGCCCGGATCGTGATGTGGCAGATGCCGCTGGTGGCCATCGCGTCGCTGGTGGTCTGGCTGCTCCTGCCCGCGGAGTGGGAGCCTCTCCGCCTGCCGCTGGCGGTGGTGCTCTCGGTGTTCGTGCTCACCTTTCCCGCGCGGGTGTTCCACGCGGCATTGAGCGGGCTGCAGGACCTGGCCTACCTGGGCGGGACCTACACAGTCACCTGGATCGTGGGCACCGGGATGACGGTGGGGCTGGTGCTCGCCGGGTGGGGCCTCTACGCGCTGGCCGTGGGCTGGGCGGTGAGTCAGGGACTGTCGTCGGCGATCTGGTGGGTCCGTCTGCGCCGGAGGTTCCCCACCGCCCTCCCGCGGCGCCTGCCGGCCTTCTCCGGCGAACCGTTACGGGACCGGCTGGGACGAGGCTTGTGGATCAGCGCGGCGCAGGTGGCACAGGTCCTGCTCCAGGGCACCGACCTGCTCATCATTGGCAAGCTGCTGGGCCCCACCGCCGTGGTGCCGTATTTCTGCACCGGGAAAGTGCTGGCGGTGCTCGCCAACCAGCCCCAGCTGCTGGCCCAGACGGCGCAGCCGGCGTTGAGCGAGCTCAGGACCAGCGCGGATCGCCATCGGCTCCACGACGTCTGCGTCGCGTTGACCCGGGCCGTCCTGGTCGTGAGCGGCGGCGTGGCCTGCGTAGTGCTCCTGGTCAACGAGGGCTTCGTCGCCTGGTGGGTGGGCCGGGCGCAGTACGGCGGATTCTGGCTCACCCTGGCGCTGGTGGCCGGGATGCTGCTCCGGCACTGGAACATGACCACGATCTACTCATTGTTCGCCCTGGGGCAGGACCGGCGGATCTCGATCACGACCCTGGCGGACGGCGCGGTGACGGTGGTGGCCTCGGTGTTCTTGACCCGCGCCTACGGCCTCCTGGGGGCCGCGCTGGGGACCATCGTCGGCGTGGTGGTCGTGGGCCTGCCCGCGAACCTCACGCTGCTCGCCAAGGAGACGGCCGCGTCGGTCTCGCGGTTGGTCCTGGGACTCTGGCCCTGGGCGTGGCGCTTCGCCCTGACCGCCGCGGCCGCCCTGGCAGTATCGCAGGCGTGGGTGCCCAAGACGCTGCCCGCTCTGGTGGCCGCCACGCTGTTGTGCGGAGCCGGATACCTGGGGCTCATGTGGCCGCTGGCGCTGCAGGAGCCGCTGGGCCGGTACGTGCGGCCTCGATTGGCGGCGCTTCGGCGCCTGGTGCAACGCGGGGCCGAGGGCAATGGCCACGGCTGACCTGCGCGTGGCGCACCTGGTGCCGGCGCCCTTCGGCGCCGGCGGTGTGGTGGGCGGCGCGGAGCGCTACGCGCTGGAGCTGGCGCGAGCCATGGCGACGCGGGTGCCGGTCACCCTGGTGACCTTCGGAGACCAGGACCGCCGCGAGCGGGACGGCGCGCTCAACGTCCGCGTCATCGGCCAGCCGTGGTACGTCCGAGGACAACGCACCAATCCCGTGAGTGTGAGGCTCTTCGCCGCGCTTCGGGACGCGGCGGTGGTGCACTGCCACCAGCAGCACGTGCTGGCCAGCAGCCTCGCCGCGGTCTACAGCCGGATGAGCGGGCGCCGCGTGTTCGCCACCGACCTGGGGGGCGGCGGGTGGGACGTCTCCGGCTACGTCTCCACCGACCGCTGGTTCCACGGCCACCTGCACATCAGCGAATACAGCCGGCGGGTGTTCGGCCATGCCACCAACCCCAGGGCGCGGGTGATTCTGGGCGGCGTGGACACCGCGAAGTTCGCGCCGGATCCCACGGTGCCGCGCTCGGGAGAGGTGCTGTTCGTGGGGCGCCTGCTGCCTCACAAGGGGATCAACTATCTCATCGAGGCGCTGCCGCCGGACCTGCGGCTCCGGATCATCGGCCCGCCGGACGATCCGCGGTACGCGGCGGACCTCCACCGGTTGGCCGCGGGCAAACCGGTGGTCTTCCAACAGGACCTGGACGACGACGCGCTGGTGCGGGCGTATCGCTCCGCCACGTGTATCGTATTACCCAGCGTGTACCGGACCATGTACGGCCACGAAACCCGGGTTCCCGAGCTCCTGGGCCAGACCCTGCTCGAAGGCATGAGCTGCGGGACACCGGCCCTGGCGACCGACGTGGCCAGCCTTCCCGAAGTGGTCCAAGACGGCGTCACCGGGTTCGTAGTCCCGCCCAACGACCCGGCCGCGCTTGGGGAGAAGCTCGAATGGCTCCGCGGGCATGCTGCGGAGAGTGCGACCATGGGCGCCGCCGGACGGGCCCGCGTGCTGACGCGCTTCACCTGGGAGGTCGTGGTGGATCGTTGCCTCGCGGCGTACGTCTCGTGACCGGCCCAGGGACGGCCCCACGGCGGCGGGAGGTGGACTTGGGGGCGGGCGCAGTGGTCCGGGCACCCGGCGCCATCCGGGCTGATTCCGCTCGCGCCGTTCGCCCCGACGTGGTCCTGGACGCCACCCGCGACCTGCCGTTCCGCGCCGGCAGCCTGGCGCGGGTCTACTGCTTCGACCTGATCGAGCACGTGGACAACGTCCCCCATCTCATGGGCGAGATCCACCGGGTGCTGGAGCCCGGCGGCCGGGTGCTGCTCACCACACCCCATTTCTCCTGCGCCAACGCGTACACGGACCCAACCCACCGGCACCGATTCGGGTGGCGCTCCTTCGACTACTTCACCGCGGAGCACGAGCTGCGCTACTACTCGGCGGCGCGCTTCCGGATCGCCCGGCGGGTCTTGTGGTTTCACGGGGGCCTGCTCGATGCGCTGGTGCGGCGCATCGCCCATCGCTGGCCGGACTGGTACGAGCATCGGCTGGCGTGGATCTGCCCCGCGTGGTACCTGGAGTTCGAGCTGGTGGCGGTGCAATAGCGCCGATGCCGAAGATCGGGGGTCTCGTGCCTGCAGCGGCTCGGTTCCTCGCGAGCCGACTGGGGCACAACTCGCACGCGGTCCGGGCGCTGAGGCCGGCGTACGAACGGCTGCTCGCGTGGCTGAGCGGGGCACGAGGGCTGCCGTGGAGCATCAACGGCGTGCCCTGCCGCATCGATCCCAAGCTCAGAGACCGGGTGCCGCGGGAGTACGAGGTGGGAGCCGCCCGGTTCCTCGCGACGCAGGTGCGGTCCGGCGACCTGGGTCTCGACATCGGCGCCAACGTGGGCGCATACGTGCTCCAGCTGGCTCACTGGAATCGGCCCCACGGCCGGATCATTGCGTTCGAGCCCAATCCCGCCGCCGCGGAGCTGCTCGAGCGCCACCTGCGTTTCAATGACCTCGCCGGCAGAGTCGAAGTGGTTCGCTCCGCGGTGGGCGCCCAGCCTGGAAGCGCGGTCCTCCACGCCGCCGGTGCCGACGGCCGCGGCCGGCTGGACCAGCCGAATCCGGAGCTGGCCGGCCACACCCAACCGGTGAGCGTCCCGGTCACCACCATCGACGGGTTCTGCTCGGCGCGCGGCCTCAAACCCGACTGGATCCTCATTGACATCGAGGGCTTCGAGATCGCGGCCTTGAGCGGCGGGCGGCAAACGCTGACCGCGTCACCGCGGCCCGGGGTCGTGGTCGAGATGCATCCCTCGGTGTGGCAGCTGAGCGGCACCACGCGCGCGGCCGCCGAGGCCCTGTTCCAAGACCTCGGGGTTACACCGGTACCGCTGAGCGGTCAGGCCGACCCCTTGGGCGCACACGGCCTGGTATATCTCGCACCCAGGGCGGAGCCTTAAGCGTGCGCATCGCCACGGTCAACTGGACCCGCCGGACTGCAGGTGGGGCCGAAACCACCATGGCCCTCTCGCTCGGCCCCATGGCGGGTGCGGGACATCATCTGGCTTTGTGGTACGAGATCGACCGTCCCAGCGACCGACCTATCCTCCAGCTTCCCGAGGGACCGGCCTGGTGCGCCGAGGAGCTGGGCCGGGAGCGCGCCGTCGCCGCGCTTCGGGACTGGAAGCCGGATGTCCTGTACGTGCACGGGCTGCTCGACCCCGCCACCGAGCGCCAGTTACTCACCGTGGCACCGGGCGTGCTGTTCGCGCACAACTACTACGGGACCTGCATCTCGGGGAACAAGACGCTCACCTTCCCCCGGGTTCGGCCCTGCCCCCACCGCTTCGAGTGGAAGTGCCTGGCGCGCTACTACCCCCGGCGCACCGGCGGCCTGAACCCGGCGACCATGGTGCGTGCCTATCGGCGTCAGGCTCGCCGGCTCACCACGCTCCGGGACTATCGGTTCCTGGTGGTGCTGTCGGCGCACATGCGATCCGAGTACCTCCAGCAGGGACTCGCGGCCGATCGTGTGGTTCGCTTACCGTTCCCGCCTCTGGCCCACCAGCCGGCGGGTGCGCTGGTCCCTTGGCAGCGCGACGCCGCGGCTCCGTGGCGTTTGCTGTTCGTGGGGCGGATGGACCCGCTCAAGGGAGGGGCGGAGCTGCTGCGCGCCGCGGCCAGCGTCGCCCGCTCCTTGCCACGACCGGTCGAGCTCACCATGGTGGGCGACGGGCCCTCGGCTCACCGCTGGCGCGAATTGGCCGGCCGCCTCGCGGCGGATGAGCCACGCCTCAGCATTCGGTTTCCGGGGTGGGTCGGCGGCGAGCGCCTGGGGGAGTTGTTCTCCGGGGCGGACCTGCTGGTGATGCCGAGTCTCTGGCCCGAGCCGTTCGGGCGGACGGGCCTGGAGGCGGCGGCGTTCGGAGTACCCTGCGTCGGGTTCGCCGTGGGCGGCATTCCGGAATGGCTGACCGACGGGGTCAACGGGCACCTGGCTCCCGGTGACCCACCTACGGTCCCGGGACTGGCGGAGGCGATTCTCCGCGCGCTGCGCGATCCGGCACACCACCAGATGCTGCGCCGCGGCGCCATCGAGACGGCGCGCGGCATTGACGGCGAGCAACACATTCGGGTACTGCTCGACGTCTTGCGGCGCGCAGCCGACCTTCCGGCCCGCTAGCCCATGGAGCGCCCCCTACGCCTACTGTTGGTCTCATTCATCGCGGACGCCCCATGGACCGGCATGGGACGCTGGACCCGCGAGATCAAGGCCGCGCTGGAGCAGTTGGGTCACGCCGTCGAAACCTGGTTCGCGGGCGACTTCCCCCGCACCGCCGCGCTGGGCCGGCTGGGCGTGCTGGCGTTTCCCATAGCACTGGCGGCGCGACTCGTGGCCCGCCGCAAGAGCTTCGACGCCGTGGTGGTGCACGAGCCGAGTGGTTTTTGGTACGGGCTGTTGCGGCGGCTGGATCGCGGCCTGCCACCGCTCATCGCCATGTGTCATAACGTCGAGAGCCATCACTTCCGGACCATGGTGCGGTACACTCGGCGCGGCTTGGCCGCCGTCTCGCCGCTCACGCGCTGGCGCGCTCCTCTGCTCCGGCATTGGCAGTCGGACGGGACCATCAAGCTGGCGGATCACGTCCTGTGTCTCTCGACGGTGGACGCCGGCTACATCGCGGAGCAACTGGGGGTGGCGCCCACGCGGGTCACCCGGTTGGTCAACGGCGCGGCGACCCGGGACTTCGTGCCGCGCCACGCGAGCGGCGGCCGCGCCGTGCTCTGCGTGGGTGGCTGGCTCGACGTCAAGGGCCGGCGCGTGCTGCCGCGGTTGTGGCGCCGGGTGCGGGAGCAGGTGCCGGAGGGCCGGCTCACCCTCGCCGGCACCGGTGCGGCACCCGAGACCGTGCTGTCCGATTTCGACCCGCAGGATCGGGACTCGATCGCGGTCCTGCCGCGGGTGGAGCGGGCCGAGGAGATGCGCGCCCTCTATGCCGCGAGCGATGTGTATCTCCTGTGCTCGCTGTCCGAGGGATCGCCGCTGTCGCTGCTCGAGGCGATGGCCGCCAGCACCGCCACGGTGGCCACCCGCGTGGGCGGGGTGCCGGACCTCGTCACCGACGGCACCCATGCGCTGCTCTTCGACCCCGAGGACATCGGGGGCGGCGCGGGGCTGGCCTCGCGGCTGCTCCGGGATCCCTCCGAGGCGCGCCGCCTGGGCGAGGCCGCGCGCCAGCGGGCCCGTGAGCTGACCTGGGGCCGGGCAGCGGCGGTGCTGGCCGGCGCGGCTCGCGGCGTGGCAGGCGCCTCTGGTGCCGGCTGAAAGCGTCCGCTCCGCCTACGACGCGTGGCACACGCGCTACGCGGTGGACGCCGAGTCTGACGCGCCGTGGCACCGGCTGGTGAAGCAGCACCTGGATGTTTCGCGCGACATCCACCGCAAGCGGATTCTGGAGATCGGGTCGGGCCGGGGCGGATTCGCCTGCTGGCTGGCCGGGCAGGCAGCGAAGCCCGCCACCTTGGTTGCCGCAGACTTCGCCCGCACGGCGGCGCACAAGGGGAAAGCCTTCGCCCGGGAACGCGGCGTGCTCGCGGTGCGGTGGGCCATTGGGGACATCCAGGCACTGGCGCATCGGGGGAACACGTTCGACACCATCATCTCGTGCGAGACCATCGAGCATGTTCCCGATCCGCCGCTCGCCGTGCGTGAGCTGGCTCGGGTGCTGCGACCGGGCGGACGGCTCTACCTCACGACACCCAATTACCTCGGCACCATGGGCCTCTATCGCATATATCTCCGCTTGACCGGGCGGCGCTACACCGAGGAAGGGCAACCGATCAATCACCTCGTGGTGCTGCCGCGCACCGTGGTCTGGGTGCGACGCGCCGGGCTCCGGGTGCTGGAAATCGATGCGGTGGGGCACTATCTCCCCTTCCCCGGGCGCCCACCCATAGAGATCCCGGCGTTGAATCAGCCGCGCCAGCTGATGCGTTGGTTCGGCCTGCACAGCCTGGTGGTGGCGACCAAGCCCACGTCCGCACCGTGAGCCCCATGCGCATCTGGCTCATCGTCGAAAGCGGCACCGACGTCCGGCTGGTGGACGGCCTGGCCGAGCGGGCCGAGGTGGTGGTGCTCGCGCGGCGCATTCACGGCGGCGTGGAGATCAGCCAACGCTTGGAACGACCCGTGCCCGTCACCGTGGGGCCCGCCTCCCGGGCCGGCTTCGCCGCGCTGGTCTTCGCCCGCTTGCTCGGCGCTCGACGAGCCGGGGATCGCGTGCTGGTGCAGAACTACGGCCCCGCCGCGCTGGCGGCCAACGCCGCCGCTCGCGTGACCGGGACGCCGACCTTCATGCTGGTGTGCAGCCCCACCGAGCGATACTACCGCTGCCGCAAAGACCATCCGATGCCGGACAAGCCGTTCCGCGCCGCCGAGCTGGCGGGATTAGAGCGGCTGGCGCGACTCAACGCGCGGTGGGGCCGGCACTACATCGTGCTCAGCCAGCACCTGGCGGACGTGGTCAAGAGCCACGGCACCAGGCGGCCGGTGAGCGTGGTACCCGTCTACGGCGTGGACGGGGCCGTGTTCCGCTCCGGGGATCACCCCCGCGAGTCGCTGCGCCGGCGGCGCGGCCTGCCGGAGCGGGGCGAGGTCGTGTTTTTCTCCAGTCGCATCGCGCCGGAGAAGGACGGCGAAACCCTGCTCGCGGCGTTCCGGCGGCTCCGCGCCGCAGGCCGCGACATTTGGCTGCTGCATCGGAGCGGCGGGTACCGCACCTTTCAGGTGTATGCCGAGCGGGCCGGAATCGGAGATCGCGTGATCGGCACGGACGCGGCACATCCGGTGCGCGAGCTGCCGCTCGACTATCAAGCCTCTGACCTGTGCGTCCAGGCGAGCCGAGAGGAAGGGCTGGGGTTCTCGCCCCTCGAGGCGCTGGCCTGTGAGACCCCGGTGGTGGCGGCGGCGGTGGGCGGCCTGCGCGAGACCATCGTGGATGGAGAAACCGGCTGGACTTATCCGGTGGGCGATGCACCGGCGCTGGCGCGGGCCATGGAGGATGTTCTCACCCGACGTGACGAGGCCCGCCGCCGCGCCCGGGCAGGCCGCCTCATGGTGCTGGAGCGCTTCGAGCGCCGGCTGGTGTTCGACCGACTCATGGCCATCCTGGAGACGGCGTGAACGTCGGTATCGCGGTCCATCAGTACGCCGCCAGCGAAGGCACCGGCGGCTACGTGGTAGAGCTGCTGCCGCGCATGGCCCGGGTTCACCGCGTCACCCTCTACGCGGCCCGGATCGCCGCGCCGGTGCCGCCCGGCGTTCAGGTCGTGCGCGTTCCCGCGGTCATGGGTCGGGCGTACTCCGCGATTCTCAGCTTCCCGCTGGGACTCCGCCTGGTTCGCCAAGCCCATGACCTGTTCCACGTCCAGGGGTGGATCTCGTCCTCGGCGGACGTGGTCACGGCGCACATCGTGATGGCCGCGTGGCGAGAGGCGGCACGCGCGGCCCGGATCGCGACACCGCTGGGCGAGCGCACGCTGGGGCCGTTCGTGCAGGAGAGAGAGGCTAGCCTGTTGCGGCGCGCGCGTCGGGTGATTGCGCCGAGTGCCAAGGTCCGGGACGAGATCGCGCGATGGTACGGCCGTAGCGACGGCGTCAGCGTGGTGCACCATGGCTTCCCGAGTGTAGGAGACGCGAGCGGGTCCGGCTGGGTCTCTTCGCGCGCTGGCAGTTCCGCGCGCACCGCAGACGAAGACCATTCGCACGCTCGCCGGACCCTCGCCCTTCCGCCGGACGCGATTATCGCGCTGTTTGTAGGCGATCTCCGCAAGGGGTTTGACACGGCCCTGGAGGCGGTACGGCAGGTACCCGGTGTGCGGCTCGCCGTAGTGTCGCGCTCGACGCGGGGCCCCGTCATGGAGCGGGCGGAGCGGGCCGGCATGCTCGACCGGCTGGACTGGATCGGCGCCCTGGAGGATACCGCACCCGCGTATGACGCGGCCGATTTCCTGCTTCACCCAACCATCTACGACGCCTTCGGCCTGGTGGTCGCGGAGGCGATGGCGCACGGGCTCCCGGCGGTGACCACCCGGGCGGCCGGCATCGCCGAGCTGATCCGCCATGGGGAGTCGGGCTGGCTGGTGGAGGGCGATCCGGCGGCCGGCACGCTCGCGGCGGTGCGGGCGCTGGCGCAGGATGCAGGCCTGCGCCAGCGACTCGGCGCGGGCGCTCGGACCGCGGCCCGGCGACGCACCTGGGACGATGTGGCCACCGAAACCTTGGCCGTCTACCAAGAGGCGGCGCGCCGGTGAGCCAACCGCTCACGATCCTCCACGCCCACAGCGGCAATCTCTACGGCGGCGTCGAGACCATGCTCGGCACGCTGGCGCGCCACCCCGGGCCGCTGGTCCACCGGTTCGCGCTGTGTTACGAGGGGCGGCTGGCGGGCGAGCTTCGCGGAGCCGGCGCGCAGGTCGGTATGCTGGGCGACGTGCGATTCCGGCGGCCGTGGACCGTGCTGGGCGCCCGGCGGCGGCTGGCCAAGACCGTCCGGGCCCATTGGCCGGCGGTGGTGTTGTGCCACTCGCCGTGGGCACTCGCCGCCTTTGGCCCGGTGGCGCGCGCGGAGGGCGTACCGTTGGTGCTGTGGGCCCACGCGGCGTTTACCGGACGGCATTGGTTGGAGCGCCTGGCCCGGCTGACCGCCACGCCGGATCTGGCCATCTGCAACAGCCAGTACACCCGGGCCGCGTTCGCGAACGCCTTTCCCCGTACCCGCGCGGAGGTGGTGTATCCACTGGTGGCGCCCCCGCCCAGCTTCGATCCCGCCCGCCGGCCCGCCAAGCGCGAGGGGCACGGCGCCTCGCCGGACACAGTGGTCGTCGTGCTGGTCGCCCGCCTGGAACGGTGGAAGGGGCACGTGGCGCTGCTGAATGCCCTGGCCTCGCTCCGCGAATTACCCATGTGGACCGCCTGGATCGTGGGTGGCGCCCAGCGGCGGGCGGAGGACATCTACCGCGCCGGCCTCGAGCGACAGACCAACGAGGCGCGCATCGCCCATCGGGTGCATTTCCTAGGGGCTAGGGACGACGTCGCGTCCCTCCTGTGGGCCAGCGACGTCTATTGCCAGCCCAACACCCAACCCGAGCCGTTCGGCATCTCGTTCATCGAGGCGTTGTACGCGGGCCTGCCCGTGGTCGCCACGGACCTGGGCGGCGCCCGAGAGATCGTGACCCCGGCGTGCGGCGTGCTGGTTCCTCCGGGCGACCCCCGGGCGCTGCGCGACGCGTTGGAGCGCATGATGACGGACGCCGGCCTGCGGCAACGGCTGCGCGCCGCCGCCCCGGCCCGCGCCGCCGCCCTCTGCGCACCGGAGGCCGCGGTGCAACGGCTGGCGGAGGTGCTGGGCGGCGTTGTGCGACGCTAGAGGCCCCGGTATGCTCCCACCGTGACGCTGGCCCCGCAGATCGACTACCTGGAGACTCCGGCCCTCGCGGATCGCTGGACCGACATCTTCCGTCGCGACGCGCTGGTCCACCTTGGCATCATGGGCAGCATCGTCGCGGGCACGTTTCAGGGATACCTCAAGGACCGCATCCCGGGACTGGTGCCGTACGCGGTGGCCGAGCTGCTGTTCGTGGCCGCGTTCGTGGCCTGGTTCGGCACCCTGGTCATCCGTCACCTACCGGTGCGCGGGCCGGGCATCGTGCCCGGCGTGGTGCTCATCGCCATCCTGGTGCCCACGTTGTTTCTGCTGCACCCAGGCTCTCCGCTGGTGCTCAAGGTCGCGGGGCTCCGGGCCTGGGCCGAGTTCCCCATTGCCTGCCTCATGGCGCTCAGCGTGATCAAGAGTCGGGGACAGGCGCGGGCGTATGTCGGGCTGATCCTGCTCCTGTGCGTCATCACCGCGATCTACGGCATCGTGCAGTATCGCACCGGACCGGACATCGCGCTGGGAGGCGAGTTGGCCCGCGTTCGCCACGGCCCCACCGTGTTCTACACCGTCGCCGCGGGCCGCTCCGAGTTCCGGGCGTTCTCCACGTTCACCTTCCCCGCTCCGTTCGCCGGCATGATGGTGTTCGGTATTCTGCTAGCCGCCGCCGTCGCCCTTTCGGCCGTGCGTCCCGCGGCGCATCGCCTGATCGCGACCCTGTTGATTCCCCTGTTCTTCGTTGGGATGACGGTCTCGGGCACGCGGGCCGCGCTGATCATCTTGGGCTTAGGGTTGTTGATCGTGGGCCGGTATCGGGGCTTGAGCCTGCGGCAGCTGCTATTGGTGCCGGTGATGGTGCTGGCCTTCTACGGCGCTACGATGCTTACGGCGGGGACCATCGTGGCGCGGTGGCGGAGCGTGCTGCTGGACGAAGGCCTGCTCTGGACCTACGTCTACGCGCCGATCACCATCGCCGTACGGGCGCTGGAGCAGGCGCCCTTCGGCCTGGGATTGGGGCGGAGCGGGGTGGGCGTGCCGTACACGATCATGCGATCGTATCCGCGCGGGTACATCGTGGGCAGCGACGGCGACATCGGCCGGGCGGCGGTGGAGATGGGCGTGTTCGGCCTGGCGCTGCTGGCGCTCATCCTCGTCGCGCTACTGCCCTACGCCGCGCGCGCGGTGCGCCACCTGGTGGGGACGGAGGCCGAGGATCTCGCGCTCGGCATGGGAGCGCTGGTGTTGGCGAATGGAATCCTGATCTTGATCGGATCGCCGTTATCGTCGGCCCCGCATGCCACGATTTGGTGGTTCATGCTGGGGACCTTGCTGAGACTGACCACCGTAGAGCACCAAGCTGCTGCGGCCGTGCCGTCGGAGACACACGGGCGACGATGATCGGCCACCAACCCAGAGCCTTGCTCCGCCGGGTCGTGCCCCGCGTGATTCGCAATTGGCTGCGTTCGCCGTCGCGATCCTTGGCTTGGGCATGGGACGAGCTGGGCCACGTTCTGGGCCGTGACCCGGTGATCTTCTTGCGGGCCGGGTGGTCGGTACGCGCCCATCCCGCCGCCCGCCGCGCTTTCGGGATTCCGCAGAGCGACCCGAGTCAGATCGCCGAGCTGGACGCGTTCATCGCGTCATGCTGCCCCGGGATGATGCTGTTCGACATCGGCGCCCATTTCGGGCTGTTCAGCTTCGCGGCCTTGCACTACGGAGGACCGACCGCCCGCGCCGTCGCGGTGGAGGCGTCGGCGGACGCGGTTCGCGTGCTGCGGCTCCACACCCACCTCAACCAAGCCACCCGTCTCCAAGTGATTCATGCCGCGGCGGCGGAGCGGGCCGGCTGGCACGAGATGCTGCCCGTGGGCGTGATTGCCGACGGCTATTACGTGGAGCCTGATGCGGAACGCCCCGCCAGCGATGTCGTCCGGGTTCGCGCGGTCACGGTGGATGGGCTGGTGGAAGAGTTGGGACTCGCGCCGACGCACCTCAAGATCGACGTGGAGGGCGCGGAGGCCAGCGTGATCCGGGGTGCGGAGCGTACGCTCAGCGGGGACCGGCCGCCCTGGGTGTTCCTGGAGCTGCACAATGCCATCTGCCGGCGGGCAGGCCGGAACCCTGCGCACTGCCTGGCCCAGTTGACGCGCCTGGGATACCGTCTCCAGGCCTCTCACGGGACGCCGCTGAGCGTGGAGCAGGCCACCGAGCCACCCGTGATCCGGCTGATCGCCCGGCGGGACGATGGACGGTAGCGGTGCCAGGGCTGCGTGAGCCGGCTCCGCTCTTCCGCCGAGAGCGCCGCGCGCTGCAGTTTCATGCCCCGTGACTAGCGTCCTGCTGGTTCCCGATCTGCCGTTAGAGCGCTGGCCCTCCATGGACCGCTACGCATCTCGCCTGGCCCTGTACCTCAAGCGCTACGCGACCGATCTCGAAATCACCGTCGCAGGCGAGATCGGCGGGCTCACCGTGGACCAGCCGGCATCCGACGTGGGCATCTTCTCGTCCAACCCGACGCCCTTCCCGCTGCTGCCCACGCCGGGGCTCAACGAGACGCGGCGCTACGTCTCCCGCTACTGGACCTATCCCTACCGCGTCCGGTGGATGAACGCCGACGTCCTGCACGTGCTGGACCATTCGTACGCGCACATCGTGCTGTCGTGGGGGAAAGGTCCCCGCATCGTCACGGTGCACGACCTGTTGCCGGTGCTCACCGTAGAGCGCGGCGGGAACACCATGCGGGAGCGCATGCGCAACCGCCTGCTGGAGCGGGTACTCAAGGCGCTCCGCACGGCGGATGCCTGGATCGTGGCGACCGAATGGCTGCGCGGCGAGCTGGGCCAGTGGCTGGGGCACGACGAGCGGATCCACGTGATTCCCTACGGCGTGGACGACGCGTTCTTCCACCCGCCCGCGGACACGCGGGCCGAAACCCGCCGCCGCCTCGGCATTCCGGAGGGCGCGTTGGTGGTGCTGCACGTGGGGACCGTGGGGCCGCGCAAGAACGTCCCCGCCGTGATGGCCGCGGTGCGGGGCCTGCGCCAGGCGGGGATGGACACGTGGCTGCTCCAGGTGGGAGGCGGGTTCTCCAGTGAGCAGGAGCACGACCTCGTGACCCAGGGCATCAAAGACGTCACCCGCAACGTGAGCGAGGCCGCGGAGCCCGAGCTCAGGGCCGCGTACCGGGCGGCGGACGTCCTGCTGTTCCCGTCCCACTATGAGGGCTTTGGGTTCCCGGTGCTGGAGGCGATGGCGTCCGGGCTCCCGGTGGTCACCTCCGGCGCGGGGGGGTTGGCAGAGGTGGCCGGCGACGCCGCGGTGGTGGTGGGCGGGCGGGAGACCGGGCCCTACGTCCAGGCGCTTCGCCGGCTCGCCGGCAATTCGCCGTGGCGCGACCAGCTGGTGCGGCGTGGGATCGAACGCGCGCACCGGTTCCGCTGGGTGGAAGCGGCCCGCAAGACGGCGGAAGTCTACCGCGCGCTGGTGCGGCCGTAGGATGCGCCGCGTCGCTGCGGCTCAGGGCACAGGGGCTCGTGCCGACCGTGTGCCTCGCTCCGCCTCCACGACAGTCCACCCCACCCCGCATCTGGGAGGCTCGCTGCGGCAGACCGTCGGCACTCGCCCAAGCGGGCAGAGCGCGTGAGCGACCTCACGCCTCACCCGCGAGCACGCCGCGCCGTCCGCGTCACCGCCGTCGCCGCGTCCGCCCAGCTAGGCGGCACGGAGCGGGTGCTGCTGGATTTCGCGGCCCGGGCGTTCGAGCACGACATCAACCTCCGCGTGCTCACGCCGCGCCACGGGCCGTTGATCGGGATTCTGAACGACATCGGCGTTCCCGCCGAGGTCGTGCCCGCCAGCGAGCGGATGCTGGCCGGCTCGCAGCGGGCCGGGCATCTGTGGTCGCTTCCCGGCTCGGCCGCGGGACTCATCGCCTGGGCGCGCCGCCTCGCGCGCCACGAGTTCTTCGACGACGCGGACGCGATCTACACCGTGGCGTTCAAGGCGCACCTGGCGGTGGCGTGGCTCCGGCGGCATCCGGTCGTCTGGCACCTCCACGAATACCCGCCCACGGTGACGTCAATGCTGTGGCGTCTTACGAGCCGCTTTGTGCCGGATGCGATGATCGCCAACAGCAACGCCACTGCTGAGGCGTGGGGAGGACGTGCAACGTACCACGTTCAACGTGCAACGGAGGTTGGGGGCGGCCGTCTTACATCTCACGTCTCACCTCTCACAGTCGTTCCCAACGGCGTCGACCTCGACCGCTTCCGCCCCCGCCCCCGCACCTCTTGGATCCACGACCGGCTCAGCATTCCCCGCCAGCATCGCCTCATCGGCATGCCGGCAGTTTTTGCTCGATGGAAGGGCCAGCTGGAAGTCATCAAGGCGTTCTCCGTTGTCGGTTCTCGGTTGTCAGATCTGCATCTCGTCATTGTGGGTGGGAGCATCTATGACACGGCCGCGGAGAGGGAGTACGGGGAAGAGCTTCGGGCGGTCGTGCATGGGAAGGGGGAAGGGGGCGTCCATCTCCTGCCCTTCCAACCCAAGATCGAGCTGGTCTATCCCGAATTCGACCTCGCCGCGCACTATTCGCTGCGCCCCGAGCCGTTCGGCCGGGTGATTCTGGAGGCGATGGCCAGCGGGGTGCCGGTGATCGCGGCGGGAGAGGGAGGGCCAATCGAGATTCTGGGGAAGGGGCAAGGGGGAGGGGGAAACGGTTGGCTCGCTCCTCCCCGCAACGTCCCTGCCCTGGCGGACACGCTGCGCGAGGCGCTGAGCCTGCCGCGCGACCGGCTCCGCGCCATCGGCGATGCCGCCCGGCGGCGGGCGGAAGATCACTTCTCCGCAAGGCAGTTTGCCAGGAGGGTGGCGGACGTGCTGCGGGGGGCGGTGCTCACGGAATGACCACCCGGCGTTGGGGTATCAGCCTCGGCCTCGGCGCGTTGCTCGCGGGGCCGGCCGTGCCCGAGATACTGGGTGCCCAGGCCGACACCGCCACGCTCCACGCCACCCTCAAGGGCTGGGAGCAGGATGCCTGGCTGCAACTCCTTGACCGAGGCGGCGCGATCGGCGGGCGACTGAGTCGCAACGGCCTGCTCCAGCGGTTTCAGCCGCTGATTGACGACGAGTATTACATCGACCTCATCTCCGGCCCGTTCGGCCTCACGGACGAATACACGTGGTATCGCCGGCCGAACGGGGCCCGCTATTGGGGCGCCAGCGTGAACCACCTGGAGCTGGCCACGGCCTTCGACATCAAGACCCATATACCCCTGAGCGGCGCGTGGACGGCCACGGTGCAATTCAACAAGGCCCACACCTACGAAGCCCGCCGAGACCTGGTCCGGCTGGAATTCGACCATGCCTGGAAATCGGGAGCGTTTGCCGGCCTGCACGGCACGCTCGAGGCCGTCAAGCCGGATATGGATCTCGAAGCGCGCGCGGGCTACCGACGCCCGGGCGGGGGCGAAGTAGGCGCAGCCCTCGGGGTGTTGGATGCGTTCAGCGACGTCATTTACCAGGTGCTCGTGGTCTGGGAAGGCTTCGCCGACACCGCGCTGGACTACCAGCGGCAGCCCTTCACGGTGCGGGCCTGGGGGGAGTGGCCGTTGGGAAATCGGCTGCGCCTCGAGGTGCACGGTGGACTCATGACCCCCACCACGGTGCGCGCCTATCGGCAGGTAGCGCCGGACTCCGGATTTCGGCAACACGAGCGGTACGGGTTTGCGGCCGGAATGCTGGAATGGAGCCCTCTGGCGCGGCTCCGAGCGGGGGGGTTCGTCACGTATGTCCGGGCCCAAACGGATCGCACCCCCCTCCCTCTGAGTCCTGCGGAGGACGATTACGTCCTGACCGAGAGCACCGCTCGGTTTGGCGGATTCGCTCTGGCCCAGCTCGCGGAACGCTGGCGGTTCGAAGGGTGGCTGGCGCGCACCGCGCGTCCGGAGCGGCGCGACATGCGGCAGCTCGATTCCCTGAGTGTGGACTTCGAGGACCGCATGCTGACCGGAGAGGCGCGGCTGACCTACGGCGCGCCACGCGGGTTACGGGCCGACGTCTCCTTCGAGTTCGTCAATCGCGACGTGCTCCGAGGAGCCGGGCAGGTCGTGACCCCGGAGCTCAAGAACCACAGCCGGCTACGCCTCGAGGTGGGATGGTCGTTCGGGGAGCGCGCGGCCTTCAGAGCCGGGTACCGCATTGACGTGGACGGCGATCCGGGCACGGGCAAGGGCCATTTTGACGGCGCCGAGGGCCGGTTCGTCGTCACCTGGTGAAAGGGAGAATGGGGCGAGGGGATTGAGCTAACGGTGGACAACGGACAACGGACAACTGATAACGGACAACGCCGTTTCCTGGTAGCCGTCCACGACGTCACCCCGGCCCATCAGGCGTCCCTGGAGCGAATCTACCGTCTGCTCCAGGAGCTGGACCTCACTCGCTACGCCCTCCTGGTGGTCCCCGATTGGCACGGCCAATGGCCGCTGGACCGGCACGCCGCGTTCGTGGACGACCTATTGCGACGGCAAGCTGCTGGCGCGGAGATCTTCCTCCACGGCTACCGGCACGACGAAGCCGGATTCCGGCGAACCTGGATGCACCGGGTCCGCGTCGCAGGCCGCACCGCGGCATCCGCGGAGTTCTACATCGCCCCGCCGGATGAAGCCGCGCGGCGACTGGATCGGGGGCTGCGGCTGTTTGCGCGACTAGGCTTGAACCCCGTGGGCTTTATCCCGCCTGCGTGGCTGCACGGCCCGGGCCTCGCCGATCTGCTACGCCAGCGGGACCTGGACCTGACGGAGGGATTCTGGACGATCGCCAACTTGGTGAGCGGCCGCCGCGTGTTCGCTCCGGCGCTGAGCTGGAGCACCGCGCGACCCTGGCGCTGGCACCTCACCGCGGGGATCGCACGGGCACGTGGTCTGGTGGAGGCCCCCCGGGGATTGGTGCGGGTGGCGATTCATCCACCGGATGTGGAGATGCCTGTGGTGACACGCTCTCTGACGCAAGCACTTACCCACCTGACTGGCACCCGTGCGACGATCACGTATCGCCAGGTTGTGGGGACGGAGTAAACGTGCAACGTGCAACGTACAACGGTCGCTCCCCGTCCTTCCGTTGCACGATGCACGTCAGTTGTTAAGTCTGGATCCGCTCTCCGTAGGCTTCCAGCAGCGTCTCAAACGCCCGCTCCCAGCTCCGTTCCTCCGCCCACGCCCTGGCGTTGCGCGCCAGGCGGTCGCGCAGTCCGGGGTCGTCCACCAGCCGGAGAATCGCTTCGGCAAAGCGATCCGCGTCGCCCGCGGGGACCAGCAGCCCG
>Ga0209002_10001427_pt1 | contig 19359 bp, 20 predicted proteins | sample Rifsed16ft2_FD_184010 | JGI IMG/M metagenome (GOLD analysis project Ga0209002, IMG submission 184010) | Soil microbial communities from Rifle, Colorado, USA - sediment 16ft 2 (version 2) | ecosystem: Environmental > Terrestrial > Deep subsurface > Rock core/Sediment | place: Rifle, Colorado... | reverse complement strand
TCCTTGAGAGGGCCAGAGATGACCTTACGATGTTTAATGGATCGATGCGACGACGATCTCGAAGCAAGCCGATCCGGGGGATTGAGCGTTTTAGAGTTTAGATTTTTGATTGTAGATTGTGACATCTGCCGCGTTTTTCACCTCAAAAGCATAAAGAGATGAACAGACTACTTCCGATCACATCGAGAGACGACATTCCCGCACAATACCGGGATAACGCCATAGGCCTTCTGCTCGAATACCATAACCTGGGTCGGCCACACGAGAGTTATTCCGCGGCCCGGTTGTTGATAGGAATGTGCATGGATAATCGGAAGCATCTTTACATTCCTGACAATTTTGCCTTCATCATCCGTTCCGGCGGGGCGAATCTTCGTTACAGTGAATTCAAGGTCTCTTATGCCATTGCCGTGGGCGGTGCGCGCTCTGTTGCGCTCATCGGTCATACACAATGCGGAATGGTAAATCTGGCCGCGCGCAAGGGACAATTTGTTCAAGGCCTGGTTGAGAATGCGGGTTGGACTCATGAAGCGGCGGAAGAGCACTTCTTTCAGAATGCACCTCTCTTCGAGATCGGCAACGAGGTTGACTTCATTCTGGGCGAGGTCAAAAGACTACGCCTCCGCTATCCCGGCATTCCAGTGGCCCCTATGATGTATCGTGTTGAAGATAACCTGCTCTATTTGATACGGGAAGGGAGCGGCAGGTAGCGGCACTACGGCATCTTGCCTGACCGGGAGCACTCACATGTACGAACCCCGCCACCAACGGCCCATACCTCGACGCCACTTTGTGCGTCGCCTCCTCTCGCACCTTCTTGCCTCTATGGCACTGATTGTCGTTTCGCTTTTTCTTGGAATGCTTGGTTATCATCACTACGAACAATTGCCCTGGCGCGATGCATTCCTCAATGCCGCCATGTTGCTTGGCGGGATGGGACCGTTGAGTTCCCGCAAACAGACGGCGGCAAACTGTTTGCCGGCTTCTATGCTCTTTATTCCGGGTTGGTTTTTCTTGTCGCCGTAGGTGTCATTGTGGCACCTGCATTGCACCGAATGCTGCATCTGTTTCACTGGCAAGAGGGGAAAAATGGCTGATTCGAGCCCGGCATCCATGCCGTACCGTGAACTTGGACGCACCGGGTGGCGCGTCTCGACGATCAGTTTCGGTGCCTGGGCGATCGGGGGGACCTGGGGAAAAGTGGACGACAAAGAATCGATCGCCGCCCTCCATCGCGCCCTGGACCTGGGCGTGAACTTCTTCGATACCGCCGACGTCTACGGCGACGGACGCAGCGAGAAACTTCTGGCACGGCTCCGAAGCGAACGGAAGGAGCAGTTTTACGTCGCCACAAAAGCCGGCCGGAGACTCAATCCGCACGTGTCGGCCGGTTACACAAAGAAGAATCTGAACGCGTTTATCAACCGAAGTCTCAAGAATCTGAAGACGGACGCGATCGATCTCCTCCAGCTTCATTGCCCTCCGACGGAGGTCTACTATCGCCCCGAAGTGTTCCGCTGGCTCGATGAGTTTGTTCACGCCGGGAAGATCCGACACTACGGCGTCAGTGTGGAAAAGGTGGAGGAGGGATTGAAGGCGATCGAGTATCCCGGTGTGGCGTCCGTTCAAATCATCTTCAATATCTTCCGGCAACGGCCTCACGAGCTTTTCTTCGCCGAGGCGCGACGCCGAAACATCGGTATTCTTGCACGACTCCCTCCCTCCTCAGGGCTTCTCACGGGGAAATTCAAGCCGGGCGCCAGGTTCGACAAGGATGACCATCGGGCCTTCAATCGAAAAGGAAAAGCATTCGACCGCGGCGAAACATTTTCAGGCATCGATTTTGACAAGGGCCTGAAGGCTGTTGAGGCGCTGCGCCCTATGATGCCGCCGGATTGGACGCTTGCCCAAATGGCCTTGCGATGGATTCTCATGTTTCCCGAAGTCACGTGTTCTATTCCCGGGGCGAAACGGCCAGCACAAGTGGAAGAGAACGTCAAAGCGGCCGACCTCCCTCCCCTCTCTGATGACCGCATGAAACGCATTCGGTCGGTGTACGACGAATTCATTCGCCACGACGTGCATCATTATTGGTGAGCCCACAGCATGAGACTTGATTCTCCCTGAAGAGAGTTGTAGATTCACGTCAACATTTTCCAGGGGGAGGCGTGGAGAGCAGAAGATCTCCGTTGTTTTGAGAAGGTGAGAGACGCGATAGCTTCGGTTTCCCCCCGGTTAGCCGCCACCCCCTTGAACAATCGGCCACAAACATGCAAATCAGAACGCCGCTCTTGACATTCTTGCTCATTAGTGGTGTTAGCACAAGCCCAAGCCAGTCGTGGGTAGACAGCTCCCTGAGCCGATTGGAGATTCAATTCGGCCAGACGCAGAAAAACAAGACGGTCGAGGCTCTCGTCCGACTTGATAGCGCACTCAGATCATTTGTCGACAGCATTCACAAAGTTCTCCCTCTGCAAGACCATGGCGGATTCTGGAATGATCGTTACGCCCAACTTGGTCTTCATATCGGCCACTACTCGGGCCAGTTCGGCCACTCCGAACAATTCCTCGTGGAAGCCCATCAGGTCAACCCCAATTCCCCCTTACGAGCCTATACGCTCTATTCGCTTGTCTTGGGTATTCAAACGTCCGACGGCCTGGGTGTGATGCCAAGTCTCAACCCTGCATTTCAATACCTCAGGGAATTCCCTCACGGCCCCTTTGCAAAAGAAGTCAATCTTATCGTTGCTAATCATTATAAAGACCTCTTTATGGTTCTCCGTGACGGCAAGCAACAGGATTTCGAATACAAGTACGATTGCTACGAACAGTACATCGACCAGTCTCCAATCGAAGAACAGCGCTCTCGCACACAACAACTGGCTATCGACTTCTACGAAAAGGTGTTGACCCTTGATCCAACTAATTCATATGTCTTAGGAATCCTTCCGGAGGTTCGTGATGGCACCGTCAGCGGCTGGAGCTACTGTGCAGATTAGAGCACGGACACGGCAGCGAAATGGAGTAATCACGACGGTCAAACATTTGATAGCACCGAAGAAAAAGCTTGTGAAAACTTAAAGAGTTTGCTCCGTGCGCAAGGAACGATCCGTTCATCGCGATGTTATTCCACCGCCACCAGCACGTGGAGACTCATGGCACTCGTGGTTCTTCTGAGAGGGGTCAACGTCGGCGGTCACAAGACCTTCCGACCTACCGTTCTCACAAAACAACTGAAGCACCTCGATGTCGTCAACATTGGAGCGGCTGGCACTTTCGTGATTCGGCGACCGGTCACCCGGACGCGGCTCCGCAAAGAATTGGCACGCAGGCTTCCGTTTGACACCGAGATCATCATCTGTCAGGGCCGGGAGATACTCGGGCTCATGGCTCGGAATCCTTTCGCTCACCAGCCGGTGCGACCCGACATTGTCCGCTTCGTGAGCATCCTGTCCCAACAGCCTCGCTCGGAGCCCTCGATGCCGATGTGCTTTCCTCTCAATGGAAGGTGGCTGCTCAAAATCCTCGGGAGAAAGGACCGGTTCGTCTTTGGCCTGTATCGGCGCCACATGAAGGTCATCGCCTATCTCGGCACCGTCGACCGCCTCTTCGGCGTAACGGTCACGACGCGCAACTGGAATACGATCACCGCTATCGCCAAGGCAGTGGCTGCTGGAAGAACCTGATCACTCGAAACCCGGAACCCGTAACTCGAAACAATCTTCTTCGACCCCGTCCCCTTGCCTTTCATCCCAAGCCGCAATACATTGATAACGTTGCCTTCCAACGCCGAACCAACATCGATGTAATCAATCAACCGGCAGGTATGTTAAGCAGGTGGCACCAGCATGAGCAATACTCCCTCTTCACATCAGCGGTACCGGACCTTCGTCCAGGATTACAAACATGGGCGCCTGGACGATACTACGGAAGGCAACGAGGGCCAATCGGCAGAAGAATCCAGGCAGCAACGCCGCAGCAGACGGCGCGAGTACCTGCGCGACTACGTCCGCTGGCTCAAGCCCTATCGTGTGGCCGTTGCATTCGTCTTTCTCTTCGCGCTGCTGGGAGCAGGCCTGCAGATGATCGAGCCGCTCTTCATGCGGTTCATCATCGATAACGTCCTCCTGAACTCAGCGCTCGACTCCGTATCGCGCTTCAATCAGCTCCACCTCGTGGGCGCCACCTTCCTCGGCGTCATCATCCTCTCCAGTCTTGTCGGAGTTGTCAAAGATTATCGTCAGCGGATCCTCAACGTCCGTGTGATGCTCTCTTTCCGGCGCCTCCTGTTTGACCGGTTGCTCCACCTGCCGCTCCCGAAACTCTGGGACATGAAGACCGGAGGCATCCTCTCCCGCCTGACAGGCGACATCGACACCACCACGGGGCTCCTGCAGCTTGCGGTCGTCTCACCAGCGTTGTCCCTCATTCGGCTCGCCATCGCCGTGGCAATCCTTTTTGCCCTCAACTGGCGCCTCGCCCTCACAGCCCTCGCCATCATCCCCGGCATTGTCCTCATGAGTTTCACTCTTGCGAAGCGCGTCAGACCCATTTACCGCTCGATGCGCAAGGATGCCGAAGAGATCGACGGGCGTGTAGGCGAGACATTCATGGGCATCCGGGTCGTCAGGGCGTTCCGCCAGGAAATCGGGGAATTGCTCGAATATCTGAGCGGAAGGCACACGGTGCTGAGGAAGGAACTGTTTGCACATCGGCGCGAACTGATCCTGTGGACCTCATGGGGACTGCTGCTCAGCGGAGTGAACGTCGTCATCGTCTGGTACGGGGGGTATCTGAACATCTCCGGCATTGCTTCCATCGGAGATATCATGGCGTTTCAGTGGTATACCTTTCTTCTTCTGAATCCTGTCTGGAACATCGTCAATTCGTTTTCCGAGCTCCAACGTTCGCTCGCGGCGATGGAGCGGGTCTTTGAGATCCTCGCAATGGAGAACGACAAGCCGGACAAAGCCGATGCGGTCGATGCTCCTTCCGTCGTGAACGAAATCCGTTTCGAGAATGTCGGATTCGAGTATCACCCTGGGAGGCCGGTCGTGCATGATTTTGATGTGACAGTACCGAGCGGATCGGTCGTTGCCCTCGTCGGCCGGAGCGGCGCGGGGAAAACGACCGTCACCGATCTGGTGGCCCGTTTTCACGATCCGACGCAGGGACGCATTCTTCTCAACGGGACCGATATCCGCAATTTCCGCCTTCGGACCTACCGCGACCTGCTGGCGATCGTTCAGCAGGATGTCTTTCTTTTCGACGGCTCCGTCCGCGATAACATCGCCTACGGTCGTCACGATGCCACCGACGAAGAAGTAGAGGATGCCGCAAAAAGAGCGAATGCACACGAATTCATTGTCAGACTGCCGAACAAATACGAGACATTTGTCGGCGAGCGCGGGGTCAAGCTCTCCGGAGGCCAGCAACAGCGCCTTGCCATTGCCCGCGCGATTCTTGCCTCCCCGCAAATTCTGATCCTTGACGAGGCGACAAGCAACCTCGACACCGAGAGCGAGCAGCTGATTCAAGCATCGATGTCCACCCTGTTGGCCGGACGAACAACGTTTGTGATCGCCCATCGTCTTTCCACCGTCCGCCGCGCAAATCTGATCCTGCTCATGGAAGACGGCCGCATTGTGGAAAGGGGGACCCACGAAGACCTCATGAACGCCCAGGGGACGTATTACGAGATGGTGATGCGGCAGATGGAGTTTTCGGGAGACAATGGGAACGCCGTTTTTCAGTCACCCCCGGGGCAAAAAAACACATAATTACGTCTTTTCGTACATTGAGATACACCTTGACGAATCAAGGAGTCTCCCATGTTCACAGTCCGCCGAGAATGCAACAACGGTCCCGTTGCGTTTGACTCTCGATTTCACCGGCTTCTGCTTGGTCTTGCCTTCATCGTTCTCTGTCCGGTCCATTCCTACACCCAATCCAAGGCCCTGCTTGAATTCCGCAAACTCGAACAGCAGAACTGGCTCGAGCATGCCAACACCGCGAGGGTCTCAACTGATCAATCAAATTTCGATGTCAGGTTCTATCACTTGAATCTCAACCTCTCGATGACAGCACCGTATCTGCAGGCCGATCTCATCTGCCGGTTCAACGCGATTGAGAACAATACCGCCTTCATCAAGCTTAATCTGCGTCGAGAATTCACGATTGACAGCATTCGCGGGAATATTTCGAACTTCCAATTCTCCCTTGACACGATCACAGTGACCCTGGATCGCCCGTTCCAGGCCGGCGATTCCGGATGGGTCCAAATCTACTACCGCGGTGTTCCCCCGGTCGCCAACGGACTCAAAGGCCTCCGTTACGTTACGCATGCCGCGGATCAGCCGCTCATCGTCTCGCTTTCGACACCGTTCCTTGCTCATTACTGGTGGCCCTGCAAAGACGGCCCCGGCGATAAACCCGATTCTGTTCTTGTGGACATCACAATTCCCGACACTACAGTTGCGGGCATCCCGGTCATTGCTGTCTCCAACGGTGTACTGGCGAATGTCATCCAGAGCAATAACAAGAAGACATTCCAGTGGCGCGAGCGCTATCCCATCGTCCCTTATTATGTGATGGTTGCCGTGTCGAACTATCGCGATTTTCATCAGACGTTCACAGGCACCCATGGAGAGCAGTTCCCCCTGGACTACTATGCCTTCGATGAATCTCTTGCAGGTGCACAGCTGGGGGTCGTCGATCTCCCTGCGGCCATCGAATTGTTTTCAGCACTGTTTGGCGTGTATCCGTTCAGGAACGAGAAATACGGGATGACTGAACTTGGATTCTACGGCGCCATCGAGAACCAGACGAATACAATTATCAACACGATGGACATCTCATGGTTCTGGGTGAGCGTGCACGAACTCGCCCACATGTGGTTCGGCGACATGATCACATGCAAGGACTGGCACCATGGGTGGCTCAATGAAGGGTTCGCGACCTATTGCGAGGCATTGTGGGCCGAACACACGGGGGGATTTGATCTGTACAAGAGTTACATGCAAACTCTGAAATACCTGGATGGAGGGACAGTCCACCTCCAGGATATTTCCAACCCCTTCGGCATCTTTGTTTCGATCATCTACGACAAGGGTGCGTACGTTCTGCATATGCTGAGGGGCGTGCTTGGCGACTCGGTGTTCTTCGCCAGCCTGGCCGACTATGCTGCGAACCAGAATTTCAGGTATGGGCATGCAACAACCGAAGATTTTCAGGTTGTCTGCGAAACCACAAGTCAGCAGGACCTCGATTTCTTCTTCGAGCAGTGGATCTATGACGAATACTATCCGATGTACGGCTACAATTATAGCCAGAACACCTCAACCGGCGAGACCAACATCTACATTCGCCAGTTGCAGGCGGACTTCGGAAGAAGGCCTGTCTTCACTATGCCGATCGAACTCAAGTTCCTCTTTCAGGACGGCGGGGACACGGTTATCACGGTTTGGAATAATCAACAGACTCAAACGTTCACTCTCACTCTTCCCAAGGTCATCTCGGGCTTCGAATTCGATCCGAACCGGTGGATTCTCAGCACCTCACAGGTTGTTGCCGTAGGAAGAGAATCATCGACCCTTCCCGCCCGATTTTCCCTTGAGCAAAACTACCCGAATCCGTTCAACGGAGTTTCGAACTTTGAACTGCGGATCGCTGAAGCATCGCATATAAAAGTGTTGATCTTCGATATCCTCGGCAACGAGGTTGCGACACTTGTTGACGAGGTCAGGCAACCCGGAGTCTACCGGATTCCGTGGAATTCCGGGGCAAATCCCTCCGGAATCTATTTCTGTCAATTCAGCGCCGGCGTATTCTCCCAGACCCGTAAGATCGCCTTGGTTCGCTAATTCGCGTATGAGCACACCGCCTCTCGTCGAAGCCTTCTATCGCCGAATCTGGAACGAGGGAAATGCAGGCGCAATTCCGGAACTCCTCGCGCCCGACATTACATTTCGGGGATCGTTAGGGACCGAGCTGCGTGGACACAAGGCATTTCGTGATTACGTCAGTTCCGTCCGCAATGCGCTGTCCGAATACCATTGTGAAATCCTTACCTGCGTGAGCGAGGGAAACTTGGCTTTTGCTCAGATGCGATTTTCCGGACGGCATGTGGGAGAATTCCGCGGATACAGCCCTACGGGCAAGCAGGTGCATTGGCAGGGTGCGGCATTATTCCGATTTGAAAGCGGTGTCATCACCGATCTCTGGGTGCTGGGCGACCTGAACGGCCTTGATGACGTCTTGAAAGAGAATGCTTCGCCGTAACAGACGAGCATGATAGTTCCCTTTATCCTCTTCTATATCATGACCATTTCTTCAAGCGGCCTCGACAGAGAGGTCCTGTGGATCTCCCTCGATGAGCGCGTCGTTGAACACCTCCGCCTCTCCGGCTCCGGCGGCGACATCATCGCAGACGGCCTTATCATTCATCTTGGTCCGCAACAATCCTTCCGGCTCCGCTACACCATCCGTTGTGATTCGCTGTGGCGATTCCGCATGTTGAAGCTGCAGAGTCTCGATGAGCCGCAACAACTTCTCGAGCTCCGGTCCGACGGCGCAGGAAACTGGGAGAATGCACGCGGTGAAGCAATCCCTTCCCTCAAAGGCTGTCAGGACATCGACATCTTCTACTCCCCCTTCACCAACACACTCGCGATCCGGAGAATGGCTTTGAAGCTCCGTGAATCGGGAGAAACAACGGTGGCGTTCATCAGCGTGCCTGATCTCACCGTAAATCCTGTGCGCCAGCGATATACGCTTCAACAGTCAGGCCCTGATCGGTCTGTTTATCGCTACGAAAGCCTGGCAAGCGGATTCAAAGCCGATCTTTTGGTCGATACCGACGGGCTTGTGATCGAATACCCAAAATTCTTCCGACGGGCGTGGTCCCGATGAATTGCGAGGAAGAGCATTTCTGAGTAGTATCTCAATTTGGTTGTAGTTTCTAACGGAGAGGCGCAAAGGTCGCAGAGACACGCAGAGGTAACTCCGAATTCTGCTTTTCTCTGCGATCCTTTGCGTCCTCCCCGCCTGCCTCAAAGATCTTTTTGAGGCGAGCAGGTGCGACTCTGCGTTGTAGTCTAAGAGGGAAATTGAGACACTACCCATTTCTGCAACCGCGAGCATTCGGAGAAAAATTGACTATCATGTTGTCGGGACTGAAGAAAATCCTGGAAAAATAAGAACCGCCCAATTCCGCAATCCACGATGTTCGAATTACTCCGCAAACACATAGAAAAGAGAGTCGACCTCAACGACGAAGAGTTTTTCCGCTGTGCCGAGTTCTTCACTCACAAGACCGTCCGAAAGCGCCAGTTCCTTCTGCACGAAGGCGACGTCTGCAGGCAACTTGCGTTCGTCAACAGAGGATGCCTTCGGTCTTATACCATCGACCACAAAGGCGAAGAGCACATCATTCAGTTTGCCATCGAAGACTGGTGGATTTCCGACCTTCACAGCTTCCTGAGCGGTTCTCCTTCGACCCATAACATCGACGCTCTGCAGGATTCCGAAGTGCTTCTCCTCGAACGCTCAGCACGGGATGCGCTGCTCGAGACCGTTCCGAAAATGGAGCGCCTGTTCAGGCTCCTGCTTGAAGCAAACTACATTGCCACACACAAGCGCATCGGAGAGTCTCTGAGTGCCTCGGCGGAGGAACGCTATCTGACATTTACTAAAACGTATCCTGCGCTCCTTGAGCTTGTTCCACAGAACCAGATTGCTTCGTATCTCGGCATTACCCCCCAATCCCTGAGCCGCATCCGCAAGGAGCTCTCGCAAAAACGGTAGACGCAGATTTCGCAGATTGACACGGATTTCGCGGATTCGCCTTTTCGAATGATGCGGTACAATTGACGGTGGGACACTTGGGAATTCTGTCTTACCATAGGTTCATTTGATTTCTTAACACATGTGAATGCGTCATGGAGATCGACATGGTATCTTGGTGGTGTCATTATTGAACATCATATTTATCACCAAGAAAAAGGAACACTACCATGTCACTCTGGAAGATCGATCCCACCCACTCTGAGATTACCTTCAAAGTAAGACACCTCGTCGTCTCGACCGTCACGGGAAATTTCAACGCATTCGATGCAACGATTGAAACATCAGCGGAAGACTTCAGCGATGCAAAGATCAAGTTCGAAGCGGATGTCAACACGATCAACACCAAGAACGAGCAGCGGGACGGACATCTGAAGTCTCCCGATTTCTTCGATGCCGCAAAGCATCCAAAGATGTCGTTTGTTTCGACCTTCGTGAAGAAAGTCTCCGACTTCGAATTGCTGGTAACGGGCAATCTGACAATGAGGGGCGTTACAAAGGAAATCACACTTGACGTCGTGTATAATGGAACCGTTGCCGGCTTTGGGGGCAATCAGGTTGCAGGGTTCGAGATCCGCGGGAAACTCAACCGCTTTGACTTTGGCCTGCAGTGGAGCGCCACAACAGAAGCGGGTGGAGTGGTCGTGAGCAACGAGGTGAAGATCGAAATTCTCGCCGAGTTCAACAAGGTGCAGGAAGCAGCGAAGGCAGCGTAACAGCCCGCGTCGAAACACCGAAGAAGCAAGCCCGCAGTCCGCGAAAGGATGCGGGCTTTTTCTTTTCCTGTCGGCCTGAATTGCTTATATTGCGGCCGGTTGAATCCTTGGCCATGCTCTCCATCGACTCCATATTGCTGATTGGATCGGTCCTGATCCTCTCCAGTATTGTGCTGGCGAAGCTTTCCGAGAACCTCGGTGTCCCAACGCTCCTTCTGTTTCTCGGGATCGGGATGCTCGCGGGCTCCGAGGGGCCCGGGGGAATCTATTTTGACGACGCCGGATTGGCACAGTCGATCGGCATTTTCGCCCTGGTGATTATCCTCTTTGCCGGCGGCCTCGACACAAAATGGTCACAGGTCAAACCTGTGGTTCGGGAAGCAACCGGGCTGGCAACGCTTGGCGTGCTTGTCACCGCTGTGGCTCTCGGACTTTTTGTCTCGGCTGTTCTTGGATATTCGCTGATGACCGGACTGCTTCTCGGGGCGGTTGTCTCTTCGACCGATGCGGCTGCCGTCTTCAGCGTTCTGCGGTCGAAGAGCGTCAGCCTCCGCGGCCGCCTGAAACCCCTGTTGGAACTCGAGTCGGGCAGCAATGATCCCATGGCGGTCTTTCTCACAGCGGGCTTGATCGCATTACAGACCGAACCGGGTGCGTCCGTCGGGTCCGTCATTCTCCTCTTCGTCGTGCAGATGGGCGTCGGAGCTCTCTTTGGACTTTTGTTTGGAAAAGTTATTGTATTCGTCCTCAACCGCATGAAGCTTTCCTACGAAGGCCTCTATCCTGTCCTCTCGCTTGCTTTCGCGTTCCTCGTCTATTCGGCAACGACCACGGTGGGCGGAAGCGGATTCCTTGCAGTATATCTGGCGGGCATGACGATGGGGAACAGTGAATTCATCCAGAAGAAAGGAACGCTTCGGTTCTTCGACGGTTTCGCATGGCTCAGCCAGATAGCAATGTTCCTCACCCTCGGCCTGCTCGTTTTTCCAAGCCATATCGTTCCCGTCATAGGCTCAGGACTTCTCATTTCGGCATTTCTGATGTTTGTTGCGCGGCCATTGAGCATCGCACTGACCCTCGCACCGGCCAGGCTCAGCTTCCGCGAAAAGATCTTCGTTTCCTGGGTCGGGTTGCGCGGCGCCGTACCGATTGTCCTTGCGACATTTGTCCTCACAGCGAGGCTCCCCGACGCGGAACTGATCTTCAACATCGTGTTCTTCATCGTGTTGACGTCGGCGCTTCTTCAGGGATGGTCGATGCCCGCGGTCGCGCGCCTCTTGCGCCTTGACGCGCCGCTTGACCGCGGACGCCGGTACCCCATCGAATTTGAGCCGATTGCGGGAGTCGACACGGAGCTTGTTGATCTCATCGTTCCGTACAATGCGGAGGTCGCGGGAAAATCGATCGTCGAGCTGGAACTGCCGGAGGACAGCCTCATCGTCCTCCTCAGCCGGGCGGACAGCTTCCTCGTCCCGAGCGGCGGCACGGTGCTGCTGGAAGGGGACACCATTCTGGTACTTGTGAACAAGAACAATTTGCCCGAAGTAAGGGCTATCCTTTCAAGGCAGAGACTACCGGAAAAAGATGACAAGGAGTGAGCGAGGAACGGACATCCCGCAGCGGGCCCGCCTGCTCCTGGGTCGTTTGGGGCTTATCTGCCTGCTACTTATAGTCCCGATAAAAGTGATGCGGTTCCTTTACGAAACCGAAGCAGGCATATTGCTCGTGGGAATCGTTCCAAGCCTTCTGGGGCCTGCGGGATTACTGTTTCTCATTCTGTCCGCTCCGGGAAAACTCTCTCGACCGACGTTGCTACAAACGACGTGTGCTGTCTTCGTCATTTCGATGGTGCTGGAATTCGTTCAACTTCTTCCCAGGCCCGGGATTCTTCGATATGTCTTCTATACCTTCGATTGGCTCGACATACTTGCAGGTTTTGTCAGCGTTTCTATTGGCTTTCTTGTCGCTCTCGTTGTGAGGAACACACCGCATTTCGGAACAATCGTGAAGGAGGACGTCTCATGTCGCTTGCAGACTTTTTGATAGGATCAGAGAAGAAGCCAATAATACCGTTCTTGGTTCGACTGATGGTCGGTTGCGTTTTTCTTTCTGAAGGACTCCAGAAGTTTCTCTTTGCAGAATCGCTCGGGGTCGGACGCTTCATCAAAATCGGCATTCCCGCTCCCGAGATCATGGCCCCTTTTGTCGGTGGAGTGGAGATCGTGTGCGGCGCACTCGTCCTCGCCGGGCTTTACACCCGCCTTGCCTCCGTACCTCTCATCATCAACATGCTGGTCGCAATCTCAACCACGAAGATCCCCATCCTGATCGAGAAGGGTTTCTGGGCTATGGCCCACGAGTCGCGCACAGACTGGTCCATGCTGCTCGGGTCGATCGTCCTTCTTCTCGTCGGTTCTGGCCGCTGGTCGGTGGATTCCTTGCTTGCCGACCGTGCGAAGTCAGCAGAAGAAGGGACCGGAAATTGAAAGAGCTTGCACTGCTCTTTTTGAAGCTCGGAACAATCGGATTCGGCGGTCCCGCTGCCCACATCGCAATGATGGAAGATGAAGTGGTGCGGCGGCGAAAATGGATGTCGGCCGATCATTTCCTCGACCTGCTCAGCGCAACCAACCTCATCCCGGGGCCGAATTCCACTGAAATGGCGATACACATCGGGTATCAACGTGGCGGATGGAAAGGGCTCATCGTTGCCGGAGCCAGCTTTATTCTTCCTGCAGTGACCATCACGCTTCTTCTCGCCCGTCTCTATGTCCTGTACGGCTCTCTTCCTCACCTCCAACCATTCCTTTCGGGCATCCACCCCGCAATCATAGCCGTCATTCTCACGGCCGTATTCCGGCTTGGCAGATCCGTCTCAAGGAAACCGGTTTCCGCAGCCCTTGGGGTGATGGTTGTCGTTCTCAACATGGTCGGCATTGACGAGATTCTCCTTCTCCTCGTTTCAGGCCTGCTGGGTCTCTTGTGGAGCTATCGCCACAAGCTTCTGCAAAGCACAGCAAGTCTGCTGATGATCCCGTCTTTTCTGAATTTCCAGTCTTCCGGTACCCCGGCGGTTGAACCGATTGCCACTCTCGCCGGCCTGGGATGGTTTTTCCTGAAGATTGGCTCAATGCTTTATGGCAGCGGCTATGTGCTTGTGGCATTTCTACAGGGCGGGCTTGTCGACACGCGACACTGGCTCACACAGTCGCAGCTCTTCGACGCCATTGCGATCGGACAGTTTACTCCAGGCCCTGTGCTTTCGACAGCCACTTTTATAGGCTACCTGATCCTCGGGGTTCCCGGATCAACCGTAGCAACTTTTGGCATTTTCATACCGTCATTTATCTTCGTGCTTCTCAGCAGCCCGTTCATCCCGAGATTGCGCAAATCGCCTCTCGCAAGCGGATTTCTCGACGGCGTGAACGCTGCGTCAGTGGGGCTGATGCTTGCCGTAACGATCAAACTTGCGCTGATGGCCCTTTCCGGCTGGGGTCCATGGGTTATTCTCCTCGTTGCATCGGCTCTCGTGCTCCGATGGAATATCAACGCCGCATGGATTGTCCTTGGCTCTGCAATCCTGGGATGGTTGTTTCATGTTCTGACACAATGAATAATCAAGTTCAAAGGAGCAGAAATTATGGATCGGAATATTCTCTCGCGGGTCATCATGGGAGTTCTGGGTATCGCCGTTGTCCTCCTCTTCATCTGGACTCGCTCGGTTGAAAAAGAGAACGGAGAACTGAGGGACTCCCTCGCACGCATGAATGCGGTCCTCGATTCTCTGAGGTCGCAGACCCCCGGCCTTGGAGAACGTATGTCGGCTGTGCAACTCCACACTTCGAAATTGTGGTTTGCAGGTCAAGCTCGTAACTGGAAGCTCGTCGCGTACGAAGTCCATGAGCTCGAAGAGGCGGTTGAGGCCGCAGAAGCATTGCGTGTTCGAAAGAACAACGTGGATATCACTCCTGTTCTGCAAAGCCTTCGGCAAACCCAGTTGCCGCTTTTCGAGCAGGCGGCAGAAAAGAGCGACCCTCGCGCCTTCACAGACGCATACAACCAGACGATCGAGGCCTGCAACGGATGTCATCGGGCATCCGGTTACGAGTTTATTCATATTATTACTCCGACACGGGAACCGGTGACGAATCAGCAGTGGCAAATGGGAGGACATCCTTAGTCCGCGTGAACAGTATCACTTTCAGGAGAGCCACGTGAAAGTTAGAAGATTGATGATCATCACGGTTGTTTCCATGGTCGGTTTTGGGACAGTGTATGGACAGCCCGGCCTGGGAAAATCTGGAAGTGCTTTCATTGTTCGTCCAGGCTTTGCAGACGAGAGGCTCTCGCCAGAATGGCGAAATGCGATTGAATCCAGGATGGCACCACGTCAACTTGACTCAGTGATGGCTCTCTCCAGATCCCTCCATCCCGAAGAACTTGAATGGAAGAGTTTGATCGAATCAAAGGCGGCCCGATGGGGCCTCATGAGGGATTCTCTGGGCATTCCCTTCGGAAACGAGACCCTCGATGACACTCTCTTTGTTATTGTCGGTTATATGGGTAGGGATGACGGATTCACGTACCGCTACGAAGCTGTATGCCTCGATCTGACCGCTCTCAACAGAGAATATGGTTCGGCAACTCTTCCCGAGAATCATTCCCGCATCGACCGGCTCTTCGCGCACGAATTTACGCACCTGCTCCACAAGGACTGGGCGCGCAGAAAGAATCTCAAGCTGACGTCGTTCCGGGACAGCATCTTGTGGGAATGTCTCTACGAGGGAATCGGCATGTATCGATCCCTCTCGTCGAAATGTCTTCCCGTAAACGGAGCTCCTCCGGAGATCAGCAAGACGGCGCTTGAAGAGCTGTGCCCTCTCTTTGTTGAACGACTCACGGCAATCGAATCGAAAGCAATATTCACAGAAGAAGAGAAGACGAGACTCCATAACGGGCTTTCGCGGGGACCAGTCAATAAGAAATGGGGAGCGCTTCCTGTGGGGCTTTGGCTCGCCCTGGAGGCAAAGGGAAATGATAAGAATCTTGTCCCATGGATTGATGAGGGACTGGAGTCGGTGATTCGGCTTGCGAAGAAATATTTGACGGGAGCAAACAGAAAACGATTCGATGCGGCGTTCTCCGGCTACTAAGAGCTGGCAGCAGGATCTCGCCATCGGATAAATCCGACGGCTTATGGAATCTCAGAGAAGCACAATCCCGCTTTGCGGGATTATGCATAAACGCGTTCTTTGAGCCGTCCGTTTTCAACGGATGGCATTGAGTTGGAATTCTGAGAGATGGGTCATATTTTTGTTTTTTTGCGCCGACCTTCAAGGAGCTGCCATGAAACTGAGCCGCATCCACCAGATCGCCGTTCACGCCCGGGATCTCGATGAGGCAACCGCCTTTTATCGAGACAAACTTGGAGCACGGCACATTGCGACGTTCGATCCCCCCGGCCTCGTATTCTTCGACTTCTCCGGCACAAGAATACTCCTCGAAAAGGCCGGACCAAAGGCCACCATCTATTTCACTGTCGACGACATTGAATCCGCACACGTAGAACTGCAGCCAAAAGGAATTCAGTTCAAAGCCGGTCCTCATCTAATCCACAAAGACGACAAAGGGACATTTGGCAAATCGGGAGAGGAAGAATGGATGGCCTTCTTTTCTGATCCGTCGGACAACACATTGGTACTTGCCTCACGAAGGAGGAGCGAATAGAAATGTCAATTCCAAAATGGGTAACCATTGTCAGCGGCATTATTTCCTTGATGGGCCTTTTCGTCGGGGCCTCGTTGTATCTCTCTCCCGGAACGTTCATCGAGAACGTCGATTTTTCATTGGTCGGGAGCAGGTATTTGGCAAACATGTGGGCAGCGCGACAAATAGCAATCGCATTCATCATCGGTTTTTCTCTTCTCAGGAAGAGGGCCGATTGGCTGAGACTCTCGTTGATCGCCTATTGTCTTATGAACGTCCAGGATGTCGGAATCGGAATATGGCTTGGCGATATTGGATTGACGACGGGTGCATCGATTTCCACTCTGCTCTCCGGATCGATGGTTCTTGTGCTTTCCAAGAAAGCCCCGGCATAGCGAGAGATCAATGGAACCATTCGCAATACCGTTTTCTCAATCGGCAGTCGACGACCTGAGAAAGAGACTGCAAGGTACACGTTGGCCCGACCAGGTTCCGGGGACAGGATGGGAATACGGGACCCACCTGATGTATCTGAAGGAGTTGTGTTCCTTTTGGGAGAGGGAGTTCGATTGGGAAAGACAGGTCTCCTCGCTCAACTCCTTCCAACACTACAAGACACAAATTGACGATTGCCTGGTCCATTTCGTTCACGAGCGCGGGAAAGGGCCGAAGCCGACTCCCATCATCATCTCACACGGCTGGCCGAGCTCGTTCGCCGAGATGTTGAAGATCATTCCCATGCTGACCGATCCTGTGCGATTCGGCGGACGACCCGAGGATTCTTTTGACGTTGTCGTCCCTTCCCTCCCGGGATTCGGATATTCCTCTCCGCGAAAACACGGGCACATGAGAGCTCACGAGCTGTGGGCCAAGCTCATGACCCAGGTGTTGGGTTATCCTTCATTCATCGCCCAAGGTACCGATGTCGGAGCCGGCGTCACCTCTCTGCTTGGATATTTCTTCCCCGATTGTGTCCGAGGCATTCACATCAGCAGCGTGGATCTTTTGTGGCCCGATCCTCTTCCGGCGGAATCCGAATTAACGGAAAATGAGAAGAATTACATGACCAGTTTCAAAAAGTGGGAACGCGAAGAAAACGGATACGGCCACATTCAGGGAACGCGGCCGCAGACGCTGGCATACGGCCTGAACGATTCACCCGCGGGCCTCGCAGCGTGGATCGTCGAGAAATTCAGGGCATGGAGCGATTGCGGAGGAGACATCGAGAGCCGATTCACGAAGGATGAGCTGTTAACCACCGTCATGATCTATTGGACCACTCAGACCATCAATTCATCCATGCGTCACTATTATCATTACACGAACAACGTCAATCTTCCGAAGCGAAAACCGGGCGGGAGAATCGAGGTTCCGACGGGTGTCGCGATGTTCCCGGGCGAAAAAGACCTCCTTGTGCCGCGCGAGTTTGCAGAGCGATCGTACAACATTTTGCATTGGACCGACCTTCCTCGGGGCGGGCATTTCGCCGCTATCGAAGAACCGGAGTTGTTGGTTGAAGACATAAGAGCGTTCGCACGAAAGCTGCGGACCTCTTAGGGTCGGAATGCCATTCCGACCTACATCGGATGGCTTGCATTCTGTGTCATCCACTGCTACATTGACTTCATGAGTTCCTCAGAACCGCTGCCGGATTTTTCCTTCTGATTTGCCCGATGATCTGACCGTCCATATGAGAATTCTTGCACTCCTTTCGGTCCTCGTCGGAGCATGTACAGTCGGTTCCTCCCAGATACTAACGGTCAAAGACCGCGAGACCGGACAAATACTTGAAATGGCCACGCTGGTAAGCGAGGCCCCCAAGGCATCCACGACAACGGATTCAAGCGGAAGGGCTGATGTCTCCGCATTCAGCGGATCCGAGCGAATTGAAATTCGCTTTGTGGGGTATAAGACGGAAATCAAAAGCTACGACGACCTGGAACTCGCCGGTTTCACACTTCTCCTCACCCCAACCGTACTCACGCTCGATCAGGTCGTCGTCTCGGCAACCAGGTGGAGCCGTCCAGCGATGGATACCCCCGAGAGAATCGCGACAATTTCCCCGGAGAATCTTTTCCTCCAGAACCCCCAAACCGCTGCTGATCTCTTGACAACGTCGGGAGAGGTGTTCATGCAGAAAAGTCAGCAAGGGGGCGGAAGTCCGATGATACGCGGATTCTCGACAAACCGGCTTCTGTACACCGTCGACGGCGTTCGCATGAACACTGCAATCTTTCGGTCGGGCAATATTCAAAATGTCATCTCTCTCGATCCATTCGCGACCGAACATGCCGAGGTCATGTTTGGCCCCGGTTCGGTGATTTATGGAAGTGATGCGATCGGCGGGGTCATGAGCTTCCAAACGATCACTCCGCGGTTTTCCCTTTCCGACAACCCGATCGCAGGAACGAAGGCGGTGATCCGAACCTCATCGGCGAACAGCGAAATGACGGGGCATGTGGATCTCAACATCGGCTGGACCAGATGGGCGTTGGCGACCAGTCTCTCCTACTTTGACTACGGGGATCTCACGATGGGAAAGCATGGCCCGGCAGAATATCTGCGCCCGTCGTATGTCCAGCGCCAGGACACCATGGACGTTGTGACTTCAAATCAGAATCCCAGAATCCAGAAGCCGACAGGATACGTGCAATTCAATCTCATGCAGAAGCTGCGATACGCTCCGAACGACGATTGGGATTTTCAATACGGTTTCCATTATTCAGCCACGACCGATTATTCACGCTATGACAGGCTAATCCTCTACCGGAGCGGATTGCCACGAAGTGCGGAGTGGTACTACGGGCCGCAGATCTGGATGATGAACCACCTGGCAATACTCCATGACGGTTCCACGGCATTCTTTGACCGGATGACGGTTCGTCTTGCCCACCAGTTCTTCAAAGAAAGCCGCAACGACAGAGATCTGAACAGCAACGAACTCAGAAAGAGAGTCGAAAGGGTCAACGCTTATTCCCTCAACGTCGACCTTAACAAATCGGTTGGCATGGGAGAGGTGCTGTTCTACGGGGTTGAGGCTGTATACGACAATGTGAACTCGCAAGGGACGGATGAGAACATCAGAACCGGCGCG
>Ga0209002_10001426_pt1 | contig 19360 bp, 25 predicted proteins | sample Rifsed16ft2_FD_184010 | JGI IMG/M metagenome (GOLD analysis project Ga0209002, IMG submission 184010) | Soil microbial communities from Rifle, Colorado, USA - sediment 16ft 2 (version 2) | ecosystem: Environmental > Terrestrial > Deep subsurface > Rock core/Sediment | place: Rifle, Colorado... | reverse complement strand
CAGGGCCGCGCGGTCCGGGGCAGGGCTCCCCAGGACCATCGTCTCGAGGGTGCGCAGGTCGTCCGAGACACCCGCCCAGACGTCGGACGCCGTGCGGGCGAAGGTCCCGTCCCGGAGCTCGACGATCAGGTTCGCCTCGTCACCAGGGTCCTGCGCGAACCGCTGCCGGAGGACGGGCTCGACGACGACCGCCCAGGCGGGGAGGCCTCGGGACTCGGCGGCCATGATCTCTTCGCGCGTGGCGTAGCAGGGGTCCCCCGCCCCGGCGCAGTAGAGGTACGTCCCGCGGACCGCGTCCTTCTGGATCCGGTACGATTCGGCGGTGATCGGGCTCACGAAGTACTCGGGGAGCGCGCCGATCCCCGCGCCCGGGACCACCGGGGCGGGGCCGTCCGCGGGGCTCGCGGCGGGCGAGGGCCCTCCAGGGGACGCGGCCGCGGCTCGCGGGAGCGCCCCGCCGAGTCCGCCCAGGAGCAGGACCGTTAGGAGAGCAAGGGTGAGGAACCGCGTTCCCGCACGAATGGCCACGCCGCTCGGAGAATTCCCCGCCAAAATCCCCATCGCCGCGTCGCCCCAGTTCGGCCGTGATAGATTCGCGGGCTTATATCAAACTACGTCTGCCATTCCGTGGACCGCGGAAGGGCGGGATCAGATCAGCTTCCAGTCCCGGAGCACGTCCTCCAGGTTCGGGTGGCCGATCTCGTCGAGCTCGTACCGCACGTGGGCGACGGGTTTGTCCGCCTTCAGCACCCGCCCGAGATCGATCGGCGTGCCGCTCACGACGACGTCGCACGGGACCGCGTTGATCGTCTCCTCGAGCTCCTTGATCTGCTTCGGGCCGTACCCCATCGCAGGCAGGACCTTCCCGAGGTGCGGGTACTTCTTGAACGTGGCCTTGATCGAGCCGACCGCGTACGGCCGCGGGTCCACGATCTCCGACGCGCCGAACCGCTGCGCGGCGATCGTCGCGGCCCCGAACGTCATCCCGCCGTGGGTGATCGTGGGCCCGTCCTCGATCACGAGGGCCTTCCGGTTCCGGATCGGCTCCTGGTCCGCGAGGGTGATCGGCGAGCCCGCCTCGACGACGACCGCGTCCGGGTTCACGGACTGGGCGTTCCGTCGCACCGTCTCGACGTCCTCGGGCTTCGCGGTGTCCACCTTGTTGATCACGACGACGTCCGCCATGCGGAGGTTCGTCTCGCCCGGGTAGTAGGCGACCTCATGCCCGGGCCGCAGCGGGTCCGCGACGACGATGTGGAGGTCCGGCTTGTAGAATGGCGTGTCGTTGTTCCCGCCGTCCCAGATCAGGACCTCGCACTCCTTCTCCGCCCGCCGCAGGATCGCCTCGTAGTCCACGCCCGCGTACACGATGATGCCCTTGTCGATGTGCGGTTCGTACTCCTCCCGCTCCTCGATCGTGCACTGGTACTTGTCCAGGTCCTCGTACGTGGCGAACCGCTCGACGGCCTGCTCCGCCAGTTCCCCGTAGGGCATCGGGTGCCGCACGACGACGACCTTCTTCCCGTGGGCCTGGAGGATCTGCGCGAGGCGGCGGGTCGTCTGGCTCTTCCCCGCGCCGGTGCGGACCGCGGTCACGGCGATCACGGGGACGTTCGCCTTGAGCATCGTCTCCCGCGTGCCGAGGAGGACGAAATCCGCGCCGAGCGCGTTCGCGAGGGACGCGCGGTGCATCACGTACGCGTAGTCCGTGTCGCTGTACGAGAACACGACCTCGTCGATCTCGAGGCGGATGATGAGGGAGGGCAGGTCCTCCTCCGGGTAGATCGGGATGCCGTCCGGGTACAGCGGGCCGGCGAGGGAGGCGGGGAACTTCCGGCTCTCGATGCCCGGGATCTGGGTGGCGGTGAACGCCCGGACGCGGACGCTCGGGTCGTCCTTGAACACGACGAGGAAGTTGAAGAAGTCCCGTCCTGCCGCGCCCATGATCAGGACGTTCCGGGGTTCCGCGCTGCGCGGCTCGGCCATGGGGGTTCGGAAACCGAGGGGCCTTAAGGCCTTTCCCGTGGAATGGTATAGGCTGAACGATGTCTCCGCACCGAGCGGGGCCGCCCGCGCACAGGCAGCATGCTGCCTGTCGTCCGGTGCCGGCCGACGGCCGGTGGGGGTGGCAGAGGCGGGGATTCGCCGATGCGGGACGCGGGCCCCAGTCAGCATCCTGACTGTTGCCTCCATGGAGTACTTTCGGGCATCTCCTCCCGGAACAGCTATTATATAGCCGTTCTTATGGATGTCCATGACCGATAGCGATCTCTGGATCCTGTCGTACGACGTCGACGGGCACGACCGGGCGACGTCCGTGCGCGTGTGCCGGCTCATCTTCGGCCGCAGGAACACGACCACCCGCGAGGGGAACCCCGCGACGTACGAGCAGCCGGGGTTCATCCACCGCCCCGGGGTCGTCTGGGTGGGCCAGTCCGTCCTGATTCTCCCGCGAAAGGACGCCTACGAGCTCCGCGATCGCTTGGAGGGCCTTGGGGCCTCCGTGGGCCTCGGGCGGCTCGTCATCGACGGTGCGAATCTCGATGCGTTCCGGCGGCGCCGGCGACGGGGGCGCAGGGCCCGCGGGTCCCAGTCAGCATGCTGACTGTTCCGCGGTGTCGCCGTGACTCGGGCGCTTCCGCGAGAGACCATCCATGGCCGGCAAGCTGAGATAGCAGGATTTGATTCGCTCGCCGGATGGCGGACCGCGTGGCCGCCCTGAGGCGGGAGGTCGAGAGGGGAATTCGGGCCGGTGGCAAACGCCGCGCGGATCCGTGGCTCCAGAAGTACGTCGGCTCCCCCGTCCCCGTCCTCGGCCTCGGGACGGCCGAGATGCGGGCGATCCTGAACGGCTTCGCGAAGGCACATCGGGATCTGGACGCCCGCACCGTGCACGCGCTCGCGGACTCCCTGTGGCGGGGGCATGTGGCGGAGGAGCGATGGGCGGGCATCGGGATCCTCGAGCGATACTCCGCGGTCTGGAACGAAGCGTCGTGGCGGATGGCGGACCGCTGGGTCGACGACGCGGTGGGCTGGGGCCTCTGCGACTCGTTGGGGGCGGGACCGATCGCGGACATGGTGTACGCCCGCCCTGCCCGCTTCCGCGATCTCCTCCGGTGGACGCGATCGGATAACTTCTGGAGGCGACGCGTCTCGACGTACGCCCTGAAGCGCTTCGTGCGGGCGGGCGAGCTGGACAAGCCCCTCGCCCTCCTGGAGCGGCTCCTGTACGACCCGGAGTTCTGGGTGCAGCGGGCCGTCGGCACGTGGCTGCGGGAGTGCTGGAAGAAGGACGAGCGGAGGGTGCGGGGATTCCTGTTGAAGCACGCGCGCGGGCTCCCGCCCGTCACGATAACTGTGGCCACGGAGCGGGCCCCCAAGACCTTCCGGGAGGAACTCCGGAGGAAGGCGGGCCCCCGAAGGAAGAGAGCCTCCTGACGTCTCTATCGCTGGAGCCGAGAAACACGTACTGTGAGGTCGTTCATCCGGTCCGCGACTTCGGAGATCGCGGCTTTGATTCGGTCTCGAAGATCGATGACCACTCCTCGGGCGAGAGGCGAGTCTTCAACGCTTCTTTCAGCGTCTTGAGCTGCGTCGGCGAGCCCCGCGAGGATTTCCGCGACATCATCCACCCAACCGTTGTAAGCCTTACTTAAGAATTCCCACTTCGCGTCGCTGAGGGGCACGTGTCCACGTCACCGCCTCTGATGGAAGCCCCGTGCATGGGATGCCGGTGTCGGATACATGTACGGTCCCTGCAACCTTTTATGCCGCCCTCCCATTTGCCCGCCGGATGCCGGAGTACCGCATCCCGCCCGACGACGTGATCAAGGCGGCCCTGGCCCGCGTCTTCCAGACCCGCCACGAGGTCCCCTCGCAGCGGGCGCTGAAGCGGCTCGTCGAGCGGGACCTCCGCGGCTCGGAGAACTTCCGCGTCGGTGGGGAGCGGATCCGGCACCTCGCGATCGACTCCGGGCTCGTCGGCCTCCAGATTCACACGCGGGAGTCCGAGCAGAGGCGCGGCCTCACGAAGTGCCCCGTGTGCGGGGAGCGGGTGAAGCGGCTGAAGAACATGACCGTCTTCGGCGGCACCGTCACCCTCGGGTTCAAGTGCCTGAAGTGCGGGTACTGGTCCGGCCTGAAGCGCCGCGTCCCGACGCGGTACGTGTTCACGAGGCACTGAGCGGATGCGGGTGTTCTACGAGGACGGCATCGTCGTCCAGGACGGGATCAAGGAGGTGATCCTGGACCCGGCGCGGCCGATGCCGGGCTCGATTGTGAGCCACGGCCACCTCGACCACCTCACGGCGGGCGGGGTGATGACCCCGGAGACGCTGGAGATCCTGAAGGTCCGGAAGAAGACGAGCGTCGCGACGCCCCTCCCGTACGACCGCGAGCGGGAGGTGAACGGCTTCCGCGTCCGCCTCCGGGATGCGGGCCACGTCTTCGGGTCCGCGATGATCCGCGTGGACGACCTCCTGTACACGGGGGACATGAACCCGGAGGGCGGGGTCACATGCGGGAAGGCCGTGCCGGAGCGGTGCACGACCCTGGTGATCGAGGCGACGTACGGGAAGCCGTACCTCAACTTCCCGCCGAAGCACGTCGTGGAGGCGGACCTCCTGAACTGGGTCGAGTTCGAGCTCGGCTCGGGCCCCGTCGCCCTGGGCGGGTACGAGTTCGGGAAGGCCCAGGAGCTGATCGCCCTCGTGAACCGGCTCAAGGTCGAGGTCGCGGTCTCGGACCGGATCGCGGACATCGCGGACGTGTACCGGGCGAGCGGTGTCAAGCTCCAGTACCGCCGGATCTCGGAGCTCCAGGAGTCCGAGCGGAAGGACCCGCGTGTCTACGTGCTGCCCCGCGGGTGGCTCCGCCCGCCCCTCGAGGAGAGCGTTTCGTGGCTCGGACAGATCGGCCTGAAGGCCGCGTACTGCTCCGGGTGGTGCACGATCTACGACTTCACCCGCTCGTACGGGCTCGACGCACAGTTCCCGCTGAGCGACCACGCGGACTTCGACGACCTCCTCCGCTTCGTGGACGCGTGCCGCCCGAAGCGCGTGTACACGGTGTTCAGCCACCCCGTGGACCTTGCGAAAGAGATCGAGCGGCGGCTGCGGATCCCCGCGGAGCCGCTGAAGCCGAAGGGGGAGCGCCGGACACCGGGGAAGCGGAGCACATGAGGAGCGCGGCGGAGTCGGACCTCGTGATGGCGAAGCTCGAGGACGGCGAGGACTTGTTCGCGAGCCTCGCCCAGATTGTGAAACGACACCGCATCGAGAGCGGCGCGGTCCTGTGGGGCATCGGCATGGTGCGGGACTTCGAGGTCGGGTACTACGACGGCAAGGCGTACCGGAGGCGGGCGTTCCCGAAGCCCCACGAGCTCCTGTCCCTCCATGGCAGCATCGCGACTCGCGCGGACCCGCCCTTCCACCTCCACGTCGCGGCGGGGAACTCGACGCACGCGGTCGTGGGCGGGCACCTCTTCAAGGCCACGGTCTCGACCCTGAACGAGATCTGTGTCGCGCGCTTCGAGTCGATCCGCCTGGGGCGGGCCCTCAGTCCGAGGAGCGGGTTGCGGGAGCTGACCGTGGAAGGCGGGCGTTCCGGATCTGGAACCAGTAGGTGACGAGCGCGAGGCCGCTCATCCCCGCGGCGACGTACATCGGGAGCAGGTAATTGTTGCCGGTCGCGAGCACCCCGCCGACGAGCGGGCCGACGATGGAGGAGATGCTCATCACGCTGCCCAGGATTCCGCCCGCCGTCGCGGTCTCCCGGTTGCGCTCCGTGATGAACTGCAGCGCTCCCACGTAGAGCGTCGCCCACGCGAGCCCGAGGAGGACCTGCGTCAGGAGGATCTGCGCGAAGTCCCGGGCGAACGTGAACGAGAGGAACGTCGCCGCGGACGCCGCGAGCCCCACCGCCACGAGGCTCGTGCTCCGGAAGCGGTCGAGCTCCCGCATCACGAGGAACTGGACGATCGGGTTCAGGGTGTACGCGATCCCGATCTGGAACCCCGTCATCCCCAGGGAGTCCCGCATGTACAGCGGGAAGATCACCCAGACCATGTTCGCGCCCGTGTGGCGGATCAGCATCGTGAGGTAGATCGGGAGGTTCCGCTTGATGAGGGCCACGGGGAACAGCGGGACCGTCATCGTGCCCTCGCCCGCGGGGGGCGCGCCCGCGGAGGCCGCGAAGCCCGCCAGGAACAGGATCGAGGACATCACGAAGATCGGCCTCGTGTCCCCCGTCGCGAGCAGCGCCGCGAACCCCGCCAGGAGCGTCCCGAGGGCCCACCCGAGGGAGCCCCAGGCTGCGAAATGGCCCATCAGCCGGTCCGCGGAGCGGGCGTAGGCGAGGAGCGCGGCGGGGTACATGCCGACGCAGAGCCCGAGGAACACGCGGGTCAGGACGACCGTGACGGGGTCGGAGGCGAAGAGCTGGAGGAACGCAGCGAGCGCGCCGAGGAGGAGGCCCGCCCGCAGGATCCGCCCGGCCCCGTGGATATCCGCAGCGCGGCCGAACAGGTACGACGACACGAGGATCGAACCGCTGTACGCGGCCACGATGAAGCCGAGCTGCTCCGTCGTCGCCCCGAGCTGCTGGGCCCACAGCGGGATGAAGATCAGGGATGCGGACACGGCCGCGTTCGAGAGGAAGTTGATGTGGCGGGGGAGCACGCGGTTCCGAGACACGACCAATTGATAAAGGCTCCGAGCCCGCTACCAGGCCGCCCGATCGAGCTCGCGCTCCTCCTTCGTCTTCTTCCGGAAGGCGCGGTAGTGCGCGCGGCACAGGTGGGCCCGCCGGCCGACGTTCTCGAGCTTGAGCTCCGGGAGAACCTGCTTCACCTTCGCGGCGGAGAGGGAGCGCGCGGCGGGCTCGCCGCAGCCCGTGACCGCGCACACCTCGGGCTCCTCCTCGGGCGCCATCGGGGCGCGGCATCTTGGCGGACACGTTAAGGCTTTCGCGTCCCGCGGGGGCCCGGACCCAGGGGTGGCGGGCCGGTCACATCATCTCGTCCAGGACCTCGCGGAGCTCCTGGCACCGGCGCTCGACCTCGAGCTTCACGAGCCCGAGGTTCACGGTGGCCTCGAGGACGACGAGGAACGTGAACCCGTTCCCCAGGGACCGCACGAGGACCTTCCACCCGCTGCTCTCGATCAGCACGTCCTCCGGGCGCTCGAGGCCCAGCGTGACGCAGACGTTCTTCGCGGCGGACATCGCGAGGGTCGCCATCGCGGTCGCCGCCATCGTGTTCGGCCCCCGGTCCAGGGACACGACGGGGAGCCCGTTCGGGTCCCCGACCGCGAGGCTCCGGGAGCCGGGGATCGCGAGGGCGAGGACCTCGAGGACCTGCTGGAGGCGGACCTCCGGGGAGAGGCTCACCCGCACGGTCGCCCGCGTCTCGACAAGCGTCGCGTTCAACACGACGCCCCCCGCGGGCCGATCGGGGCCGAGGCCTCGGAGAAGACGTCGCTGTCCGCGACTGCCCGTCGCGGTTCGTGGCCCACGGGTCCTATCGTTCCCTTCGCCCGACTTAAGGCCTCACGTCCCGCTACCCGGAGTGATTCTAAGATAGGGAAATGCCCGATGGCCGCGACGGCAAGCCGGTACGGGCCGCGTTCGCCTCCCGGCTAACGAATTCCGAAGCCTCTCCCCGGCCCGCGTCCATGCCGCGGCCGTGGCGGGACGGGCCCTCGGGTGGCGGTGGCTGCCGGTCGGTCTGCTCGCGCTCGGCATCGCCCTGCGGGTCCTCGCAATCGTCCGCATCCCCGTCGCCTCCGATGCAGCGGAGTACGCGGTCCTCGGGCGGTCTCTCCTGGAGGGCCGCGGGATGTGGCTGCCGTGGGGCGAGTACTGGGACCTCGCGGTGTGGACCCCGGGCCCGAGCCACCACTATCCGCCCGTGTACCCGCTCTACCTCGCCCCGTATCTCGCCGCGTTCGGCTTCGACCCGATCGCGGTCCAGACCGCCGCCCTCGTGGCGGGCCTCCTCCTGCTCGGCGTGTACTTCCGCGCGACCGTGTCCTTATTCGGGCGGGACAAGGCGCTCTGGTTCACCGCTCTCCTCGCGCTCGACCCGGTCCTGATCGCGACGACGGGCACAGGGTACGCGGAGAACCTCGTGACCCTGCTCTTCGTCGTCACGGTCGCAGCGATCCTGAAGAGCCTCAAGGAGCCGAAGTGGATCCTCGTCGCGGGCCTCGCGGCCGGCATCGCGTACCTCACGAAGAGCTCCGTGGGCCCGTTCTTCCTGATCGCGGGCCTGGCGGGCTTCGCATGGCGGTTCAAGTTCGTCCGCTGGGCCGTGTTCAAGGACCGCTGGTACCTCGCCGCGATCGGCGTCTTCGGGACGCTGGCGGGCGGGTGGGCCCTCCGGAACCTCGCTCTGTTCTGGGACGGCACCGCGGGGAACCTGCTCGTGGCGTGGCAGACGAGCGCCTGGTTCTCCCGCGCGACCTCGCCGGCCTTCGCGAACCTCGGCGACTACCTCTGGATCCTGGCGGTGCGACTGCCGTTCTTCATCGCCCTCTTCCTCCTCGTGGCGGGGCCCTTCTGGCGGGAGATCCGCCGCCTCCCGCTCCTGCGGGACGAGGAGGCGAGCGCCCTCGGCCTCGCGGTCGGCCTCACGTACGTCCTCGCGTGGCTGATCTCCGGGGCCCTGTGGGTCGTCGAGCGCTCCGCCGTGTTCTGGGCGGACCTCACCCGCTACGTCGTGTTCGCGAACCCTGTCGTGTGGTGGATGGCGGCGAAAGGCGGGGACCCCGCGACGCCCACGTTCCGGAGGCGTTTCGCGGTCGCCGCGGCGGCCCTCCTCGTCGTGAACGCGGCCGCGTTCCTCACGCCCGTGGGCGGGGTGTTCCAGGCGTACGGCGAACTGCGGGAGCGGGCCCAGCCCGGCGACGTCGTGGCCCTGGACCACCTGAGCAAGTACGAGGCCGCGATCCACCTCGCGGGGACGGGCGTGGAGCTCGAGCCGTACTCGCCCGCCACGACCGCGGACTACATCGTCTCCTCGAACGTCACCCGCCAGTACGCCGGCTACGACCTGGTGGACATCTACCGCGGCGGGAACGGCACCGCCGTGATGCCGGAGTTCGGGGCGGCCCTCTGGTCCCGCGGGAAGTGAGTCCCGCGGTTGCATCCGTGTTCCAAAGGGTTTATGAAGGCGCGGTACTCTGTATCTCGGCAAGATGGGGTCGAACGGACGGACCTGGACCGCGATGCTCGCGTTCTTCGCCTTGGCCATCCTGATGGCCGCGCTGGGCCGGGAGCCCGTCCGAGCGTCCCCCGTCTACGACGACCGTGAGCCCGCGGTGATTGCGGTGCCCGCGCTCGTCCCGCCGACGTACCTCGTCGTTTCTCGCTGAGCGAGAGCACCTTTTCGGGGTGACTCCATGCATTCTGGACTAGAGCTAGAGAGCCGCAGGCGCATCTACGAATACCTGACCGCGAACCCCGGCGTCCACCTGCGCCGGATAGGGCAGGCCCTGGGCATGTCCACGGGCATGCTCTCGTACCACCTCGGGGTCATGGAGAAACAGGGCCTCCTGCTGTCCGAGGCCGCCCGCCACCGGCGGCGGTACTACCTCGCCCAGTCGTACCGCGAGGAGCAGCGCCGTGTCGTCGCGCTGCTGCGGGAGCGCGTGCCGCGGACCGTCCTCGTGGACCTCGCGATGCAGGGCGTCCGGACGTTCGCGGATCTGCTGCGGATCACCGGGGTCACGAAGTCCACCCTGTCCTATCACCTCGCGAAGCTCGTCGCGTCCGCCGTCGTGACGCGGGCCCGGCGGGACCGCGAGAGCGTGTTCGCGCTCCGCGACGGCGTGGCCGTGGCGGACCTGATTCTGGGCTGCGCGGGCAGCCTCCCGGAAGAGGCCGTGGGACGCTTCGTGTCCGTCTGGCCCCGCCTCCAGGCCTTGCGGGAGCGCCAGGCCGCCGCCTTGGCCCTCGGGGCCCAGCCCACGTGATTCCAGGGACGGTCGCCTCGTCCATTGACGGCGGCGTGCGTCCGCAACCGCTATGGACCCTCCCGACAATCCCCCCGGGGGGTTAGGAATGCGAATCCGAGTTCTCGGCGAGCCCATCGCGGTGAAGTCGGGAAAGAAGACCGCCGCGCTGAAGGCCTGGATTGAGCGCGTGCGGGCGGAATCCGCGAGTCGGAGACTGCCCCCTGGGCGATACCGCGTCCGCCTTGACTTCGTCCTACCTCGCGAACGGTACCAGGCCGCGGACCTCCAGAACCCGCACGGGAAAGACCTTGACAACCTCGTCGCCCCCGTCTTCGACGGTCTCTCCAAGGCGGTGCTGAAGGAAGCGGGAGGGGATGGCGCGATCGTCGAGCTCGTCGCCACGAAGCGCGCCGCGCGGGAGGCGGAGCCCCCCGGAGTCCGGATCACCGTGTCGCCGCGGTGAGGGATTGACGTCTACTCCATCTGGATGATCGAGTAGACGTTGTCGTCCGCGTCCAGGAACCTCGCGGACCACCCGCCCCAGGGCTGCTTCTCCGCCTTCTGGCTGAACCGCACGCCCCGCGCGATCAGGGCCTCCTGCACGCCCTGGATGTCCCGTGTCGCGAAGCCGATTGAGGTGTTCTCCCCGAGGTGGGCGAGGTCCGCGTCGTAGTCTGCGGGGTTGTCGTACATCTCCCGCGTCGGCGCGAAGGGCATGATCGCGGTCCCCTTCGGGCTCAGGCGGTACACCGTGAACGCCTCGCCTTCCGTCCCCTGGGTCTTCTTCCCTCTCATTCCGAGGGCCTTCGTGAAGAAGAGCCCGCCTTTCGCGGCGTCCCGCGAGACGACCGTGACGAACTCGAGCCGCTGGAGGCCCGCCCTCCGGACCTTCGGCCGGGACGGCTGCTGGAGGAACAGGACGTTCCCGTCGGGGTCCCAGAACCGCGCGAGCAGCGAGGACTCGCTCTCCATCTCGACCTTGACCCCCCGCCGCTTGAGCTGCTCGATCGTCCGCTTGAGGTCTGTCGTGGAGAACCCGACCCCGGTGACGGTCCCGATCTGCTTCCGGCCCGCCTCGTACATCTCCGGCCCCCACGACTCCGCGGGCTGCCACAGGTTCAGGGACGCGTCCTCCCCGCCCTTCGTGGCGCCCAGCGCGATGTAGCCGTTCTTCCGGTCCTCGCTCCGCACCTTGAGCCCGATCGTTCTCGTGTAGAACCGCTTCGCCTTCGCGTAGTCCCGCGTGAAGATCCCCACGTCGCCCAACGAATCCAGTTTCGGCATGCCGAACTCCCCCAAGCTGGTGGAGAACGCCGTCCATCGTCATAAAGGACGCGGTCGGGGTGGCGGGCTCGACCACAACCCTGGGCAAGACGGATATCCTCGGACGCGGTTGCTGCCTTGGCGAGGCGGGGCCATGGCGGTCGGCCCGGATATGGGGGTCGCGCGGTTCGCGGCCGCGAAGTTTGCTCTGGAGAAAGTGCCCGACCTGCGTCCCGTCATGCGGCGGTACGACACGCTTTCTATCGGCGCCGCACTCATCGTCGCGTCCATTTCGTTCCTCGTCTCCGCGGCGGCTGTCGCCACGGGCATGAACCCCGCGGCCGCGAGCGTTGTCGTGGCCGTGCTGGTCACCGCGACCGCCGCGGGAGCTCTCCTGTCCCTCATGGCGTGGTTGCAGTCCGAGCTCCAGCGAGTCCTGACGCCTGCGTACAACGCGTTCGTGGAATGGCGGCTTGAGCTCGAGAAAACGGGGGTTAGGGGAGTGGCCGGAGCGGTCACGGCGTCGACCTGGCTCGAGTTCCTGCTCGGAAGGATCGAGGGATCGACGAAGTGGCTCGAGATTCTCATCGCCGCGGCGGGGCTCATCCCGGCTGCCGCGGTGAGCGGGGCGGGGACGGCTCTCGCGGGAGGGCCCACGGCGCTCGCCGTGGCGGCCACGGCGGTCAGCGTCGGCCTCGCCTCCATCGCGGTCGCGCGGGTCGCCGCCCGCCGGCGCCTCCTCCTGTTCCTCGCCGAGCTCATCCTGGGGCAGACCGTGTCGGAGCCGAAGGATATTGCATCGATCTACTGGACCGTTCTCAGGAGGAGGACGCGCCGATCCCCGCGATGAGGCACAACTCCTCCGGACCTACGCGACCGGGCCCTTGAGGATCTCCCGCAGGAAGCTCGTCCCGTAGCACCCGGGGGTCAGGGCGAACCGCAGGCTCAGGGTGCCCTCGCCCGCCTCCCACTCCAGGTCCCGCAGGGGCGCGAGGAGCTCCCGCCGCGTCCCCCGCGACGAGAGCCTCGGCATCGCGGGGATCACGAAGTCCGGCCGCCGCAGGCCCTCCGAGGCGACGACCCGCTTCTCGATCTCCCCTGCCCGCCCCGCGGCGAACTCGGACTCCGAGCCGAAGAGGACGCCGCTCACGAAGGCCTTCCCCGCCCGGCACTGGGCCGCCGCCTTCTCGAGGTTGTTGCACTCCACCGGGATCTCGCGGTCCCGGTCCGGGCGGCCGTCCGGGCGGGCCGCGAGGACGACGTCCCCCTCGATAGGCTCGCCGAGCGGCAGGCCCTCCCGCATCCGCTCGCTCAGGATCCGGTTGAACAGGTACGACTGGTACCCGTGGACGAACATCAGCAGGAGGTTGATCGGGAGCGCCTGGAGCGCGCCTACGAAGTCCTCCGGGTCCTGGGCGAGGCGGTTCAGGATCGCCTTCTCAAAGCCCCACTCCCTCGGGTATTCCCGCAGCGCGGCCGCGTAGTCGCCGGTCGCCTCGAGCCCCTCGCGGACCGCGTACGATTCGTCCCCCTCCCCCTCGATCGGGTTCGCGACGTACGCGTGCACGGCCTCTCGGAACTCGCCGCGGACGATGTGCCGCCCTACGACGTGCGTGATCGGCCGCACGGAGCCGAACCGCTGGACGCCGAAGAAGTTCGGGAACCCGCCATGGAGGCGGAGCTCGCGGGCGACCGCCTCAGCCCGCGTCTCGATCTCCTCCTTCGGGAGCGGGATCTCCCGCACGACGACGCGGAACCGGTTGCCCAGGAGGTCCCCGATCTCCAGCCGCTTGTCCGTGCGGAACGTGTCGAGGACCTCGACGTCCTTCAGGGTGAGCGACTCGAGGAGCTCCGGCAGGGCCTCGAACTGGACGAGCTGGGTGGTCACGGCACGGCGGTCCTTCGTCCCCGCGAACGCGATCCGCTTGCGGCTAATGCGCAGGCGACGGGCGAGCTCCCGCACGAGGCGGTTCGTCTCCCAATTCCGCGTGCGGAGCCGGGCTGCGGTGTACCGCCCGCCCTCGGAGCGGGGCAGGTCCACGGAGACCTCGTCGACGACGAAGTCCTCCGGGGAGGCCTTCAGCCGCCCGCCGAGGCCCGGGGCCGTCGTGAGGTACCCGGAGATTCCGATGACGCCCTCGTCCATCCGGCGAACCCAAGGCGGGCGGCGTATTTGAGGACGCGAGGCGGGCCTAGTCGAAGCCCCGCTCCTCCCGCACGGACTCCGCGACGCGGGTCGCGAGCCCGAGGTTCATCCCGAGGGCCTTCGCGATGTCCGACGCGGGCGCCCAGGGGCGCTTCCGGAGGTACCGCTCGACCGCGGTGCGGGCCCGCAGCTCCGTCCACGCGCCCGCCCTGGAACCACCCGCCCCTTCGGAGACCTCGAACCGGGAGGGTCCCGGCTCCTCGAAGACGGGCGGGGGCGCCATGGACTCCTTGATCTCGACGGTCCACTGGGAGATCTCCGCCTCGACGACCTCGAGCCACTCCAGGATCTTCGAGATCTCCGGGTCGGCGGGCGCCGCCGCCGCGGGGGTCGTCTGTGAGGCCGCGTTCGCCGCGGAGACGGGGGCGGCGGGGAATGGCTCCAGGGCGGCGGGACCCGCCACCGACTCGAAGAGGGTCTCGGTCCGGCCCCAGGGGGCCGCGCGGGAGGACCTCTGGTACGCGGGGCGGGCGTGCCGGGGCATTCCCTGCTCCCAGATCGAGAGGCACGCGAGCGCGCCGACGGACAGGATGATCGCGAGGAGGAACCAGAAGTGGCGGGGGAGGGACACCGGAAGGATCCGGTCGATCGGGATCGGCCAGGGCCCGTACAGGAGCACCGCGAGGACGAGGAGCGCGACCGCTGCGACGCCTGCGGCGCGGGCGCTCCTATCCGTGCGGGGCGGCTGCCCTGCCCGTCCCCCCGTCATCACGGGACGCCATGGACTCCTGACGGGATACGGCTTCCACTCCGCCTATCAAACGCGATTATCGGGATGCGGAACGGCTCGCCCGTGGCGGGAGGAGGTAGCGTACATGTAGCGGCGGCAGTCTTATACCCGTATACGGATTATACTAGCATGGCAATGGCGCGGGCACGCACGACTTCCGAGGAGACGGCCGCCGTCCCCGTCCGGTTCACGAAGAAGGAGCTGGCTCGGATGGAGCGGGCGCGGTCCCTCCTTGGCCTCACCTCACGGACCGCAATAATCCGGGAGGCGGTCCTCGAGAAGCTCGACCAGGTCGAGACGATGGGGATCATCGAACTGCGCGACGTCACCAAGGACGAGGCTGTGAGGGTGATCGACCGGTACCTGAAGAAGCACCCGGGGAACCACTACGTCAGCGATTTCGTCGAGAGGCTCGGGATCGAGCCCAGGATCGCGTTCGAGGCGGTCCAAGTTTTGATCGAGGCGGGTCGCGCCCACGAGGGAGAGGACTAGATGCCGATGATCCTACGAGGCAAGGGAGATGGGATTGAGGCGAAAGTAATCGTGTACCTCGCCCGGAAGGCCGAGGGCCCACGGCTCGTCCGGAAGAGCGGGACCCACCGGGGCCAGTTCGGCAAGCTGTACGACGCGTTTGTGTGGATCGAGCGGCCGATCCACGGCGACGCGCGCTGAGTCCTATCGCTCCCGCAGCACCTGCTTCAGCGCCTGCGCGTGCCCCTTGAGGAACGCCCAATCCTGGACGTCGATCGTCTCGATCCCCGCGATCACGCCCTTCTCCTTCGCGGCCTGCATCAGGCGGCGGAGGGACTTGTACCCGTGGATTCGCGGGTCGTACCTCGGGAAGCGCTTCCGGAGCTCCTGGCCCACGTACGAGAACGACGCGACCCCCGGCGGGTCCGCCCTCCGCAGGATGTCCTGGATCCCGTTGAACACCGCGTCCACGGAGGGCCCGCCCTTCTCCCGCGGCCGCTCCTCCGGCTCCGGCGGGCCCACGATGTCCCGGTCGTAGTACAGGACCTCGTCCACGAACTCCGCGAGCATCGCGCTCAGGCTCCCCGTGACGCCGATCAGGATCAGCTGCCGGCCGTACGGCCGCAGGGCGTTCACGACGTGGAGGAAGTCCTGGTCCCCGGAGACGAGGACGAACGTGCCGATGTTCGGGTTCGTGTGGCACAGCGTGGCGGCGTCCACCGCCATCCGGACGTCCACGCTGTTCTTCACGATCGCGCTCGGGGCGCCGGACAGGGCGATCTTCCGCTTCGGGACGTACACGGGCTCCAGGCCCGCGCGGTACAGGGCGGGCGGGTCGGCGTGCATGTCCCGCTCGAGCCAGTCCGCGTATGCGCGGGCGACCACGACCCGGCCGTAGTCCCGGGACGCGTCGTAGAGCGCGGTGACGTTCGGCGTGATCCGCATCCGCTCGAGGCCGATCTTCAGGTTCTCCCAGTCCACGAGCAGGGCGACGTCGCCCGTGGCGGGCCTCTCGGGTGCCGCCGGCGACGGCCCGGCCTCCGTGGCGGGTCCTCCCCCTCTTGCCATCGTTATGACTCCGGTCGACGGGAGGCTGTGACGGCCTTAAGGCCCTTTTGGAGGGGCCAGGCGCCGACATCGCGCGCAGGGATGCCGAGACTGAGGAGGCGGCTATTACCCCAAAAGGGAAACCTTTATTACCAAAGATGGGTAATATGGTCTAGGATGACGTTCCGAGTGAACCCCGCACTCGAGGCCCTGTTCGGGAGCGCGACCAGGGCGAAGGTCCTCGGTTTCCTTGCGAATACCCGAGAGCCCAGGACGGGCTACGCCATCTCCAAAGCCCTTGATGCGTTCCCATCCAAGGTATACCCCGAGCTCCGGGACTTGGCCAGCGCCGGGTTCCTGCGGGTCGTTGCGACCAGGCCGGGTCGGAAGGCGTACATCCTCGTGGACGACGACCTTCGACGCTTCTTGGCGAAGCGCTTCCGAATGATCGCGGTCGAGGAGTGGTTCGCACCTGCCGCGACGGAGGAACGCGAGCGAGCGGCCGAGGCTATGGCGCGGATCAAGGTCGATCTCCCCGTGCTCCGCCCGCGCCCCAGCGCGGTCCCGAACCGCGAGGAATTCGAGCGTTCCGCCGAGAAGGACCGGGCGTTGGCCCGCATCCGGCGCATGACCCGGGGCCGCCTCAGGCGCAGCGTGGGTCGATGACGTCCTACGAGGACGTCGCCGCCGCGGTGCAAAGCGCCCGCAGCCCGACGGAGGGTCGGATCAATCTCGCGGCGCTTCTCGCGACGGAGGCGGGTCTGTCCCTGGACGACTTCATCGTCGTGGGCGGCTCGGCCATCGAGGTCCACACGGTGGGTCGGTACACGTCCGGCGACATCGACATCGTGTCCAGTCGGTCCTCCGTTCTTCAGGCGATCTTGAAGGAGTGGCGGTTCGAGGGAGGGCCGAGGGTGTGGTCGAACGGCGATCTCGGAATCGTCGTGGATCTTGTGAAGTCCCCCTATACGGGAGACATCACCCGAACAACCATCGTCACGACCCCCTTCGGGCAGTTCCGGCTCGCGGGGATTGAGGACCTGCTCGTGAAGCGTCTGGCGTCCACGAAGCACTGGCGGGTGCCGGGTGACTTCGAACACGCCAAGTTGCTCGCGGGCCTGTTCAAGGACAGGATCGACTGGAGCTACGTCAGGAAGCTCGCGGCGGAGTACGACGTGGAGGACCTGCTCAGCACTCTGATGGGGATCCTGTAGCGAGCCCCGTCCTACTTCGCGAAGGCCTTCTCGAGGAGCTTCTTCGCGTCCCGGTACTGACCCGAGAGGCCCTCCGCGGCCCGCTTCAGGGCCGGCAGGGGCCCGCCCTTCTTCGTCTTCAGGAGGAGCACGGGCTTGTCGAGCTGCGGGTGGCCCGTGACGTACTGGGCGTCCGCGACGTCCTCGTCCTTCAGCAGGGCGGTGACGAGCGGGTAGATCAGGGTGTCGTCCGGGTTCACGATCTCGATCTTGACGGAGTTCTTGTCCTTGTCGAGGAGCTTCAGTTCCATGGGCGGGTCGGCAGACGGGGCGGGGCTATTTAGGCTTTATGCGGTCGGCTCGTCCTCCTTGCGGAGGGCGCGGGTCCTCGGAGTCGACACGGCCTCCGGGGAGGTGTCCGCGAGCCAGCCCTTCAGGTCCTCCAGGGCGACCTCGGGTTTCGGTGGGGGGACCCGCGCTACCTCGGGAGCCTCGGAGCCGAGCTCGGGCCCGAGGTCCACGACGGGCTCCGGAACGACCTCGGGCTCGGGGGCGGGCTCTGGAACGTGCTCGGGGACTGGCTTGGGTTTGGGCGTGGGCGCGGGCTCCGCCACCGGGACCGGCTCCGCGGCCGGGAGACCGAACGGCGGTTCCGTGTGCTCCGCGACGATCGTCGGCCCGACGGGCACGAACTCGACGACGACCCGCGGCTGCGCGGGAGGCTCCTCCGCGGGCCGTGCGGTCCTCGCGCGGGAGGCCGCGGCGGGACGGGGCTTGGGGGCGGGCTTTGTCGCGGCCGCCTCGCGGACCTGGTACCCGCGGAGGCCGACGCCCATCGCGAACAGGACAATCGCGGCGACGGCGACGTAGAACCAGAGCGGCGTTTGCGCGAGGATGGACGGGATCTGCCCGAGCGTGAGGCCGTGCTGCCAGCCCAGGTACACCATGATCGAGACCAGGACCGCGAGCACGACGCCTAGTCCTGCCATCGGGGCCAGCCCGCCCCGGGCTGCCGCGCGACTCACGGGGGTTGGGGAGGGCCCCTGCGATAGATATCGGTTCCATTCCAATTATCGCCAGAGATTCTGACGGAGAGGATTGTCCGGATGGCGGGGGACCGCCCGGCCCACCGGCGCAGGGATTAAGGGCGCGCGCGACTTCCGGCGGGTAGGCGGGCGGCGTTGATCGAGTCGGAGGTCCTCGTGCAGGTGCCCCGGGGTCAGTGGGGGAAGCTCCGCCTCGTCTGGTACACGGACCCGATCAGCATCTGGTGCTGGGGCTGCGAGCCCGCGATCCGCCGCATCGAGGCGGTCTACCCGGACGACGTGGAGATCGAGGTCGTGATGGGCGGGCTGTTCGAGGACTTCGGCCCGATGCGGGAGCAGTTCGCCCGCATGTCCGGCGGGCAGTGGAAGGACTCCATCCTCGCGTTCATGAGCGCGGTCGCGGAGCACCACCGGATGCCGATGAACCCCGCCGCGATGCTCGAGTCGATCGACGACTTCAACTCCACGTGGCCCGGGTGCATCGCGGCGAAGGCCGCGGAGTTCCAGGGCGCCGTGCCCGCGAAGCGGTACCTCCGGCGGCTCCGGGAGGCGTCCCTCGTCGAGGGGCGGGCGATCCACCGGAAGGGCGTGCAGGTCGAGCTCGCGTCCGAGGCGGGGCTCGACGCGGCCGCGTTCGCGTCCGCGCTCGACGATGGCGCCGCGGAGGCCGCGTTCCGCGCGGACCTCGAGGTGTGCCGCTCTCGCAGCGTCACCGGCTTCCCGACGTTCGAGGTCGGGCGGGGCGAGGTGAGCGTGCGGATCGAGGGGTGGCAGCCGTGGGAGGCGTTCGACGAGACCCTGCGGAAGATCGAGCCCGGGCTCCAGCCCCGCACGGTCGACCCGCTCCCGCGGAACGCGCTCGAGGTCCTCCGGCGGTTCGGGCGGTGCGCGACGCGGGAGGTCGGGGCCGTGTTCGGGACGACGGACGACGAGGCGGAGATCCTGCTGGAGGAGCTAGAGGCGAAGGGCGAGGTCCGGCGGCGGGAGGCGGGGACGGGCCTGATGTGGGAGCTCGCGACCAAGGCCTGAATCCGCTCGCGTCGCTCGTCGGAATCTGTCGGGTCTTCTCTCGTATGGTCCGAAGCGGGGCTTATGCCCAACCGCGGGATTCCCCGCGTATGTGGAGTCCAATCGGCTGAGTTCGAGGCAGATCATATGGCCTCTCCCAAACTGGCGGCCGGTTATCGTCACCTTCTTGACTTCACGCGAGAGGACCTCATCGCGATCCACGACGAAGTCGCATCCCTGGGGAGGACATGGGACATCGGTGTGCGGGATTCCGGGACGATTGACTACGTTGTCGAGAGGATTCGATCGGCGGCTCGTGCCCGACTGCCGCCGTCTAGGGTCGCGGCGGAGGCGATGGTGCTCATCGTGCGGGAACACCCTTTCTGGGATGGAAACCATCGCACCGGCTTCCAGGTCGCAGACTCGATACTGCGGGCCTTCGG
>Ga0209002_10001423_pt1 | contig 19371 bp, 20 predicted proteins | sample Rifsed16ft2_FD_184010 | JGI IMG/M metagenome (GOLD analysis project Ga0209002, IMG submission 184010) | Soil microbial communities from Rifle, Colorado, USA - sediment 16ft 2 (version 2) | ecosystem: Environmental > Terrestrial > Deep subsurface > Rock core/Sediment | place: Rifle, Colorado... | reverse complement strand
CGTATCCTCGTTTCCAGTGTGGAAGGCAAAGGCACAACCTTTACCGTCACCCTGCCGGTAACCACCATTCCAGCAGGGATTGACTCCAGCAATAACCTCCCAGGCCAGGTTTGATCCTCTACTGGGTAGAAGAAATATCAGAAAAACTTTTCCTCGAGGATAATTTTGGCATCCTGTAAACGTTTATAGTCCATTTTGAGACGCGCGTTGGCAATGCTTTTATTCATATTGGCTTCATTCAGGGATTCCTCTGAAGATCCATATATGTAAATTTTTGAAATTTTTTTAACATCCTTTCCGACCGAGAAAGTATAATCCCCGAAAAGAAGATACATATCCACTTCATCTTTCATTTGCTCGAACGTTCCGGGATGAACCTTCTCTGAAACAAGCTTTTTCCTTAACTCGATGGACGCGTTGACCTGTTTCCCTTCAACGGCAAGGGCAATAAAATCTTCTATTCTGACGAACTCGGCCATAATTGCCCCTCAGGCGAGCTTTTTCACGAGATTCAGGATCTCGGTCTTGTCGATCGGCTTGGACAGGTAACCCTCAGGGGGCGGGACCTGCTTCCGTGTCGAGATAAAGGTTTTGAAATCGCCGGACACGCCGGTCACGATGATGATGGGGACCTTCCTCCACTCGGCGCTCTCCTTCATCTCCCGGTAGAACTTGACCCCGCTCTTGTTGGGCATGGTGATGTCCAGAGTGACGAGGTCCGGGGCCTTTTCCTTGACTTTGGACAGCGCCTCGTTGCCATCTTGCGCCTGCACCGTAGCGTAGCCGCCGTCCTCGAACAGCGTCGAGAGGTACGTGAGCACGTCGGGTTCATCGTCGACGATCAGGATGGTCTTTTTATCTGCCGCCATGCACCGCCTCCCTTATGGTTCGGGTTTCCCTCCCTGGTCGGGTTCCTTCCGACTCCTAGGTATTTTTACAACAAAACGCGTCCCCTTATCAAGCTCGGATTCGATCCCGATCCGCCCGCGGTGCGCCTGTGCGATCCCGTTGGCGATGAACAGCCCGAGGCCTGTCCCTTCCGACCCCTTCGAGGAGAAGAAAAGGCTGAACGCCTTCTCTCGTGTCCTGCGGTCCATCCCGATCCCGTCGTCCGCGATCTCGAAGACCAGGTGATCGGGGAATCCCTTGAGCCCGACCGTGACTGCGTGCGAGGGCTTCTTCGTGTCGACCCTGCAGGCGTCCACGGAGTTCTCGAGCAGGTTGATGAGCAGCGAGCGCATCGCCTTGGCGTCCGCCTCGAACTCGCCCGTGCCCCCGTCAATGTCGCGCAGGAGCGCCACGCCGTATTCGCGGGCATTCGGTTCGATGAGCCCGCACACCTCCTCCACCAGCGCAGGCGCAGCCACAGCCTCCCATGACGGCTCGCGCTTCTTCGCGTAATAGAGGATGTTCATGACCGTCCCGCGGATGCGTTCGATGTTCCGCTGGACCATCTCCCAGCCCTGGCGAATGCGCTGCGGGTTGTTCTTCTGCAGGCCCGAGTTGACGAGGTACATGCCGCCGTCCAGGCCGGTGAGGAGCCCCTTGATGCTGTGCGACACCGAGCTGATGAGCAGGCCGATGGACTCGAGCTGGGACTGCAGCTCCCGGATGGGCGTGATGTTGGTGCTCATCTCCATGACGTACTCTATCTGGCCGTTGACGCTGCGGATGGGGGCGGAGAAAACCAGCGTGTTCAGCTGCTTGCCCTGGAGGGAGGTGACGACCTCCTCGCTGTGGTGGATCCCGCCATCCTTGAAGGTCTGCCGCACGGCGCAGTGCACGCACTCCTCGTCGCGGTGCTTGTAGATCTCGTAGCACTTGCAGCCCGGGAAGTCCCCGAAGTTCTCCTTGAAGCTGCGGTTCGTGTCCACGATGCGCAGCTCCGGGTCCTGGATCGAGATGAAGCAGGGCACCTCCTCGAACAGCAGGCGGTAGCGCCTCTGACTCTCCTTGAGCTGACGCTGCAGCCTTTTCACCTCGGTGATGTCCGCGGAGATCTCGAGCACGGACGTGATCGCGCCGGTTTCGTCGCGGATGGGGGAGGTGTACACCATCACCGAGATCTCCCGGCCGTCGAGGGTGCGGACCTGCTCCTCGCTCCGGTGGCACTGGCCGTCCAGGAAGGTCTGGTCCACCGGGCAGACCTCGCACCGCTCGGGACGGCGCTTGTACACCTGGTAGCAGAACCGCCCCTCATGATTCCCGAAGTCCTCGCGGAACCGCCGATTTGCGTCGATGACGCGGAACCTGCGGTCCTGGGCCGTGACGTAGCACGGCATCTCCTCGAAATACCTGCGGTACGGCAGATCCATCGCCCGAGCCCCGTTCCGGCAGAGACGCGCCTCAGTGTGCCTTGTGTTCCCCCGTCACCTCGAGGATCTTGCGGACATTGGTCAGCACCGTCTCCTCGTTGACCGGCTTGTCGAGGTAGCCTTCCGGCGGCGGCACGTCCCGCTCGTAGATGAGCTTCCTGAGCTCCGGCCTGCCGGTGATGATGCAGACGCTGATCTTCGCGAGCACCGGGTCCTTGCGGATGGCCTCGAACACCTTCCCGCCGTCCATGCCCGGCATGGAGAGATCGAGGGTGATGAGGTCGGGCCTTTCCTTCCGCGCGAGCGCCAGGCCCTCGTCGCCGTCCGCGGCCGAGAATACCGTGGCGCCGTTGTCCTCGAGCACGGCGGTGAGGAACGTACGCACGTCGGGCTCGTCGTCCACGACGAGGATCCTGCGGCCCGCCAGCGCCGCCGCGATCCTCGCCACCGGGACGGCTACGCGCTTCTCGATCACCAGGGCGTCCGAGACGAGATTGACGAGCTGCGTGACCTTCATGTCGAGCTTGTAGTGCCGGATGAGGTCCGCGAGGCCGTCGACGCAGTTGTGGCACGAGGTGACGACCACCTTCGCGCCCGTGGCTCTGAGCTGATCCGCCTTGACCTGTGCGGACTTGAGCCGCCGCGGCGTGTACTCCGACATGGACATGGCGCCGCCGCCGCCCGTGCAGCAGTAGTTCTCTGCGCGGTTGGGGTACATCTCGCGGAAGTCCGTGACGACGTGCCTCAAGACCTCGCGCGGCTCCTCGAACATGCCGCAGCTCCGGGCGTTGTTGCACGAGTCGTGGTACGTCACTGACGCGGTGTTCCGGGTCTTGTCCACCTTGATCCGACCTTCATGAAGATAGCGGAGCATGGTGACGACCGAGCTCTCCATCGCGAACGGCACATCCATCCCGGCCCAGTTCGGGCCCTCGCAGCGTGTTGAGCGGTAGCCGTGGCCGCACTCGGACATCACCACCCGCCTGGCCCCGAGCTCGATCGCCTTCTCGAAGACGCGCCGGGCCACCACTCCGCCAAGCTCGTCGTCGCCCGAGAAGAGGCCGAAGTTGGTCATGTCCCAGCCCTCGCTGGGCATCGTCCAGCTCTCGCCGGCCGCGTGGAAGATCTTGGCGGCGTCGGAGATCGTGCGGGGGTCGTACTTCGCCTCGCGCGGGTTGATCGTGTACATGATCTCGCACCCCGGCTTGTCGATGGGGATCGCGGCCCCGGGGTCGCCTAATGCCTCCACGAGCTCGTCGGACATCCACTCGACCGTCTCGAGATAGTCCTCCTTGAGGACGCCCATCTGGTTGCCGATCTCCCACTGATCCTTGCTGACCACGGCCACGCCTGCGGGCATGACCCCCACCGAGACCAGCAGGCCGCGGGCCATGCGGTTGACCACGGCGAAGTCGACGCCCATCGGGCAGTTCAGCGAGCAGCGCCGGCAGTTGGTGCACTTCCCGAAGGCGAAGTCCTTGAGCTCCTCGAGCTCCTCGTCCGTGAAGACGCTTCCCGCCTTGACCCACCAGGGAAGGACCCGGCCGGTCCAGTCGAAGTGCCTTTTGAAGATCTTGCGGACCCTGTCGGCCTTGTAGGCCGGCGCATACGTTGGGTCCCCCGGGTTGGCCAGCACGTAGTGGCACGACTCGGTGCAATTGCCGCAGTGCACGCACGCCGCCAGCGACCCCGCGATCTGGCGGTTGAGCTTCTTGCCCATCCGCTCGATTACTTTCTGCGACTTGTAGGATCTTTCCAGAGCCTGCATCGTTGCACCTCTTTGTAGGAATGTCTTAGTGGGATCTGGTGGTCGCCGTCGCTTCGGCCTGCACGGGAGCTGCCGCCTCGTAGACAGGGGGCTTCACGCTCCTCGGGATCGGGAACACGCCGCGGTGGGCCATCGACCGGCCGAAGTAGAACCGGGTGAACGGGTAGTACAAATAATGGGAAATCTTGCTGAATGGGACGTACATCAGGAAGAACGCCGTGAGGAAGAAGTACGCCAGGAGCGGCCCCTCGCCCTGGTCAGGGCGGTTCGGGGCGGACAGCCCCGCGAACGCGAACCAGACGGTCAGGAGGATGAGCGAGAAGTAGTCGTCCGGCGTGCTGATCGCGCGCATGTAGGGGCTGATGATCCTGCGGATGATCCGGATGCACCCGACGGCGCACGCCCCCCAGATGGCCGCCTGGAAGACGAGCACGACCGTCCCGTTCTCCAGGACCCCGGGCGCGTACGGGATGATGAAGGAGAGGGCGATGGCCAGCGTCACGCCGATGTGGAAGATCACGAACTGGGCGTACAGGAAGGGATTTGATCGCGAGCTCTCCATCACCCAGGGCATGCCGATGATCGCCCACGAGTAGAGGATGCCCTTCCATTTCGGGGTGTTCTGCGACCCCGTGGGGGCCTGCCGCTCCTTGCCGGCGGGGAACTTGAGCAGCCAGAGTACCCGCTTGGTGTACACCAGGGCCATGAAGATCAGGGCCGCTTCCTGGAGCCTGTGCTCCGCAAAGTGCAGTAGTCCGCTCATGTCGGTTCCTCTCTGATCAGGAAAGTGATTCCAGAACGGTCTGGAAAGGTTTGATCTCCCTCGTATCGCGCGTGCAGATGACGACCTCCTTGAGCTTCGTCTCGTTGTTCTTCAGGTACTCCCGTATGGCGCCCAGAGTCACCCTGGCGCTGACGTCGAGAGGGATGCCGTAGAAGCCGGTGCCCATCGGCGGGAACGCGAGCCGCTCGACCCCCTTGGACTCGGCCTGCCTGAGCGCGTTGAGCGTCGCGGTCTTCAACTTTCCCTCCGTGTCCGCCTCCTGGAACCGGGGGCCGACGGCGTGGACGATGTACTTCGCCTGGAGTTCCCCGCCCGAGGTGGTGACCGCCGCGCCGGTCTCCACGGTGCCGAATTTCTTGAGTTCCTCCTGGATCGCCGGGCCGCCGCGCATCGAGATGGCGCCGCCGTACCCTGAGCCGAGCTGGAGGTCGGGGCTCGCGTAGAACACGAACGCGTCGACCTCCAGGGTGGTGATGTCGTCCTTCACGATCCTGATCCGATTCTCCTTGATCTTTTTTTCCGTCGTCATTGTGTCGCTCCTGAGGTGGAGGTTGATCGCGATTTGTGCCGGGTGGCCGGTCCGGCGGGCGGCTGCTTGAGCTGCTGGGACATGAGCCGGTACCACTTCTTGTCCAGCATGTCCGCCAGGGAGAACTCGTTGAGCACGTCGGCGATGCGCCCGTTGATGAGTACCCACAGCAGCCGGCACTCGCACACGTCGGCCTTCAGGCACTGGCGGGGCTCGTTCACGCAGTCGACGATATTGACGGGCCCGATGGCCGACTCGATGATGGCGCCGATCTTGATCTCCCCGGCGGGCTTCGTCAGGCAGTAGCCGCCGACCTTCCCGCTCACGCCGCGGATGAGCGAAGCGTTCTTGAGGCCGATGACGAGCTGCTCGAGGTAGCGCCGGGGCAATTCGCCCTGCCGCGCGACCTGTTGCAGGCTGACCGGGATATTTCTGTCCGCCTGCTTGGCGATCTGGATCATCAGCCGGAGTGCGTACCGTGCGCGAGTGGAAAGCTTCAAGAGTAATACCCTCTAATTCCTACTACTACAATCGGAATTTGTTTGCAACTACTTTTTTCAAGGTTCATCAGGAAGAAACAGCGTGGTAAAACAGCTACTTACAATGAGGATTCGGGCAAAGTCGGGGACGACCTATTATTGTCTCGCCGGAAGACGCCCACCTCGAACCTTATGTTCCCGCTTGCTTCGTTGCGGGGCTGGAATGGGATTCCTTGCGGGAGGGGCGGATGGGGGAAATCCGGCCCCGGAGGAACCTAAGGACAAGATTGACTTATCGGATGATGACGGATATGGTTTTTTTCGATAATGGCGGGAAAAAATATTCCACCGGGAGGGAAGGCGAATGTCTACCAAGAAAATTCAAGAAAGAATCATCGACAATATGAGACGTTGGCAAAAAATCGAGAACGCTTCCGTTTCATCGACCGGGAAGGTGATGGAACGAACCAAAAACCCGGTGGTTCGTATGGTGATGGAAATCATCCAGCGCGATTCGCAGATGCACTATCACGTTCAGGAATTGATTGCAGAGAGCCTGGAATCGAAAACGATTTCGCTCACCCCCGAAGAACTGCATGATGTTTGGAATATGATTGAAGAGCATATCCGGCTGGAAGAAAAATCGGTGGAACTGGCCAACGAGGCGCTCAAAGCGCTCCGGGGCAGGAAAATGGTGGTCCAGGAATATCTTCTTGACTATCTGCGGATGGACGAGCAGAAACACGACAAAATTCTCGAAACGCTGGGAACGATCAAAAAGGGGATGTACCCTTATGGATGATTCCTATCCGCCGTAGCAGGGGTTTTAGCGCCACTCCCAGTCGATGAAGCCGGGATTCGCATCGACCATGGCGTTCACCATCAGCTCCACGAGCCCGCCGTAGTGGATCCCCGCCTTCTCCCACGCGTTGTAGTACTTGATGATGTCGCGGATCTGGCCCTTGCAGTTGCTGCACGGGGCGCAGACGTACTTGGGGTGATCCTTGTCCATCGGCTCGTCCTGGAAGGCCTCGAGGATTTGGCGGAACTTTTTCCTCCCCGTCAGGTGGTGCCGCCATTCGCTGAAGTTGTGGCCCGACATGATGGCGAACCCCGAGCCGCCGCCGCAGCAGTAGTTGTGGACGCCCTCGGGCTTCATCGGGTGGAAGCGGTTCTCGGGGACGATGGCCTTGAGGACCTCCCGCTGCGGCCGGACGATGCCCATGAGCCGCACCACGTTGCAGGGGTCGTGGAGCGTGACCGGGAAGTCGTTGCGCGACTTGTCGAACCGGATTCGACCTGACTTCACGATCTCGTGGAGGACCGTGAACGCGCTCTCGCGCGGGATGTTGAGGTCGCCGGTCAGGACCTTGTCGGCGATCACGGTGAGGGCCTTGTGCGCGTGGCCGCACTCGCCCAGGACGATCTTCTTCACCTTGAGCTTCCGGGCGGCCTTGGCGTGGAGGATCGCGACGCGCGCGAACTGCACGTCGTCATACCAGACGCCGTAGTTGATGCCGTCGTACCCGGCGATCTCGCTCGAGAGCGTCCAGCTCAGGCCCGCGGCGTTGAACAGCAAGGCGAAGGCGCCGGGGTTCTCGGGCCACGCCATGATTTCGCCGGCATTGTGGATGAGGAGGATGTCGGCCCCCTCCTTGTCCCAGGGGGTCTCGATCTTGATGCCGGTCTTTTCGGAGGTGTCCTCGTCGATGAATTCGATGTTGTCCTTGACGACGAGCGCGTTCATGCCCGTGGAGGAACCGACCTTGAGCTGGAGCATCGAGCCGAAGTCATGGCACTCCTTCGAGGAGATTCCCATCTCCTGGCTGGCGACCTTCCGGATCTCGCGTGCGAGCAGCGCGTTGTCGGCGCCGATGGGGCAGGTCTGCGCGCAGCGCCGGCACAGGTTGCAGCGGTAGGCGAGTTCGATGAGTCGCGAGACGGTCTTCCAGTTGAGGTCGATGTCACCGTGGCTGAACGTCGAGCCGTTCTGGACGTACTTGTGGTAGATGCGGCGGAAGATCTCGGAACGGTACGCCGGCCGGTAGAGCGGGTTCCCGCCGCTCTCCTCGTAGATATGGCAGGCCTCGGAACAGGTGAAGCACCGGGCGCAGTGCTCCATCGACATGAGGAGGGGTTGGAGGAACGTCCAGTTGTTCTCCGGCGTGAAGAGCTTCCGCATGCCGCTCAAGAACTGGTTGACCAGGCGCTCCTCCTCCTCCTTGGACGCCGGCTTCGGGATGCTCAGGGCGATCGTGTCATCCAGACACTCGTACTTCTTTCTGGCCTGATCCGAAAGCGGAGCGATGGCAGGCTCTTCCTCCCGCTTGTCGAACGGAGGCGGAAGCGGGACCTGGTCCTCGATGTCGACGTGGGTGAGCGGGCCTTCGCCCCTCGAGAAGTCTTGTAAGCTCGGGTCTTTTTTTATTTCTTTACCTCCTCGGTGGCGGCGTCCACCCATGTCTTTTTGCCGTCCCCTCGGATGTGCGGCGCGGCCCAGGTAATGGGATGGGCCAACAGCTCGTGGATCGCCGCCTCCTGTTTTCCCCCGCGGAGGTTCGGCTCGTCGTTCCAGCGGATGGCGTGGTAGGCGAAGTACTTGCCCACGAAGTGAGACATGTGCGTGAGCGGGATATACGCCATCAGCAGCCCCAGCAGGATCAGAGAGGCCTGCGGCAGAAGGATCTCCAGACCCGAGCCGGGCAGGGCTTCCATCTTGAACGTCACGAGATTGTGGACAAGGAACCGGAACTTCGAGAAGTCGCGATCCACCGTGAAGAACGTGACCAGCGTCAGCCCGAAGACCGCGATGAAGAACAGCAGATTGAAGATGTCGGCCGGAGCGGTGAAGTCCCTGAGTTCGGGGTCGCTCAACCGCCGGTGGAGGAGCCCCACGGCGCCGAGGATCGCCAGGCCCATGCCTGCGGCGCCGCTGGCCACGATGGCGTACGTGAGCAGTGTGCCGGCCACGCCTTCGAGCAGGGCGGGCGTGGCCGCGGCGAGGAGGCCGTGAATCCCCATCAGCACCGCCCACAAGGCGGCCAGGTAGAGCCCGAAGTGGAACGGGAACGATCGGACCCACATCTTCGGGTTGTGCTCCTTGAGCGCGACCAGAAACACGATCTCGGGGATCATCGCCTTGAGCTCCCCGACCAGGGACTTTTCGCGCGGCTTCGTCCACCAGTCGGACTCCTCGAGGTACGAGCCGCCGTAGTGCGCCCGGCTCGCTTCGTGGGCCACGGGGTACAACTCCCAGCGGACGTGCATGGGGAGCCGGGACCACATGATGAAGCGGGCGATGATGGCGATGGCGAAGACGAGCAGAGCCAGGTAGATGACCACGTAGGGAATCAGGGCCACGTTCGTTTCCTCGCACTTCTGCCGGCTTCGGTTGCGATCGCAGGCAATGGTGACGATTCGTACTGGCTTCTGTGCAGCGATTTAGTCACGTGGTTCCTGCATGCGCAGGTCTCATCCGTGAATATTTCACTAATGAGAATCATATCAAATTTTATTTATATTGTGCCGAATTTTTTCTTGTCGGCTGAACGAAAATTTCGAACGGTGTGATTAATTTCTTTTATTTAAAAATACAACACCTGGTATTGAAAAATACAACTACTGGCTTATTGTTGACCCGTGGTTCTTACCCGCGCATCATCGCACGGAGGACCGCTCCGGGTTTTTCATCGGGAATGTGCACGACATTCCTCCAGCCGAGGAGCTGCGCCCTCCCGGCGGCTGCGGGACTCAAGCACCACGCCACGACCTTCGATGAATCCCACCCGGGCCCGTCCCTTTCCTCGTCGAGCGCGTCCGCTTCCTCCGGGCTCCGCAGGACGCAGCCCGTAATCGGCAGGGCGCCCAGGACGACCCTCGCCGCGGGGGTGACGGGCAGGGGGACTTCGACCACCTCTGCGCCGCACCGGTCCAGCTCCATGCCGAGGTCCCCTCCCGGAGAGACGATCACGAGGCGTTCCCCCGAAAGCGGACGTTTCCCGAACCAGTCCAAGGTGTCCGCGTGGCGGACGACCGTGCCGATGATGAAAAGCGCCGGGGGTTCTATTCTCGCGCGCTCGACGGCGGCGGGGAGCCCGTCGAGCGTGCTCCGGACCACCCTCTGGGCGGAGGTGGTGCCCCGCTCCACGACCGCGGCGGGCGTGAGGCGTTTCATGCCCGCGGCGATGAGCCGCTCCACGACCTGCGGCAGGCTGGTCACGCCCATATACCCCACCAGCGTCGCGTGGGGATCGGCGGCGAGCAGGTCCCAGCGTACCTGCGTCCCTTCCTCTTTTTTCGATTCGTGAGCCGTGAAAAACGTCACCCGGACGGCCTCATGCCGGTGCGTCGGCGGGACCCCGGCGTACGCAGGGGCCGCAATTCCCGAGGTCACGCCCGGCACCACCTCGAACGCGACCCCCGCGGCGGCGAGCGCCTCCGCCTCCTCGCCGCCCCGCCCGAACACGTACGGGTCGCCGCCCTTCAGCCGGACCACGCGCTTTCCTTCGCGGGCGAGGCGCACCAGCAGGGCGTTGATCTCCTCCTGCGGCACGGGGTGGTGCCCGGCCTCCTTGCCCACGCAGTGGAGTCCGACATTCGCGGGGAGGTCGCAGGGGAGCGCGGTCGCGGCCAGCCGGTCGTATACCACGGCCTCGGCGCTCATGAGCCTCTGCCGGCCGCGCAGGGTGAGAAGGCCTGCGTTCCCCGGACCGGCCCCGACCAGCGAGACGAGACCCGCCGTTTCCCTTGCCCCGTCGGGAGACGCATATCCGGCCTGTGATCCTGTTCCGTTCTCTGCGTGCCCGGCTCCCGGCATCGAAGGGTCCGGGGAGAGCCATCCGGCCAGCTCCTCCGCCGCGGGGACCCGCGCCCTGATCTGCCGGGTGTCCACGGTGGCGTCAAAGAACAGGTCATACCGCCGCTCCATCTCGTCCCGGGGGAGGCCGAGTGCACGAACCGCGCCTCGGAAACGCCCGGCCGCCTCGATCCATGCCGTCCACTCCGGCCCGAAGCGGCGCTCGAGGAACAAGCGGAGGCGGCGGACCACGAACGGCGACTCGCCCGCCGAGGCGATGGACAGCTGCAGCGATCCCCGGCGCACGCGGGCGGGGAGGTGAAACGTGCAGAGCGCGGGGTCGTCGGCCACGTTGACCCACACGCCTGCCGAGGCGGCGTCCTCCGAGACGCGCCGGTTCACCTCGCGATCGTCCGTCGCGGCAAACACCAGGGGGAAGGCGGCGGCCTCGCCCGGCCGATAGGCCCGCTTCTCGAGAGTGATCGCCTGGTCCTTCTCGAGGTCCGCGAGCGGTCCGACCGCCTCGGGCGTGACCACGGTGACCTGCGCCCCCTCCGCGATGAGCCCTTCGACCTTGCGCAGGGCCACCCACCCGCCGCCCACCACCAGGCAGCGGCGCCCCTTTACGTTCAACGTGACCGGGTACATGGCAACCTCATGACATCGCGCAGGGGTGTGCGCGGTCCCGCGTCAGGCCTCCAGCTCCTCCCTCACCGAAACGGCGATCTTGTACAGGACCGTGATGATGAGGAAGCCCCCGGCATAAATGCCGAGCGTGATGAGCCCCTCGCGGAGCGTGGGGCTGTACTCGGTGACCTTCCCCAGCGGAGAGGGGATGAAGCCGGTGACCACCATGCCAAGGCCCTTCTCGATCCAGATGGCCGCGACGATGCCCACGCAGATTACGAACAGGTACGTGAAGTTGTTCCTGATCTTCGGGAAGAGCAGGAGGACCAGTGCCGTGACGGCCAGGAACTGCGACGTCCACATGAACGGCACGAGGGCGTTGTGGCCGTGCAGGCCGAAGAAGAGGTACTCGAAGTGGTGCTTGTGCTCGGGGATGTCGCTGTACAGGGCCGTGAAGAGCTCGACCAGGACGAAGAAGATGTTGATCGCCATGGCGTAGGTGACGATCTGCGAGAGCTTCTTGATGGCCTCCTCTCCGGCGTCGAACGTCGTGTACTTCCGGAGGATGAGGCAGAAGACGATGAGGAGGCTCGGGCCGGAGGCGAAGGCCGAGGCGAGGAACCGCGGCGCCAGGATGGCCGTCAACCAGAACGGCCGGGCGCCGAGGCCGGAGTAGAGGAACGCCGTCACCGTGTGGATGCTGATGGCCCAGGGAATCGAGAGGATGATGATCGGCTTGATCCACGACGGCGGGTGCACCCCCTTTTCCTCCGAGGTGAACGTGACGTACGCGATGAGGATGTTGAGGATCAGGTAGCCTAGGAGGACCATCATGTCCCAGAACATGAGCGAGTTCGGCGTGGGGTACAGGATCACGTTCAGGACCCGGGTCGGCTGGCCCATGTCGACGAAGATGAACAGCATGCACATCGTCACCGCCGCAATTGCCAGGAACTCGCCCAGGATCGTGAGCCTGCCGAAGGCCTTGTAGTTGTGCAGGTAGTACGGCAGGACCACCATCACGGCCGACGCGGCGACGCCGACGAGGAAGGTGAACTGCGCGATGTACAAGCCCCAGGGGACGTCGCGGCTGAGCCCGGTGATGACGAGGCCCGCGCTCAGCTGCTTGAGGTAGGCGAGGACGCCCACCAGCGCGAGGGCCGACAGGATCCCGATCAGTGTCCAGTAGCGCCTGCTTCCATGCAGTGCCTTTTCCAGCATATCGACCTCACACCAGGTAGAAGATCTGTGGTTCGGTCCCGAGCTCGGGCTTTCGCCGGATCGAGAAGCCGTCCTTGAGCATGCGCGCCACCTCGGAGTTCGGGTCCCGGATATCGCCGAACGTCATCGTGCCCGGCCCGGCGACCTTGTTGCAGACCTCCACGCAGGCCGGCGGGAGGCCCTTGATCAGCCGCTCGGTGCAGAACGTGCACTTCTCGACGACGCCCTTCATCCGGGTGGGGTACTCGGGCTTGATCCCGGTCGTGATGAACGGCCGCGGGTCCTGCCAGTTGAAGCTCCGGGAGCCGTACGGGCATCCCGCGATGCAGTAGCGGCAGCCGATGCAGCGGTGCTGGTCCATCATCACGATCCCGTCCGGCCGCTTCCACGTGGCCTTGGTGGGGCACACGCGCACGCACGGGGGGTTGTCGCAGTGGTTGCAGAGCACCAGGACGTTCTTCCCCGCCAGCCCCTTTTCGAGGTACGGGTGGGTCTCGGCCGCGAAGGTGTCCTTGAAGGGCTCCTTCCAGATCCACTTGATCTCGCGGAGAGGGTCCTTGATCAGCGGCACGTTGTGCGCGACGTGGCAGGCGTCGATGCACGCGCGGCAGTCCTCGCGCTCGAGGCACTTCCTGACGTTCACCGCGATGGCCCACCGCCCGGCCGTGAGCTCGCCCGGCATGGCGTCCGCGCTCACCGCGCCGGCGACGGCCCTGGTGATGGGCGCGGCGAGCCCCGCGCCGAGGATCGCGCACCCGGCGGTCTTGAGAAAGGCTCTCCTGCTTTCATCCATCACAGTACCCCTTTTACCCCTTTTTTATCGAGGTGGCAGTCCCAGCAGAACGGGTTCTCGCCCATGTACGTGTGGCACTTGTCGCAGAACTGGGCCCTTTCCTCGTGACACTTCATGCACGTGTTGTTGAGACTCATCTCGTAGCGCGTTCCGTCCTGCGAGACGTAGATGTGCCGGTCTTCCCGGACCACGGCGTCGCGCCACCGGTTGAGCAGGTCCATGTGGGCGTCCCGCATGTACTGCCGGGACTCGACGCACTTCTTCTCCGTCTTCGGGAGGACCGGGTCGGGCTTCACCCCGGCCTTGCCGGTGGCCGCCGAGTACCAGAACGGGAGCGTGATCATCACGAGGAAGGCGGCAAGGCCCGCCATGATCTTGCCCTTGTCGTACATCGCCTTACTCCTCCCCTTCGTAGATGGGTTGCTCTTCCACTTCGTGGATGGGTTCCAGGCGCAGGTTGACCGTCCGCTCCTTCTGCCCCTTCATGACGAGAGCGTTGGCCACCAGTTCGTGGATGCCGGCCACCTTGACGCCCGGGGCCCAGTAGTCGCAGACCGTCGTGAGCGTCGCCCGGTCGATGGCGCACATGGCGACCAGGCGGTTCACGCCGTGCTTCTGCTGGACGTGGCGCACCGCGTTGCCGCGGGGGAGCCCGCCGCGCAGCCTCATCTCCATGTTCTCGTCCGTGCCCAGGCCGGCGCCGCCGCCGCAGCAGAACGTCTTCTCGCGGATGGTGTTTATGGGCATCTCCTTGAAGTGGCTGCAGACGTTACGGATGACGTACCGCGGCTCCTCCAGGATCCCCATCGCGCGCGCGGGGTTGCACGAGTCGTGGAACGTCACCTTGAGCAGATCGTTCTGCGACGGGTCGAGCTTGAGCTTGCCGTGCTTGATGAGGTCGGCCGTGAACTCGACGATGTGGATCATCTTGGTGGAGCGGGCGTGCTCGAACCGGGTCCCGGTGATCGGGGAGGTCGGCACCTCCAGGAAGTCGGCGGGGCCGTTCATCGTGTCCATGTACTGGTGCAGGACCCGCCACATGTGGCCGCATTCGCCGCCCATGATCCACTTGACGCCGAGCCGCTTGGCCTCGGCGTAGATCTTGGCGTTGAGCCGTTTGATCATCTCGTGCGAGGTGAACAGGCCGAAGTTCCCGCCCTCGGAGGCGTAGGTGCTCCACGTGTAGTTGAGGCCGATCTCGTGGAACAGCATCATGTAGCCCATGCAGGTGTAGGTGCCGGGGTCGGCGAGGAAGTCCCCCGAGGGCGTGACGAAGAGGACGTCGGCGCCCTTCTGGTTCATGGGGATCTTCACGCGGATGCCGGTGACCTCCTCGATGTCGTCCGCGAAGAAGGTGAGCGTGTCCTTGAGGCCGTGCGGCTGGATGCCCAGGTGATTGCCGGTCCGGAAACAGTTGGAGACGGGCTCGATGACCCAGTTGACGTTCAGGCCGACGAGGTTGAGGAGCTCGCGGGCCATCATCGTGATCTCGGCGGTGTCGATGCCGTACGGACAGAAGACCGAGCAGCGCCGGCACTCGGTGCACTGGAAGAAGTAGTAGAACCACTCCTTGATGACGGGGACGGTGAGCTCGCGCCCGCCGGCGAGCCGCCCCAGGATCTTCCCCGCGGTCGTGAAGTCGTTCCGGTAGACCGAGCGCAGGAGCTCGGCCCGGAGCACGGGCATGTTCTTGGGGTCGCCGCCGCCGACATAGAAATGGCACTTGTCGGCGCATGCGCCGCAGCGCACGCAGATGTCCATGAAGATCTTGAAGGAGCGGTACTTCGCGAGGCGTTCCTTGATCCCGGCGAGGATGATCTCCTTCCAGTTCTTTGGGAGCTTCCAGTCCTCGTCGGTCGGCGACCACGGACGCGGGTTTGCGAGGTCGAGGTATTCGAGATGCTTGGGCTTGCCCGGGTAGATCCAGGTTCCCGGCCGGAAGTCGACCGGCGTGTCCATCCACCCGGTCTCGGGCGGCCGGTAGTCCATCGCAAGGAGGTCCTCGGGCTTGTAGTATTCCACCTCGTCGAATTTATGAGCCCCAGCCATCGATCTACTCCTTCTCCACCGGGATGCCGGCGGCCTTCATCTTGTCCCTGAAATCGTCCTCGTACTCCTCGTAGGTGTGGACCTTGACGGGGGCGTTCCAGGGGTTGACGTGCCGCACCATCCGGTTGTTGTTGGCGAGGTTCCTCGTGGGGCTCAGGAACACGCCGCCCATGTGCATGAGCTTGCTGAACGGGAAGTAGGCGAGGAGCGTGGCGACCAGCGTGAGGTGAAGGAAGAAGAACCAGTGGACGCCCTTCGGGATCACGGGCTTGAAGCTCACGAGCCCCATCGCCAGCTCCTTGACGTTCACGATGTCCGTCCGGACGAAGTGCCGCAGCAGCACGCCCGTGCCCGCGATGCCGATGAGGAGGAACAGCGGGAAGTAGTCCGAGGCGAGCGAGAAATACCGGAGTCGCGGCGACCAGAAGCGCCGGGCGAACAGGAACGTCAGGGCCGCCAGGAGGAAGAGGTTCGACGCCATGACCGGCGGGACACCGACCTGGAAGAAGCCATCCACGCGCTGGAGCAGGGCCACGACATACGGGACCGGCTCGGTGAAGAAGCGGAGGTGGCGCACGAAGGTGACCAGGAAGCTGTAATGGAACACGAGCGCGCCGATCCAGAGCCACAGGCCCGGCCCGTAGACCACTGTCGCCTCCTCGTGCCGCTCCATCTTCGTGTCCCGGAAGAGCGACCGGAAACAGAGGATCTCGAGCGCCATCCGGCCGATCACGCCGGTCGTGTCGTGCGGGTTATCGAGCCGGTCGGGCGGAATCCATTCCAGCGACTTCTGCTGCCCGCAGGTCGTGGGGATCCGGAAGGGGACCGGCGACTTCGCCCAGCCCACGATGCGGTAGATGAAGCCGATCAGGAACGTGGCGATGGCGGCGTACGGCAGGATGGTCCCGAAGAGGAACTTCGCGTCCAGGACCCCTGTCCCCACGTACGCCGCCAGCATGACCGCCAGCACCGCGACCAGTGATAGGAAGACGTTCATCGGACCCTCACCTCACTTGCGGCGGGCCCGATCGATCGGGCCGCTCTTCTGTTCCGGATCTCCTTCCGGATCGCCGTAACGGATCTTCGACATCCTGCTCAGCGTCGAAACCCGACCCTTGATCTCGTTGACACGGATCTCCGCAATCTTTTTCTGGTAGCCCGCGTAGACGTCGAACGCACACGCCGCCATCCGGTCGATCCTGGACTCGAAGACGAAGAGTTCCTTGAGCGCGCCCGCGTCCGTAAGCTCCCCTGCGAGCGCGTCCCGGATGACGCCCTTGAGCGCGAAGATGAACCAGATCGCCCGGGAAGGGGGGAAACCCTGGACGCACCGCACCTGGAGGATGCGGTCGAGATGGGGCACGAACTCGCCGGGCGGCGCGTCCGTGACGAGCGCGTCGAACAGCCCCTCGATGCCGGCGGTGGTGGCGGCCCCCACGGGGTTGGCGAAGGAGTTCTTCTCCTTCCCGTAGAACCCCACTACGTCCGCGGGGTAGATCTCGAGCGCGGCCTGAACCCATCCGCGCACGATCCCATCCCTTTTCTGCCGGAGCAGAGTCTCCAATGGCGCGGTCCTTTCCCTGCGCGGCCGGCCGTGTGCGGTGCCGCCACACGCCGGCACGGCGTTGGTCGAAAACCCCCGGCACGACCGGACGGGAGGTGCCGGGGGACAGGTCGTGTCAGATCAGATCAGACGCACCCGGTCGGTTTCGGCAGCCCGGCCACCTTGCATGCGCCCTTGGCCGGACCCGTCGGGAACATCTCGTAGACCTCGTTCAGCTTGAAACCGGTGTCCTTGCAGAGCTTCCGGATCATCGGGGCGACGCCGAACTTGAGGTAGTAGTCGCGCAGGTACCGGACGAGCTTCCAGTGCCTCTCGGTGAGGTCGTTGACGCCCTCGGTCACCGCGAGCGCAACGGCCACACTCTCGTTCCACCTGTCCGGTTCCTGGATGAAACCGTCCTCGTCGATCTCGAGCTCGATGTCTCCGGCCTTGAACATTGCCATGGTGCGTACCTCCTGGTTTGATGATCGGACACTTATAAGCCGATCCTTTCGTTTAACGATACTGCCAGTTGCCGGCCGATCTCGCCGGGATATCTGCGGGAAACCGTCCGGAGCGCGGTTGCGAGCCCCTCGCTCAGCTCCGGGTCAGCCGAGAGACGCACGAGGTCGGGGAGCATGGGGAGCAGCAGCTCGGGGTTTTCGTCCGCTATTGCCTGCAGGACCTCGGGGGCCGTCGCGGCGTTGGTCCCGGACTCGTCGTTCATGGCCCACACCAGGCGGCGGATGACGTTCTGGACCATGGCCGGGTGGCGCCTCGACGCGAGCGCCACGGCGCGTGCGGCCCGCTTCCGGATCCCGCGTTCCGCATGGTACGTGAGCCCCAGCGCGTGCCGGACCGCCCCGGGCTCCTCCGACACCAGCCTCTCGAGTTCGTCATCCGAACCGTTTCGCACCGCGGTGTGCGTGCGCGTCTTCAGGCTCACGCCGCGCCTCCCCCGGACGCGCGCACCAGCCCGTCGGCCCAGTCGGGCATGCCGAGTGCGTGGAGGTGCGTGTAGCTGGCCAGCACCCGGCGCGAGCAGATGCCGTCGCGCCCGCCGCCCACGCCCACCCCTTTCGAGAGCGCCAGCACCGTGTCGAGGCCGGCAAGGTCGCCGCGCAACCGGGAATAGTGGAACTCGTGGCCGCGGACGGCCGTCTGCTCGGGGAGGAACGGGTTCCGGCCGTCCACGCGGGCCTGGACGTACCCATGGCCCTGCGGCCTCGCCGTCTGCTCCACCGTGACGGGCAGAGCGCCCACCATCGGGTAGGACTGTCCCCTGGACTCCAGCGCGCCCGCCAGGTACATGAGCCCGCCGCATTCGGCCCAGACCGGCAGGCCTTCGTCGATGCTCTTTCTCAACGCCTCCCGGAAAGCGACGTTGTCCGAGAGCGCCGCCGCGTGTTCCTCGGGGAAGCCCCCGCCGGCGTAGAGCACGTCGATCGCCGGGAGTTCGCTGTCGGAAACCGGGGAGATGAACGTCAGCACCGCGCCGGCATCCTCGAGCGCCGAGAAGTTCTCGGGGTAGTAGAAGGAGAACGCGCGGTCCTTGAGCACGCCGATGCGCGCGCGGAACTTCCGGGCCCTCGGGGCCTCGGCGTCCCCTGCCGGTCCGAGGTCGTCCGCCGTCCGCGCGACTGAAAGGAGCGCATCGACGTCGACGTGCCGCGCAACGGCCTCGCCCAGCGCCTCCAGCGTCTCGGTGACGCCCGGGTACTCGGCCGGCGTGATGAGACCGAGGTGGCGGCTGGGCAGGTGCTCGATGGCCAGCCTGGGGATCGCCCCGAGCACCGGGATGCCCGTCTCGACCCTGACGGCATCGCGGATGACGGCCTCCTGCCGGGCGGTGCCCACCCGGTTGAGGAGGACCCCCGCCAGCCTGAGGGACGGGTCGAGGGTTCGGCAGCCCAGAATCAGGGCCGCGATGGTCCGGGTGACCTTGGTGGCGTCCACTACGAGGACGACCGGCGTACCCGTGAGGCGCGCCAGCAGGGCGCTGGAGTGGGATCCTCCGGCGTCCATCCCGTCGAACAGTCCCCGGTTCCCCTCGAGGATCGCGACGTCGGCGCAGAGGGCCGCCCTGCGGAGGGAGGAAAGGATCGCCTCCGCGGGCATGAGGAACGTGTCCAGGTTGCGGCCGGCGGTCCCTGCCGCCTCGCCCAGCCACGCCGCGTCGATGAAGTCGGGCCCCTTTTTGAACGGCGCGACGCGGAGCCCTTTCCGGCGCAAGGCGACGGAGAGCCCGAGCGACACGAGGCTCTTGCCCGTGTCGCCCGCGAGTCCCGCGATCAATACCCTTGGGAAAACGGCCTTCGTCATTGCGGCGGATTACACCATGTCCATGTAGGCGCACGGGCACTCTTCCGAGCACTTTTTGCACCCGTCGCACAGTTCCATCTTGATCTTGTAGTAGTTGCCCAGTGTCGGCTCCGCTACCTTGGAGAAACAGGAGGGCGTGCAGTACA
>Ga0209002_10001420_pt1 | contig 19387 bp, 14 predicted proteins | sample Rifsed16ft2_FD_184010 | JGI IMG/M metagenome (GOLD analysis project Ga0209002, IMG submission 184010) | Soil microbial communities from Rifle, Colorado, USA - sediment 16ft 2 (version 2) | ecosystem: Environmental > Terrestrial > Deep subsurface > Rock core/Sediment | place: Rifle, Colorado... | reverse complement strand
TTTTTCGTCATCCACCTTTTGCGCTTTCGTGATCTACTGATTATAGAATTGAAGACAGAGCGACCTGCACCGTCTTTGATTGGCAAAGCGCTGGCAGAATGCTCCCGGATGCGAGCGGTAATTTTGTGCTTGTCTTTTCAGGAGAGAGCGTAAACGCTAATTTCCGAAAACCGAATGCGTGGTTTGATTACCAGTTCCTTGGAGTCAGCCGGTCAGGCGGCGTGTGGAAATCTGGCCCAGACCTGCCTCTACCTCTGAACGGCGTGCCCGCGGTGAATGTGGATGAAGTCATTTATGTCCTGGGCGGAGCGGATCGCGCAGGTGCGATTTCCAATCAGGGTTTGGTGTTTTCCCTAAAACCGTTAAATTGGAATCTTTGCCTTTGCTATAATGCCCAGAAGCTCTATCAAAATCGAACCCTGCAACGAATAAGACGACAAATGCTGATATGGAAAATACCAGGATCCTATGCATAGATTAATTGTAGAAGCAGTATAATGATTTATGACCCCACAAAAGGAGCAACCGTATGCAATCTTTCAGCTTCAATGATGCCATTCGTTTCAGACTGGCAACCCAGCAGGAGGATACCAGCGCCAAAATTCAGGTGTTCTTCGGTGTTCTCCTTGGTGTTCTTGTACGCTGGATCGTAGTGGATGTTATTAAGAATCAAGTTCCCCAAAGTTTTGCCGTGATCCTTGCCCGTATTGTGGTTGCCCTGATCGTGACCATTTTCGTCTTTTCGGGTTACTGGCCGAAAGTGAAAGATCAGCCCGCAAGCATGCGCTTCCTGAATGCGCTGGTTTATGGCGTTTCCATTGATGCCCTCGTTGGCCCGTGGACATACTAGGAGGAGAATCGTATGAACTCGTTCAGTTTCAATGACGCGATCCGTTTTAGGCTGGCAACTCAGCAGGAGGATACCAGCGCCAAAATACAGGTACTTATCGGTGTTTTCATCGGTGTCATCCTGCGCTGGATTTATAGCGTTGCGGTTGATGTCATTAAGAACCAAACTCCGTGGTGTTTTGGAACATGGACCACGATCCTTATTCGCCTTGCGGTTGCTCTGGTCGCGACATTCTTCGTCTTTTCGGGGTACTGGCAGAAGGTGAAAGACCAACCTGCGAGTATGCGATTATGGAACTCACTGGCTTATGGAATCACCATGGATGTCATTGTGAGTTCCTGGTTGCCCTCAGCTCCTTGTTGAGAAATGCGCGAGAACTTGACTAATGTTGCGGACTGTGCCGCAGGTGTTGTTCTGCAAACGGGCTTGATCTTAGGAAACCTGCGGGACGTTCTGCGTAAAGCGAGAAATTAAAGCAAAAGAGAGAAGGTTTGCGCCTTCTCTCTTTCCATTTTTAGTTGGAGCTATTCGCTCTTCTCAATACTCTTCGACTCACTGGTTTTGCTTTCTTCCTTCTTTTCCGACTTGCCCTCTCGAGACTTGCTTCCCGATGGAGATTTATCCCCTGAAGGGGACTTGTGATCGGTCGCATAAAAACCAGAGCCTTTGAAAATGATCCTGGTAGGTGTGATCACCTTTTTCAATGATTTTTTGCGGCACTCGGGGCAGGTCTTCAGCGGGGCATCATGAAAAGACTGATGTCTCTCGAATTGCACGCCACAGGAGTCGCAACGATAGGTATAAACGGGCATTTCTTTCTCCTTACTTTCATATAGCGTGGGGCATTATAGCGCGCCTAGGAACCGAAGGCAAGGGCAATTGCCTGCAAAGTACGGCGAAAATGATAAACCGACACTTTGCTCCTGCCCGCCAACAGCCACAACCATATGTAGAAATTATAGCAGGAAGCAGTAAGAATTGCGTTAACGGATGCTGCTGTCGGTCGGCGTGGGATTAAGTGTCAGGTTGGTTCCCTATTGTGTTTGATGTGAAGACTGTTAGGGCAGGAGCAGGGCAAAGGTTCTCAGGTCGTCAGACCCTTTTACGGCCTGACGATATAAATAAAACAAATTTCTGTTGCTTTGCAATGATTCATAGCCCAGACCCAGCGCGGCAATATAACCCGCATAACGGGCGTAATAAACAGAATTCTCATCATACGCGCCGAAGGGATATGCAAAACTTGATATAGGTACACCAAGCAGGGATTGGAGTTTCCTGCGTGATTCGACGATTTCATCCATTTGCCGGTCGGGGCGCTCAGTCAAATCCGCGTGGCTGAGGCTGTGACTGCCGATCTCCCAACCGGACGCGTATAGTCCGCGGATCTGATCGGGGTTCATATAATTTCGTATGCCCACAAAGTTGTATACAATATAAACGGTTCCCGTGAAATCATATTTCTGCATGATCGGGAGGGCGTTTGTAAATATGCTTTCACTGCCATCGTCAAACGTAATGATGACCGGCTTGGAAGGCAGTTCTGCTCCCTGTTTTATTGCCCTGACCATTAACTCAACGGATATCGTCGTGTATCCCCATTCGTGCAACAGATTCATCTGCCGTTCGAACGCATCAGGTGAAATGTAATAAATATTTTCGCTTTGAAGTACGGCGATGTGATGATAAAGAAGAATCGGCACAAGGACTTCGCCCGGGCCCTGCATGTACCATTGCGGTTCAAGAGTCGGCGCGGGGGTCAATGTGAATGTGGGAAGAGGTGTTTGGGATGGTGGAGCGGCAGCGGTGGGAGTATCGGCGGGGGAGGCCGTCGGGGGGACAGCGGCAGTTTCAGTTGGTGAAGGAAGCGGGCTTGCAGTCTGTGTTGGATCGATCGCGACGGTGGGCAAAGATTCGATAATAAATGCTAATCCCCCACATCCAATCGACAACAGAGCTGCTATTGATATCGAAAGAAGCTTCTTTTGCAAATTTTGCTATAGCGGATGATTGAGATCCCAGAGGATTCGCAAACCTTCGAGCGTGAGCCAGGGGGCGATGATCTGTATGACGTCCGTTTCCTGTGCAATAATTTCAGCAAGCCCACCCGTTGCGATGACCTTCATCTGCGGGCCAAGCTCTTTGCGGAATCGTTCCACCATTCCCTCCACCATGCTCACATAACCGAACAACAAACCTGATTGCATCGCATGGACTGTATTGCGGCCTATGATGGACGGTGGCCGTTGCAGATCAATGCGCGGAAGTTTTGCGGCATGGGTAAAGAGCGCTTCTGTTGCAAGTGTGATTCCGGCTGTGATGGCGCCGCCCAGATATTCGCCATCTTTCGTGAGGGCATTGAATGTGGTTGCTGTCCCAAAATCGATCACGCATGCCGGGCCGCCATAAAGATACATTACCGCCACCGCATCTGCGATGCGGTCTGCGCCAACTGCTTTCGGGTCTTCGTACCGCACTTTGACGCCGGTCTTGATGCCTACATCAACAACAAATGGGTCCTGTTCAAGATATTCCCTGCAGGCCTGTATCACGCGACCGGTAAGTTGCGGTACAACAGATGCAAGGCAGATCCCTTTCAGATCCCTGACCGTATGATGTGCATTCTCCAAAAGTCCCTGAAATTGCAGACCGTATTCATCTGGCATGCGGGCATGATCGGTGGCAAGGCGCCAATGCGAGCCAAGAATATTGCCGTCGTACAAACCCAGTGTAACGTTGGTATTACCAATATCGATTGTAAGGAGCATGAGATGTTATCTAGTGCCTATTATGAATGATGTTGCCCCTTTTGGGGGGAATAAAATGGTCTCCGGAGCAACTGTCACCGAGAAGAGCAGGAATAACGCGGTTGGGTAGATATGGAGCAGGATGCGATCCAAAGAAAAGGCGAGATGCCATTCCAAGTCATGAGGCGTAATAATGTAAATGGCGAAGTACGCCAGCAATTGTATCACTAGCATAACCAGAACAGCCAACAATCCGCGAGACCCTATTGTGTTATCTTTCTGCCTCAACACCAAATAATATAGAAGAAAAGATGGAGCATTGTAACCCCACCTATGAAAATTAAAGAATTCCCCTGCAAAGGTTTTCAGGGTTAGAGTATAACGGGAGACATCAGTCACACGTTGCCAGATTTCGACTAACCCGGAATCAAATAAGTCAACTGAGGGCGCAAGTTTGAACCGAAAAAATAATACAATCAACAGGGGAACAACAATTCCGCCAAAGTACCATGCTGCCAAGAGCCATGCCTGCTTGTTCTTGTAAGATATAACGAAAAGACCAATCAAGCTGCTGACAAGAAAAATCATTCCTTCATTTTTTGTCCAAGCAGCCAATGCAGAAGTCATACCGGCCAGTGCCAGAATTTGAGGCTGCTGGTATTTGCTATAAAGGCAGAAGAGGATTGCAGTAGCGGCAATGAAAAGGGCAAGAGGGGTATCTGCCAGTTGGTTTGAGCCAATGCCTACAAAATCAGGCAGACCCATAAGAACAATAGTAGCTAGGCTGGCGGTTCCAATAGAACGGAAAACGAATAGCGCACTGAATAACAATAAGGCTGACCCAAATAAATAAATACCTGATTGGATCACGGGCACGCGAGTCGTTTCAAAATTGAGAACGTCCCAGACCCATGCATTTGTCAGAGGAACCAGCAATGGATAATCTGCATGAAATAGCCAATGGAATTCGTCTGAAAAGACCCGTTGCCAATCCGCTCCTCCACGGTAAATAAAGCGGGCAGCCCGATTCCAGACTGCCCAGCTATCCCAGGCTCCATGAGGTCTCCTGAGCGATATGCTGATGAATATTGCTAGATCCAGGATGATGACAATGGCGAGTATCAAAAGAAGGACCTTCTGCAATCTTGTCAATGGCATTCTTTCGAAGAAAGGAAAGGGTTTCCATGTGCGAAGCGAGATCATACTAAGCAGGAACAATATGCCCAACAACAATACAAGAAACCAGGACTGATGCGTGAATAGGAACATAAAGTAAAGCAGGGATGTAAAACCAATCCCAATTCCGACTCCCAATGCAAATTTCAGCAATAATAGCTTCGGGTCGTTTCTGTTCCAGGTTAGGTGAACAATTAGCGAACCAGTGAATACCGGAATTAGATAGATAAGGACTATAGGAAGACTCATTATTCGATTCTGTGGATGAGATAAAGGTTATGCTTGAAGAAAGTCACTTCGTATTGCCCCTGCGTGGTGCTCCACCACTTCTTATATGCCCGAGGCGTTAGATTCCCAATAATCCATTCGGGCTCGCTGCCTCTTACTGCAATGACTGGCGACAGAACATATTGCACCAGGACATATTCACCATGCTGATCTCCATTACTATACTCGATGTCCTGTATATCCCAATCAGCCAAATACCCAACTGTTTTCACGTCTGCTGGCAGCGCCTTTTTCAACTTTTTGAATTTGCTTTCCCATATTGTTACGGGATCTTCCTCTAGGGAGCCCAGACTCTTCGTTGCGTTCAAGTAATTCACTGATTGATAAACACTCCAAAGGATCACCACACCTAGTATCGTTATTCGAAGAAAGGAACGAAGCATATCATCTGCCTTGTATCTTATTTTATCATTTCGATGATCTCCGCAACTATATCGATCTTGTGAAATTGCTGCGAGTTGATTTATCCTGAACGCAGATGGAATCGTCTGAACAACAAGACGCCAACTGCAAAATACAAAATAGACAAAACAGTTAGAGCGGCCAATTCATAGAGGACATCGCCCAAGCCGGAGCCAAGCGTCAATACTTTGTTCAAAGCGACGACAGCATGAGTCGGCGGCAGGAGATCATAGAGCCCAATCTCACGCGCGCCTACAGCAAAGACGGTCACCTTTGGCAAAGGGTAGATCACGCCAGAGAAGAACATCATTATCGCCATGGGGAAGTTCGCAACAATAAATGCCTGTGAAACCGTGCGCGTGAAACTGGCCACGACCATGCCAATTCCAATCACAGACAGGCTGGTGATCGTCCCAACCAATATCGCCACCCATATGGGTCCCAGACTACGAAATCCGAGCGCGATGGCTACCACAAAGGACAAAGCTATCGCAATAGCTCCGATCAAGAGGAGTGCGGCTGTAATACCTCCCAATAGATCGAGAGATGTCATAGGGGTCAGCTGGAGGCGGCGCAAACCGCCTGTCTCAATTTCACGTGCAACGGTCATGGAAGCCAGAAAAATCAGAAGGATCACGGCAAAGATCAGCGTGCCTGGCACATAAGTCTCGAACTCGGTGCGGGCTGCAGAGACTCCCAGGGGTTCCTCCGCATATCTAATGAGTGGCTGTTGTCCCGTTGCTTCCTGAACGTAACGGTCTACGCCTGTGAGCGCAAGGTTAACGGCCACCATGTAGTATGGATTTGAAACATCCCCTCCAAATGTGATGTTCGTGGTGACCGAGCGATCGCCGCCTGCCAATCTTTGCAGGGTCTGCGAGAAATCCTCAGGAATGAGAATAAAAGCCGCCGCGCCGCGGTTTTTCAGGATCGGTTCAGCCTCGGCTCGGTCAGCCGCGTAGATAACCTTCAGAAGGGGCTTGCCATCTGCGTATGTGATCTCATGGATGGCCTCGACAACCTGATCACCTGCGTTGAAAGTGGAACCAGCCGGTGACTGTGCGCCAATATCCTGGTTGATCAAGATTACATTATAAGTCGTGGATCCTCCGGAGAACCACATCCAATATAGGAGGACGAAGAAGGGGGCGAAGGCCAGGGTCAACCCCAACATCCAGGCATCGCGGGACATTTCGCGCAGGGTCTTGAGGAAGACAGTGATGGCTCTCATTCGCGCAGTCTCCTTCCCGTGAGGGAAATGAACACGTCTTCGAGCGTGTTGGCGCGCAGGCGCACTTCGCCGGGACGGGCGTTGACCGAGTGAAGCGCGTCGAGGATGGCGGGCAGGAGTTCCACCACGCCGCGGGCGCGGATGATCAACGTGTGATTCGTCTTCGAGATCTGCGGGGCAATTTTGGAAACGGCCGCCAGCGCGCTTTCGGCCAGGCCGGCATCCACTTCGATTTCGAGCACATCCCCTTCGCCTGCGGTGCGCTTCAACGCTTCGGGCGTATCCACGGTGAGCAGTTTGCCGTGATCGATGATGGCGACGCGGTCGGCCATGCGCTCGGCTTCGTCCATGTTGTGCGTTGTGATGATGATCGTCTTGTGTCGCGCCAGTGACTTGATATACTCGCGCACCAGAACGCGGCTTTGCGGGTCCAGTCCCGCCTCCGGTTCATCCAGCACAAGGATCTCCGGATCGTGTACCAAAGCCATCGCCAGGTTTAAGCGTCTCTGCATACCGCCGGATAACGTGCGCGCAAGCTTGTCCTTTTTTTCGATGAGATCAATTTCATTCAGCAGCCTTTCGCCCCTCTCGCGAGCCGTCTTGGCTCGCAAGCCGTACATTTCCCCTAGGAATTGCATTTGCTCGAGACAGGTCAACTGCCCCCACAATACAACGTTTTGAGGGCAGACCCCGACACGAGTCCGAACGGATGCGTCCCCATCTGTGATTACTTGGCCACGAATGCACACCTGTCCTGCATCCGGCTTGAGCAATCCACAGATCATATTGATCGAGGTGGTTTTGCCAGCACCGTTTGGGCCGAGCAGACCAAATACTTCCCCCTCGTAAACCTCCAGCGTGAGATTGTTCACCGCAGTCAGTGGGCCATAGCGCTTGGTGAGTGACCGGGCTTGAAGGACGGTTGTCATTTTTCCTCTACTGCAATGCCATGTTGTATGAATTCAAGCAACGCCTCCGACACCTGTTCGGAGGAAACTGTTCCATCGCTGATCTGGAAATACGTGTTCAAGTAAGGCAGCATCTGACTATCACCGAAAACGATAATGAGCGCGTTGATTACCCGTGCAACAGCATCGATATCCAGGTCGCGACGGATTTCACCGCGCTTTTGGGCTTGTATAAGGATTTCCTGCATTGTTTCGCGCATGACTGTAGCGATGGGACGTACAAGTCGTTCAGCTAAATCAGGGTCGCCCTGATAAGCTGCCCGCCCAAAGAAACGCACAAGACCCATCGCCATTTGCCCCCATTCTAGGCCGCCCAGAAGATACGCACTCATTGCCTCCTTGAGGGGCATGGCTGCCATAATTGGCTTGTACTCTTGAAAGATGGCTATTGTGGAGCTGGTACACAGCTCGACGGCAAAGTCAAGCAGACCATCCCGGTTGGGAAAATACTGGTAAAGAGAACCAACTGAAACCCCCGCGCGCCGCGCGATCTCTTTGACGTTGAGGGATGCCGGTCCCTTCTCAGCCGCCTCCTCCAAGATCGCGTTGAAAACAGCTTCCTGACGATCCGGATCAAGCCGGCGGAAGGTGCGTGTGACCTTCCCTTCCTGTTCAAGTTGAGAAATGTAAGGTTGGAAGTTTGTCCAGTCAGCATCGCTCATATAATATGAACATTTGGTTCACATTATATGAACAATTCGTTCACCTGTCAAGTGATCTTGCACTTCTCTATGATCTCCGCAACCATATCGAACTTATGGAATTGTGGCATGAGGTACACGCCTCCTGCCCAGGCCTTGAGCTGGTCAATCAACTCGACAGCCACCTCCACCCCGACGCGCGTCCCACGCTCTGCGTTGCCCGCGGCTTCGATGCGTTTCCTCATCTCATCAGGGATGAAGATGCCGGGCACTTCGTTATGAAGGAAGTTTGCGTGTCTAATACTGACAAGCGGAAGGATGCCTACAAGGATCGGCTTTTCGAGTTTGCCGTATTTCGCTTCATACCTCTCCAGCAATAAAGGTCCATCATCGGGATGATAGACAGGCTGGGTCAGGAAGAAATCTGCACCTGCCTTTGCTTTGCGATGCAGGTTTTTGATCTCGCTTTCCACATCGGGCGGGCAAAGGTTTAGTGCCGCGCCCACGAAGAAGCTGGTCGGTTGTCCGATGCTCGTCCCTGAATGGTCCACACCGGCATTGAATCCCTGTTTGATGAGTTTGATTAAACCCGAAGGTACAAGGTCGTAGTTATCCATCGCTTCGGGATAATCGCCAATTGAAGTAGGGTCGCCCATTACGACGAACACATTACGAATTCCAAGCGCATGCGCGGCGAGCAGGTCACCTTGTACACGCAGCAGGTTCCGTCCGCGTGTGGGGAAGTGGAGTGTGGTCTCGACCCCGACTTTGCGTTGCACCACGTCGCACACTGCCCAGGCGGACATCCTCATGCGCGCCATCGGGGAGTCGGCAACGTTGATCACGTCCGCGCCCGCGTCGGCGAGGAGGGAGGCGCCCGCGAGCAATTTATGAGTCGAAAGCCCGCGCGGCGGATCCATTTCGACGGAGATCGCGAATCCGCCTGCGGTCAATTTTTGCGCGAACTGGGTTGGCTGCTCCTGCACAGTCTCGGTAATCTCTTCCTGGGGGAAAATGACAATTTGCGATTGATCCACCTGAGGGGTAGCAGCTAATGCCTTGCGCATTGCGGCAATATGTTGCGGGGTTGTGCCGCAGCATCCGCCGACGATGCACGCGCCCGTCTCGCGGAAGGAAAGCGCGTAATCGCCGAAGTACTCTGCATCTGCCGGATACATAATGCGCCCGCCCACCTGTTCGGGCCAGCCCGCGTTTGGCTTCACCCAGAATTTTCCATCCGGCACGGCCTGGCACATTTGCTTCAGGATGCGCAGAAGTTGAGCGGGGCCGCCAGAGCAGTTAACGCCGATCACATCCACGCCTGTTTCTTTGAGCATACGCGCGACTTTAGCCGGGTCATCGCCAAGGACTGTCCGATCATCCCGCGTGAACGTGACGGAAGCCACGAGCGGTAAGCTGCAGACCTGTCTTGCCGCTTTGATGGCTTCCCTGATCTCATATAGATCACTCATGGTTTCGATGACGATCAATTCCGCACCTGCTTCAGACAGTGCGCCGATCTGCTCTGCGAACGCAGTGCGTGCCTGCTCAGGCTGCACGCGTCCAAACGGCGCGATACGCACACCGAGCGGACCTACTGAACCGGCAACCAGCACATCCCTGAACGATGCCGCGACGACGCGCTTGGCCAAATCCACACCTGCCTGGCTGAGCTGGACAACCTTCTCCTCCAATCCGTGCTTGCCCAATTTGAAACGATTCGCGCCAAAAGTATTAGTGAGGATCAACTGCGCGCCCGCTTCAATATATTCGCGGTGAATTTCTGCGACTGCAGATGGATTCGTGAGATTGAGTTCGTCGAAGCACTTGTCAAAGCCAACACCGCGCGCATGCAACATCGTTCCCATTGCGCCATCTGCGAGAATGGTTTCAGTCGAGAGCCGTTCCAGTAAATTCATTTTGTTTCCTCATGGTTTTCTGATCACCGCTAATACAGCGCCTTCGCGCGTGACCGCATAAATAATGTTTGCATCCGGAAAGGAAGTCTTTTCCAGATCGTAGCGGGCAAGCGTCACCACCGCATCGTAATGGTCTGCCCGTTCTGCTTCGTACGCTGAATACAGATGAAGGTCGGGGCGGGCAAAAGTTCCGAGAAGATGCGCGGGGCCGTCCACCCAAACATTGGCATTCGGCGGCACGATGCGGTTGACTTCCTGCGCCGCGGCGCGGTACGAAATTCCCCAATAATCCAGTTCAAACTTGTGGGCCGCGCCGTTCAGACCTCCAATGAATTGATTGTAGTATATGTATTCATAGGGATGCAGCCTCACTGATGCGATCAAGCCCGGTATGGCAACCAACCCGATCAATGCGCCCTGCAGCACCGGTTTGCGGATTCGTTCGAACGCCAGCCCTGTCATGAAAAAGATGGGCGGCAGGATAAAGAACGATTGACGAAAGTTATCATACATTGTTGGACGGAGGACGATGAATGTGAACAAAGGCAGGACAAACCAGATTAGCATCAATGCCAACAGTTCACGGTTCTCCATCCGCCTCTTTATGGACCCGTAAATGGCCACCGCCACACCAACCCCAAACAGAACCCAGACCGGTTCCGTTAACTGAATGGCCAGAAGGATTGGCATGTAAGAGGCTGGCAGTCCGTTCGCGCGGTATGTGACACCGTTGAACAGAACCGATCCGGGCCACGGATGCTGTGCCATGATTTGCACCGTCTCAAAGAAATGACCGATGGGATTAGGCCAGAGATAAGGCCAGGTAAGATACGTCGTCATCACAGCAATCAGCGCATAGGCTGCAATGACCAGCCAGGCCCTCGCGGTCGACTTCCATAAAAGATAGATAGCGACGAGAATTCCAGCCAGCGGCCCAAAAATCCGGATGGATACTGTGATGCCAAGGAGAATACCTGCTGGCAGGATAATTCCCAAAACACGCAATGCGGAAGGCAGGTTGCGGCGATAGAGCCATATCATAATGATGTTGACGATCAAAAAATATGCGGCTCGCGCTTGCAGGAAGAGCACGAAAAACTTTTCAATATAAACTTCGGGAGGAACCTTGTGGATGTTTGATGCAATCAGCGCGATCAGTGATGGTTCACCGCTTGCGGCGGCGCGGATGGCGTTGTCAAGCCACTGGTACACGCGCGGCGTCACACCAAAGAGAAGAGCGAGTGAAACCAGCCAGAAGATCGTCGCGCCGATTAACAGGCGGCGCGTGGATGAGGGCAATCCGCTCCAGGCAACGGATGCTGAGTCAAAAACGGAATCAGCTCCGCGTCCAAGCAGCGAATCGTGCATTTTCGTCCCGAGGTAGGCAGTCAGTGTGAAAAGCGATAAGAGGGGAATATCCTTCGGGTTGATGAAGGCGTGCCCCCAGAAAAGTGGCTGGGTTATGTAAAGCAGAGTAGCGCCAAAGGCGGCGGCGCGGCTCATCCAGCGAATGGAGAGCTGGTAAAAAGCCCAGACGCCGACCAGGAATGTGAGGAAGTACACCAGATGCTGGATGTCAACGGCCTGGGCGTTGGGAACGATTCGAGTGAATATACTCGTGACGATGGCCGTAAACATCACAAAGGCGGGCCCGTAATTTTCAAAGCGATCACCTGTGACAGGGATGACGCCGTGCTGCGGCCAGGTGACGTAGGCTTCGAGTGAGCGCTCCGCGTATTTATATAAATTCAATTCGTCCCACGACTCACCGTAATCGCCGAGAGTAAGCAGGCCAATAATGAAGCTAAGAGTAAGCAGGATGGTAATAGGAAAGTTTTGTTTCATGGAATCTGCGAGTTCATGGTGTCCAAGCATATGAAAGCTTCTTACGCATGTTTGCCATTAGTCTTATTGTTCTTGCTTATTTTCAGCGGCATATTCAAGTAATCTGTTGTCGACTGCGAGAATTTTTCACTTTGAAATGATTATTCGTGGTCATGAAGAGTAGTCTGCATCGTGGATGCTGGTTCCTTCTCGAGATTTAATTTATGTGTGGAATGTTTTTCGTTTCGCCAGATCTCAACTAACAAAAAAGAGAGTGGAAAAATAAAACCTAAAAATGATAACACCATGTATTTTTCAGTAATTAGATAGAATATCCAAATCAATATATTGGCCCATATTGATGGGGATACTAAGGTAAACATGGGTGCAAGTGAATAAATTGGAGAATAGGGCATGGCCAAGCTTTGGACAAGCATCCAGATTTTTAGCGAAGATCTATACCGCAAAAGAATTATTAAAAGAACTAAACCATAAGGATAAAGGCTTACATTTGACGCTAAAGATGGACCGACGTTTCCAATCGGGCGCAAAGCAGCTAACCATTTCGGTATCCACCAACCCCATGTAATGAAAGATGTCAAATAAACAATTGCTGGAATAACCAGAAACTTCCAATCTTTTCTATGTAACAAAATAAAAAGTATTGGGAACAATCCAATCTGTGGCTTGAAGGAAAGAACTGTAACCCCTAAACCTGCTAACCAAGGGTTAGGTAACATGGCTACTACGAGCGCACCAGACATGAAGCCTTCTAGCTGTCCACCGTAAAACGTCCAAAAAACCCCGATAAAGAAACTAAAGGCAAGTAAATCACTCTTCCAATACCTGATTGCCAGGATGTAACAAATAGCATTTCCCAAATTCCAAAGTATGTAGCCGATATCTTCTGGCAAAATTGCAAATGGATAGATGAACCAATAAAGAGGATATGGGCTGACCGTATGGACTCCATAAGTGCCGGCGAGTGTATCGCCACGATAAGCAACCCGGTAATCATAACCACCGAAAAGCGGGGAAATCAAAGCCAGAGTCAAGATAAGGGCAGTGCCTGCGAAGTTCCGGTATTTTGTTGTTTTGAGATTGTCGATAACATTCATAGTATATCCTTGGAGATGGCCTGTCGAACCGGATTTTGCATAAAAGATTTTATCCGGGCAACATGGTTAGCGGAGTAGAGGAAATCTTCGATTATCTCAATCTATGCCGTATAAACAGGCACGTCAAAACCTGGTTGTCAATTTGAAGGCAACCGGTATAAAGATATGGAAATAATTAGACTGGAAAATTTTTCACCAAATTTATCTCATCAACTGCTCTACACATGACTCACCAACTGAATAATACTTCGCATCTTTATGATGCACGATGATCGCAGCAGTGGATTGCTCAGGGATCAACTGAAAGGCCCTGCTGAGAGTCAGGGCGCCAATGAGGAAGCTTGGAGTAAGCAGAATTGAAAGAGGCAGGTTCTGTTTCATGAAAATGCGAGGAAAGAAACAAGCATACAGCCACACATTGGTTTTCGGATTTCCTGCAATTTATTTCAACGCCTGATTTTTTACATACTTAAGCACAGAAAACACCACGCCATCGCGTTCCACAGCCATAACAATATCTGCATCCGGGAACATACGTTCATCAGTATCCCAACGTGAGGTCAACGCAGCATATTCAAAGTCATAAGCCCCGTCGGGATTTATCTTATGTTCAATATTCAAGTCTGGGCGCGCATATGGCTCAAACGGAAATGGCACACCGGAAACAAAGATATGCGCGTCCTGCGAAGCCAGTTGATTCACTTGCAGAGCAAGCTCACGGTAGGAGGTGCGCCAATAATCCATTTCGTACCGACGCGCGGCACCCGGTGTTCCGCCTACCAGTGAATTGTAATAGATATATTGATACGGATGGAGATTCACAATAGAATATATACCTGGCATGGCAAACACAAGGATAAGAGCCACCCGCGTCCAGCCGGACCTGAGCCTGCTTAGGAAAGCTTCAAGCCCGGCCCCAGCGATGACAAATCCACCCGGCAGAATAAAAAGTATCTGGCGGAAATTGTCATAGAGTTGCATTCGTAAACTGATGAGCAGGATCAGAGGGATGATAAAGCCAAGTCCGACAAATGCCAACAAATCCACCGGCACCTTTTTTTTCAGCAAACTCCAAACCATCCCGATGAAGCCCAGATAAAAAGAAACGAGCACTGGCTCCGTAAATTGGATATTCAACAAGACCGGCAGGTACTCAAACGGCAGTTTTTGAGGACGATAGAGATGCCCGTTGAACAACACCCGGCCAGGCCACGGGAAATTGGACATAACCATCAGGCTCTCAAAATACCGGCTTACAGCAGAGTTCCACAAATATGGCCACGTCAAATAGGCGATCAGGCCTGCCCATAGAAGATAGGCTGCGATCACAGGAAAAGCCTTACTTCGTCCTTTGACGAGCCAACATAGGATGGCAATGAATCCTGCTAAAGGACCCAGCACCCGGATGGAGATCGTAAGCCCCAAAATGAGTCCCGCGAAAATAACGTTTCCTGACCTCATAGCCAGAAAGGTTTGGCGCAAGAAGTTCGGCACGTTTGTTGGTTTGAAAACATTCCCAGTTTGTTGAAATGAAGTGAACACAGTTCGCGGGAACCGCTTCAACGCCTCATGAAAAAGCCTGCCTTTTGAAGTCCTTATCAGCAAATAGCCCAGATAAACAAGGAGAACAATCACTCCCAAAATCAAAATTGGATCTGCGAAGCGATGAAATAAAGTTTGCGCCCTTGAAACATAGCTTTCCAAGGGTACGCCCGCAGTTTGTGCATACTTGTGAAAAATTTTTTCAGGCAGGGTGTTTGGATCTGCCAGGTAAAAGAAAGCAACTATCAGTGTGATCAGATAACCAGATAAACTGGAGAGTACCAGGAGTCCGGCTTCAACTGAAAGCAGGTTCATATATCTTTTGCGATCTGAACCATCGATTTGACACCATGCTTCTGAAAAGTTTTTTATAGGGCTCTGCAAGGATATTTCGGGAGTTCGACCTTTGAATGAATCAAGCACTTTGTATCCGGCAAAAACGCTAAAGACCATGAATGCCATGAAAGGCATATCCTTTGGATTCATGAAAGCATGTCCCCAAAGCAAAGGCTGGGCCGTGAAAAGGAGCAACACGGCCCATGCCGCCCAGCGGCTGAACCATCTTTTGGTGAGTGAGTAAAGCGCTAACCCGGTCAACTGGAACAGGACAAAGTAGGAAAAATGCCAGATATCAATTTTCAGCATGTTGGCGAAAAGGGACTGCAAGATTCTTCCAATTAATTCCACCAGGATGATGAAAGATGGACCATAATACCGCAAGTTACCAGGGCCATAATCTGGCTCATATAACAAACCAAAGAAGGACCTATAAGAATCCAGAGACTGCTCCGCGTAGATATAGTAGCGCGGTTCATCAAAACTGACCCCAAAATCATGGACAATGAAAATACCGACGATCAGATTAACCATGATCCAGATAAGGAACAAGTGCTTTTCAATCCTGGAATCTTTAACCACAGGCATAAGTAGTCTCAAATTTCCTTCATATCATTTCATCAACTGTTCGACGCGACTCTCACCTACTGAGTAATATTTTGCCTTGCTATGATGCACGATGATCGCAGCCGTGGATTGCTCAGGGATCAACTGATGGGCCGTGCTGAGGGTCATGCCCAATTCATTTGTCACTGCAGGAAGCAGCTCAAATACTTTCTTATGATCTTCTAATTCTGGGATGGCGGGATACCCCCACGAGTAACGCTTGCCTTGTTCGTCGCCAATGCCAAGTTCCCGGCGGATGTGTCCATGCAAATAGTCCGCGCTTGCTTCAGCGGTCTGCACTGCGAGACCATGCGTGAAGTAGGCTTCGGAGTAATCGTGCGCGGCCTGGAGTTTATCGAAGCGTTCAGTGGCCTCATGTCCGACGGTCACAACTTGAAATGCCACAATATCCATCTTGCCCGTGTCAGCGGATGCGAAGTAATCGGATAATGCAAGATGATCATCATAGGGCTGGCGCGGGAAGGTGAAGCGCGTCAGTTCGTCGGGTGAGGCGATATCAATTGTGGCGGGATCGTAGATAATCAATTTATCTCCATCCGATTGACAAGGGAAGAAGCCATAGACGCCCTGTGGCTGCAGCCATTTTTCTCGCAGGGCTTCTTTGGTCATCTTGGCCAGGCGCTCATCAAAGTCAGCTTTCAGTTTTTCCCAGTCTTCGCCGTGCGTGTTCTTCGCACCCCAGGACAAACGATAGAGTTCGTTCAGACTGAGATGTTTGAGCACAATCTCCAAAGGCATAGCCTTGACAGCGCGCTGTCCCCACTTCAGGGGATGATTAATCGGTTCATGCTCGACCTTTGAGCGGGTCGCCATTTTTCGATGTTCCGGCACCTGTGAGGCGCGGCCCATTTCAAGATCCCCTTCCCGGCGGACGCGGGCGAGTAGTTGCTCACGCTTCTCAGGAACGATGAGTTGGTCCATCGTTTCAAGTCCTTCGAACGCATCCTTGCAATAGAACACGCCCGGTTCGTGGACATCGCCATCATCTGTGAACAGGATGCGGCGTCCAAAGCGACGGTTGATGGCCGCGCCACCAACCAAAACCGGGAATTTGAGTCCGCGGCGATGCAGTTCGTTGACGATAAGCGGCATCTGCTTGGATGTGGATACAAGTAACGCGGACAAGCCAATCGCGGTCGCGTTGACCTCTACGGCTTTGGTGATGATCGTCTCTGCAGGGACTTGTTTGCCAAGGTCGATCACGGTGTAGCCGTTGTTGGCGAGAATCGTTTTGACAAGGTTCTTGCCAATGTCATGCACGTCGCCGTAGACGGTGGCGATGACGACCGTGCCTTTGGTGACGCCTTCCATCTTTTCGAGATAATTTTCGAGATGCGCGACGGTCTTCTTCATCACCTCTGCTGATTGGAGCACGAAAGGCAGGATCAATTCGCCCGCGCCGAATTTGTCACCTACCTCTTTCATGGCGGGGAGGAGGACGTTGTTAAGGGTGTGAACGGCGATCTCATGCTGACGCGCCTTTACTCCAGCCCTCTCCCGAGGGGTGAGGGAGTCCGCCCTCAACCCCTGCCCTTCCCCCGCAGGGGGAAGGGAGCCAGAGTCCCCCTCTCCAACGGGAGAGGGGTTAGGGGTGAGGGGGTTCTCGGGCAACCTCTCGTCCAAGATATTCCACAATTCGTTTAACACATCTTCGGTTTTGTTTAGAACATCGCTATTCCAGAATCGAACGACTCGAATTCCTCTTCTTTCAAGCAAAATTCTTGTGCGTTCTTCATCGTACTTAACTTGTTCGTCCTCGTTATGTTGACCTCCATCGAGTTCAATACAGAGTTTGGCTTCATGACAATAGTAGTCGAGGATAAAACCTTCTTTTGGATGTTGACGTCGGAACTTAGCGTCATGAAAACCACGGTTGCGAAGAATTTTCCACATGAGTTGTTCGGCATCGGTGGCGTTTTGGCGTAACTCGCGAGCACGAGCAAGTAAGGCATCTGGGATAGGAGGATTTGGAGTGAAATCCTTTCCCTCACCCTGCCCTCTCCCGAGGGGAGAGGGGGATTCAGCCCTCACCCTGCCCTCTCGCGAAGGGAGAGGGGGGATGCCTCGGTTGATAATCTCATCAATATCCGCCTCCACGCCTTCTTTGTGGCGGTGGACGATCTTCCAGTGCAGGCGTTGTTCAGGGGTCATGCCTTCGGTGGGGTCAGCGAGGGATGATTCGGTAGTGGGTGTGACATTTTCAAAGTGTTCGATAAAAAGCTGTAAGGCGTCTGCGCGGCGATTGAAGAGCAGGTCTTCGCAGAGTTCTTTTTCTTCGGCGGGGATGTCCGCATACGCGGTGATGTGAGCCGGGTTCACGATCGCCATATCCAAACCTGCTTGCACGCAGTGATAGAGCATGATCGAGTTCAATGCAGGTCGGGCTTGAGGCGCAAATCCAAAGGAGAGGTTGCTCACGCCAAGTGATGTCATCACGCCAGGAAGGTTTTGTTTGATGAGGCGAATGCCTTCGATGGTTTCAATGGCGGAGTTGGCGAATTCCTCATCGCCTGTGGCGAGAGTGAAGGTCAGTGTGTCGTAGACCAAATCTTCAGGCCTGAGTCCGTGGTCGTTGACGGCGATCTCGTAGATGCGTTTGGCGACTTCGAGTTTTTTCTCGCGGGTCTTTGCCATGCCGTTTTCGTCAATCGTCAATACGATGACGGGTGCATTGTGAGTCTTGGCTAGTGTGAAAATCTTGTCAGCCTTTTCGCGGCCCGACTCAAGATGTGTTGAGTTGATGAGACAGCGCCCAGGCGCGGTCTTGAGCGCGACTTCGAGAACGTCTAATTCGGTGGTGTCGATCACGAGCGGAACCTCCACGCCCATCTCGAGTTTCTTGACAACCCTGCGCATGAGTTCCACTTCGTCAGGGCGTTCGGTGACGGCGCAGGAGATGTCGAGGGCGTGCGCGCCGTACGCAACCTGTTCGCGGGCGATTTCCAAAATGGAGTCGTAATCTTCTTCGAGCAGGAGGCGCTTGAACTTGCGCGAGCCTTGCGCATTACATCTCTCGCCGAGCAGAGTTGGCGGGGGATCCTGTCTCATGGATATCGCTGACATGGCGGAAGCAAGCTGAGGCGTCGCGTGAAGCGGGCGCTTCGTCGCAGGATGTGAATCCAGCTTTTGAATCAAGAGTCGCAGGTGTTCGGGAGTCGTCCCGCAACATCCACCCACCACTGAGATGTTGTACTTGGTCACGAATTCGTAAAGGTCGTTCGCAAACGGTTCGGGCCCGAGCGGATACACGGCTTGACCATCCACGTTGAGCGGCAGTCCCGCGTTGGGGATGCACGAAACGGGGAGCGTGGAATTTTCGCCGAGGATGCGGATGGGCTCGCGCATGTGCTCGGGGCCGGTGGAACAGTTGAGACCGATAACATCGATGCCCATGCCTTCAAGGATGGCGAGCGCGGCGTTGATGTCGGTGCCGAGCAACATGCGACCCGTCGTATCGAGCGTGACCTGAGCCTGTATCGGCAAATAGATTTGAGTCTCGTCGAAGGCTTTGTGCAGACCTGTGATGGCGGCTTTGACTTCGAGGATGTCCTGCGATGTTTCGATGAGGAGGACATCCACGCCGCCTCGAATCAGACCGACAGCCTGTTCACGGAAGGTTTCGGCGAGTTCGTCGAAGCTGACGTTGGACAGTTCGGGGTCATTGGCGGAGGGAAGTTTGCCCGAGGGTCCGATGGAACCCGCGACGAAGCGCGGCTGA
>Ga0209002_10001419_pt1 | contig 19388 bp, 18 predicted proteins | sample Rifsed16ft2_FD_184010 | JGI IMG/M metagenome (GOLD analysis project Ga0209002, IMG submission 184010) | Soil microbial communities from Rifle, Colorado, USA - sediment 16ft 2 (version 2) | ecosystem: Environmental > Terrestrial > Deep subsurface > Rock core/Sediment | place: Rifle, Colorado... | reverse complement strand
GCGGGCCGGGCCGGGCTGGCCGAGCTCGTCGAGCACGCTCCCGAGGTTGAAGTGCGCCAGGGGATTCGCGGGTTCGAGCTCGACCGCCTGCTGGTACGAGCGCGCCGCTTCCTCTTTTTCGCCCTGCTCGTAGAGGAGCGTGCCCAGGTTGATGTGCGCCTCAATCCAGCGCGGGTTCTTTTCGAGCACGCGCCGGTAGGCCTCGATGGCCTGCGAGTGCGTGGCCGGGTCAGACTCGGCGTCGAGCGCCAGCGCGAACCACTCCTCCGCCGTGCGCTCGGGCATCACCCGGATCTTTTCGCCAAGCTCGCGGGTGTCGAAGTCGAGCAGGAGCTGCCCGCGGATGGGCTCGAGCAGGCGGCCGTCGAGCTCGACGGCGACGTTGCGCCCGTCGGAGACGATGCGCAGCTCGGTGAGCGGCGCTTCGACTCCGGCCAACTGCTCGCGCAGCGCCTCCACCGCCCGCCGCAGCCGCCGCGCCGGCACGCGCTGCTCGACGAGCTGCTTCACCGTGCGCAGGCTGATGAGGTCGCCGAAGCGGTAGAACTTCTCGCCCCAACCCGTACGGGGCTCGACCAGCCGCAGCCGCTCCCAGTAGGCCAGCTGTTTGGCGGAGATGTTGAGGATGCGGAGGACTTCGCGCCGGGTGAACCGCTCCATCGCCCCGGTATTCTACCGCTTCTTGCGCGTCAGGCGGGCGACGGCCACGGCTTCGGCGGCCGGAGCGCTGGCGGCGCGCCGGGCGGCCGCCGGTTGACTCCACCTCACCCTCAGCCGTAGGATGCGGCCACGGAAGGCCGCATGGGTGACGCCGCCAAGCCGGGTTCGAAGAAGCAGCGACGCAGCTCGCGGCGGGAGCTGGCTCTCCCCATCCGCGTCTTCGGGACCACCGCCAAGGGGCGGGACTTCGCGGAAGACTGCGTGTGCGTGAAAGTCTCGCGCTACGGCGCGCAGATCCGCCTGACCCACACGGTCATCAACGACGAAGAGGTCCGCATCCTCAACTTGCGGAACAAGAAGGAAGCCGGCTTCCGCGTGGTGTCGCAGGTCAGCAATCCGCCCGACAAGCCTTACGCCGACTGGGGCGTGGAAGCGCTCGAGCCCGACGAAGACTTTTGGGGCGTGTAGCCGTCCAGCGCGGCGGCGTAGACGTCCAGGATGCTCCCCCAGCGCGGCCCTTCCAGCGCCCACCGGTAAAGCCCGGCCAGCCAGGCTGGGCGCCCCGGCCGGAACGGCAGCGGCGTCTCCCAGCGAGCCACGCGGAAACCGGCGCGCTCGGCGAGGCGCGTGAGCGTCGCCGGGGTGAAGTACCACAGGTGGTGCAGGGCGGCGTAGTGTCGCCAGCGCTTCCGCTTCAACCCCAGGCGGCTCTGCCAGCTTTTCAGGCGCGGGCTCACGCCGCCGAGGTTCGGCACGCTCACGTAGAGCGCGCCGCCGGGCGCGACCAGCGCGCGGGCGCGCGCCAGCTCCGCGAGCGGATTCTCCGTGTGCTCGAGGACGTGGTGGAAGCGCACGGCGTCGAAGCGCGCCCCGCCGAAATCGATCTCGCCGAGGCGTCCCGGCCAGAGCCGGGCGCCGGTCGAGCGCGCGCCCTCGCTCAAGACGATGTCGGTGCCGGCGACGCGCCAGCCGCGCGCGGCGGCGGCGCGCAGGAAGGCCCCGGCGCCGCAGCCGACGTCGAGCAGCGCCCCCCGCTTGCCGGTCAGCGCTTCGATGCGCTCGAGCTGGCGGCCGAACCGGGCTTGTTTTTCCGGAGTCAGTTCGCCGGCGGGGTCCGCCAGGTCGCCGTACTCGCGCGCATAGACCCACTCCGCGAGCTTGGCGAACGGCGGCCGCGGGCTCTGGAACTCCAGCCCGCAGCCCGGGCAGCGGGCGAGATGAAAGCCCTGGTAGTCGGTGGCGAAGTGTTCCGGCTCGCGCTCGCAGAGCGGGCAGCGCACCGGCTCGCGCTCTGTCAATGCCCGCTCGACTTCGGCGCGCGGCCGGTCCCAGAGCGTGTCGGAGTGTTTGCCGGGTGTGCTCATCGGGCTGGCGGGAATGGTAGTGGAGGGCGCCGGGCGGCGCAAGGTGGCGGCCCGTTCACCCGCGGAACGGCGGCTTCGCTGTGAAGAGGCGGGGCTAGAAAGATTTCTTGCGGGCGGGCGACGCTTTCTTGGCGGCGCGCCGCTCGGAGGTCTTCACGACGCGCATGAAGGCCTGCTTCAGCTCGACCAGCAACGGCCCCTCCTGCCCGGTGCGGACCATCAATTCCACGGCGCGCACGTCCAGCGGCACAGTGATGAGCGCGCCGGCGTGCTCCAGGCGCAGGATGGGGGGGTGGTCGGGGCCGGCCGGCGCGTCCACCGTAGCGTAGATGTCGCCCCAGCCCTGGCGTCGCCGCACCACGGTCACCAGCTCGTTCAGGCGCTTCAACCACTCGTCGGGGAAACGTCTCATTGGCAACCGGAAGCTGCTGGCGGCAAACTTCACTCTAGCAGAACCCCGCCGCCCCCACAAGCCGCGCCAAATTGACACTGCCGGAACCCTTCCCTAGAATAGGGCCATCCAGCGCCTGGAGCCCACGACCCTGAACCATTCCGAGACCAAAGCGGGAACCGCCCTCTCTCCGGCCCGCCCCACTGCGCTCGCGGGCCTCGAGCGGCCGCAGTCTCTGGCGCGGCTGGTGCTGGCGGCGGCGCTGGGACTGGCCTTCCTGCTGGCCCCGCCCCGCGGCACCCCGCTCTACTGGGTGGCGGCCTTCACCTTCGTCCTCTACTTCGTCTACGCCGCCGTCATCCTGGCCTTTCGACGGCAATTGGCCAGCCGCACGGCGCGCGCCGCCACCCTGGCCGGGGACGGGGCCGCGCTGGTGGTCGTGCTTCTGCTCGGGCCGAGCCTCCCGGCGGCCTTTCTTCTCTTCTTCGTCTACTTCACGCTGATCGCCGGGCTGTGGCGCGGCTGGAAAGCGGCGGCCGGGTTGAGCGTGCTGGTCACGGTGGCGTACCTGGGGTTGGCCTTGCGGGCCTCGGTGACGGAGCCGGGCGCTTCCTGGCGGGCGTTGCTGCCGGCGGAGAGTTGGCTGGTCGGCGCCGGACTGCTGGCCGCCGGGATCCTGGTGGGGGCGGTGGCGGAGCGGCAGCGGGGCCAGCTCGAGCGCGCCGCCGAGGTCGAGCGCTTCGCCGGCCTGCTCAGCCTGGACGCCGGCTGGCCGGAGCTGGCCCGGCGCTGGCTCGAGGCGCTCTGCCGGCGCGCCGACGCCCGGCGCGCCCTGCTGGCCTACCGCGACCCTGAATCCGACCGCGTCCTGCTCTGGGTATTCCGCGCCGGGGAAGCCGACGGCGCTTTTGAAGAGCAGGACCGGCCGCCGCGCGACGCCCACCAGTTCCTGCTCGACGAGGCGCCCGTGGGTTTTCTCGTCAACGCCTGGGCGCGCGGAGCGGGCGGGTGGCAGTGGCGGCCGGAACTGTCCTTCGCGGAAAAGCTCTTTGACCTGCCGGAGCGTTTTGTCGAAGAGTTTTCGCCGCGCGCCCTTCTGAGCGCGCCGCTCTCGACCGGCGGCGCCCCCGGGCGGCTCTTCCTGCTGGACAAGGCCCGGGGGGAGTTCACCCCGGCCGAGCTCGACGACTTGATGGCGTTGCTCGCCGGCCTGCAACCCGGGTTGGCCAACCTGCTCTTGATCCGCAGCCAGGTGTCACGCGCCGTGGACCTGGAGCGCGACCGCATCGTCCGGCATCTGCACGACGGCGTCGCCCAGACCCTGGCCAGCCTGGAGATGCAGTTGAACGTCTACCGCCGCCTGGCCACCGACGACCCGGCGAAGACAGCCGAAGAGCTGGGCGGGCTGCAAACCGTGGTCAAGCAGGAGCAGGAGGAGCTGCGGCGCTTTCTGCGGACGCTCAAGCCGCTGCGCGTCCCCGCCAGCGAGCTCGGCCGCTGGATGCTGGCCCACTGCGCCCAGTTCCAGCAGGAGACCGGCATCGAAGTGGACTTCTGGGCCGACCCGGTGGAGGAGACGCTCCCCGAGGGCATCTGCCGGGAAGTGTTCTGGATCCTGCGCGAGGCCCTGCACAACGTCCACAAGCACGCCCGGGCGCAACACGTGATGGTGCGGCTGCGGCAGGACGACAGCTTCCTGCGGCTGCTGGTGGACGACGACGGCGGCGGGTTCTCTTTCTCGGGCACCTATTCCCAGCGCGCCCTGGAGGAGCAGGGGCTGGGGCCGGTCTCGATCGGCGAGCGCACCCGGGCGCTGGGCGGCGAGCTGACGATTGACTCCAGCCCCGGCAGCGGCAGCACCCTGCGGGTCGAAATCCCCCTCGTCTAGCGACGCCATGGCCAAACCCTCCTCCAAGGCGAGCATTCGCGTGCTGGTGGTGGACGACCACCCCATCTTCCGCGACGGCCTCTGCAAGCTGCTCCAGGCCGAAGACGACATCACCGTCGTCGGCCAGGGCCGCAGCGGCGCCGAGTGCCTGGGGCTGGTCGAAAAGCTCAAGCCGGACGTCGTCCTGCTCGACCTGAAGATGCCCGACCAGGACGGCCTGGCGGTGCTGGGCGCGCTCGGGCAGGCCGCCGGTTCGGTGCGCGCCATCGTGCTGACCGCCTCCGAGGATGAGCGCGACTACGTCGAAGCCGTGCGCCGCGGCGCCCGCGGGGTCGTCCTGAAACAGGCCGCCACCGCCCGCCTGCTCGAAGGCATCCGCAAGGTGCACCGGGGAGAGATGTGGATTGACCAGCGGGTGGCCGCCGACATGCTCCGGGCCACCAGCCGCCCCGCCCCGGGCGAGCTGCTGACGGGGCGCGAGCAGGAAATCGTCGCCCTGGTGGCGCAAGGGTTCCGCAACAAGGAGATGGCCGAGAAGCTCTCCATCAGCGAGCAGACGGTCAAGAACCACCTGCACGCCATCTACGACAAGCTGGGCGTCTCCGACCGGCTGGAGCTGGCGCTCTACGCGCTGCATCACCGTCTGGCCGGCTAGCCCGCTTTCGGGCCCCCCGGTCGGGCTGGCCGCCGCGGCGTGGTACTTTCGTACTGGCCCTTTTGTACTACCCCTGTTGTGACTTCCGCTCTATTGTCCGCCGGCCCCGGTGTTCTTAGACTCCTAGGTGACCGTAAGGGGTTTCTGGTACGGGACGAGGTCACGACGATGGCGGACCGACGCGACGGACAACGCTTCCCGCTGCGCCTGCGGGTGGACTGGGGCGCGGGCGAGGAGCCAGGCGCCTCCCTCCAGGCGGGGGAGACCTTCGATATCAGCGCCACCGGCTTCTATGTGCGCGGCTCCGAGGGCGCCCTGCAAGCGGGCAGCCCGGTCGAGCTGCGGGTTTGCCTGCCGATTCTCGACCCGCACTGTCCTGTGGATTTGCGCGGGCAGGGACGCGTCGTCCGCATTGACCAGCTCGACGGACGCCAGGTCGGCGTGGCGGTGAGTTTCGATCGCATCGAGTTGAAGGCCGACGACTGGGAGTCGTTGACCTAGCTCGCCGAGCTTGCTCTTGCCCACAGGCGATGGAGGTGGGTGAGAACGGGCCGGGGACACCGGGATCGCCCTCCCCCGGAACCCCCCGGCCCGTTTTATTTCTGCCCCCGAAATGATTGCCGCCCGGCGGGCTTTTCGGTATGATGCCCGCGCACTCCTCGAGGTCAGACCGCGCGTCATGGTGGACCAAGCCGCTTCGGTGAAACCCGGCCAGCCGACAGGCGCCGACCGCCGCACCGCCAAGCGCGTCTCCCTGGTCACCCAAATCCGCTCCACCGCTGGCGGGGAGACCCTGGTGGGCTATTCGAAAGACATCTCCATCGGGGGCGTCTTCGTCGAAACCGAAGACCCGCCGGAGAAGGGCGCCGAGGTCACCCTGCGCTTCCGGCTGAGCGAAGACTCTCCCATCCAGGAAGTCCGCGCCGTCGTCGCCTACCGCATGTCGGGTGAGGGGATGGGCTTGCGCTTCCTCGATCCGCCGGCCGAGCTCCTGCAGGCCATCGAAGCCTTCGCCGCCCAGCAGTAACCCCGCGAGAGGCCTTGGTGTTCAACCCAGCGGCTCTTGCCGCTGGGCCCGGTGGCGGGAGCCACCGGGTTGAACCCTATCGGGGGAATCATTCAGGAGGGGACGGGGTGTGCGCCGGGCGCACGCCGCGGGTGGGCCGGGTACGGGAGCGGCGCGGCGGGTGGAAGCGGACGAGGGCGTTGCGGTGCAAGTGCAGGTGGTCGCCGCGAGCGAACCAGACGACGAGTTGCCCGCTCTCGTCTTCCAGCCGGAAGCGCAGGGCGCGACGGCCGAGGGCGACGTCCTTGATGTCGTCGGTGAAGCCGGGGTCGTCGCCGTGGCTTTCCCCGCAGGTCTCGCAGCAGCACTCGAGTTTCTCCCCGGAATCAAACAGCAGGTAGAGGCGGGAGCCGCGCCGCGTCAGCTCCGCCACCCGGCGGGGTGCGACGAAGCGGTTCAGGTATTCGAGCGCGCACAGGGGCTCCCCCGCTTCGAGCTCACGGGCCTCCTTCAACCAGCGCAGGCCGTGCTCGCAGATGCCTGCCGCCCTGTCCGACGACGGCTTCGCAGCGGTCATTCTCTCTCCCACTTCTTGCCCAATGGCGGCGAAACTCGAAACTCGAAAAGCGAAAATCGGTGGCGGCGAGTTTCGAATTTCGTTTTTCGAGTTTCGTTCCTTCTGGTCGGGGCGGTGGGATTTGAACCCACAGCCTCCTGCTCCCAAAGCAGGCGCGCTACCAGGTTGCGCCACGCCCCGGCCGGGGACAATTGTACACGAGGCGCAAGGTACAGGGTACAAGGCACGAAGCGGGAACCGTGCTTCGAGCTTCGGGCACCGGGCTCCGATGCCCGAAGCCCGTTGCACGATGCGCAGGGGGAAGAGGAGGGCATGGCGACCGCTAGTTACCAGTCACCGCCGCTAGCGCTTCTTTTTCTTGGCGGGAGCCTTGGCCGCTTTGGGGGCCGCGCCGGCGGCGCCCAAACGAAAGATCCGCAGCGTGGAGATGCGGGCGTTCTGCTTGATTTCCAGCCGCGCGCCGCTGACGCTCAAGAGGATGGTGAGCGGATTGATCTTGCCGCGCAGGAAGAGCGCGGGGTGCTCGGCCCCGGCGCGCAGCAGGCGTTCGTGGGGCTCGAGCAGGGCCATTTCGTCCTCCGCCAGCTCGATCACCTCGTTGAACTCGACCTGGTAGGCGCCGTGCACGAGCGTCCACCACTGGTAGCGGTCCTGGGAGTGTTTCTGGTGGGTGGGGACGGGGTGGGGCTCGGCGGGGACGTATTCGCTGCCGCCGAAGTCGACCGCGCCGGTGGGGTTCAGGCTGTAGAGCTGCTTGGCGGTCAGCTCCACCGCGTAGGCGTGCGTCTGCTGCTCGGCCTTGATCAGGTTCCGGACCCGCTGCACCGCTTCTCTGCCGCTCACCAGTTGCATTGCGCCGGCCTCCGGCTCGAGGATTTGTTGCCCGGGGAGTGGGCGCCACTATACCGCGGGCCTTGCCGCCCGTCCAGTCTTGTCCGCGCCGGTTTGACAACTCCCCTAACCGGGGCTAGGATGGGGTTCCGCCGCCAGCCGTTCCCTGCGCAGGTTCGCGCTCCTCTTCCGTAGGAGAGCCCCTATGAGTGCGTCCTGGCAGGTTCCTTGGATCTCGAGCGTGCTCGCCCGCCGCGAATTGGCTCGACTGGCCCCGCGCATCCTGCTGCGGACGCTGCTGGTGGTGTTTGCTTGCGAGGTCGTGACCATGCGAATCCTCCACTGGTTGGGAGTAGACAGGGGGATTGCGACCGACTTTCTCGATGCCAGCCTGCTCACCGTCTTGAGCGTGGCCCCGCTCTACTGGCTGGTGTTCCGCCCGGTGGCGGAGGTGGCGGCTAAAGCTGCGGTGGCGCCTGCCGAAGCCCGGTTCCAGGCGGTGGTCGAAGCGGTGAGCGACGCCATCGTGATTACCGAGGCCGACGGCGCCATCGCCTTCGCCAATCCCGCCGCCGAGCCCATATTCGGCTTCGAGTTGAAGAAGCTTCTCGGCTGGCCTTTGTCCGTGTTGCTTCCCCGGGGGGCGAGGCTGGGGAGAACGGAAGCGGAAGGCTGCCGGCGTGACGGCAGCCGTTTCCCCGCCGAGGTTTCGACCCGCGTCGTGGCGATCGCGGGGCGGGACCTCCGCGTCACCGTCGTCCGCGACATCACCCGGCGCCGGCAGGCGGAGTGGGAGCTGGCGCGGCTGGCCTCCTTTCCCCGGCTGGATCCGAACCCGATCTTGGAGTGCGACGCCGAGGGCCGCGTCACTTATGCGAATCCCGCCGCCATCCGCCTGCTTCAAAGCCTGGGTGGCCCCGAGCCGGCCGCCCGCCTGCTGCCCGCCAACCTCCCGGCGCTGGTGCGGGGCTGCCTCGGAGGCTGTGACGACAACTGCCGGGCGGAAACCGTGGTGGACACCCGGACGCTGCTGTGGTCGTTTCATGCGCTGCCGGAGACGCAGCGCGTGCGCGCCTACGCCGTCGATATCACTGCCCGCAAGCAGGCCGAGGAGGCCCTGCGGACCAGCGAAGAGCGCTACCGCACGCTGGCCGAGAGCGCGCCGGACGCCATCTTTGTGGTGGATCGCGCCGGGGTGTTCCAATATGTCAACAGCTTCGCCGCCGCCCAGCACCGCCGGAAACCCGAGGAGATGATCGGCCGGCCGGTGCAGGAGTTCTTCCCACCGGAAATCACCGCGCGCTGGGAGCGGGGCCTGGCCACCATGGCGCAGACGGGCCAAGTGATTTTCGAGGAGGAAAAAGTCCCGATCGGCGGCGCCGAGTTGTGGCTGAGCACCAAGGTTGTGCCCTTGCGCGATGCCACGGGAGAGGTGACCGCCGCTCTCGGCATCTCCCGCGACGTCACCGCCCGCAAGCGCGCCGAAGAGGCCCTGCGGGAGAGCGAGGAGCGCTTCCGCCAACTGGTCGAAACCCTCCCCGTGGCGGTGCGCGTGATTCAAGGCGGAAAAGTCGCCTTCACCAACCCCGCCGGCGCCACCCTCTTCGGGTTTGAGAGCGTGGACCAGGTCATTGACACCGACGCCTTCTTGTATGTGGCGGACCGCGACGCTGCTCGCTTGCAGGACTATGCGCAGAAGCGGGCGGCGGGCGAGTCGGTTCCCACCCACTACGAGTTTCGGGCCCGCCGGCGCGACGGCAGCGAATTCCCCGCCGCCATCGCGGTCACCCGCATCAACTACCGCGCCCAGCCCGCCAGCCTGGCCGTGCTGCTCGACCTCACCGAGCGCAAGCGCCTCCGCCTGTTCGAATCTTTGCTCCCCGTCTGCTGCCTCTGCGGCAAGGTCCGCGACGACACCAAAGCCAAGCGCGGCCACGGGAGTTGGCGGGCCCTGGAGGAATACGTGGTCGAGCACTCCGACGCCGACCTCACCCACACTTTCTGCCCCGACTGCTACCGCACCTACCGCGAGCGCGAAGGACTGCCGCCGGCCGAGCCGCCGGAGGGCTAGCCCGCACTCGGGCTCGCCCGCAGTCGGGCTGGTCGGTTCGCGCCCGCTCGATGTAGTATCTTGGGCCGATGCGCATCAACGAGGAGACCCTCAAGCAGAAGCTCCAGGAGGCCGCCGGCGACGCGCCGCTCGCCGCCTGGGGCTACGGCTACCTCGGGCCTTCAACCTACGCCGTCTGGGGCTGCGCGCTGGTGGCGGGACTGCTGGGCGCGGCCATCGGTTGGTTCACCTTCCGCAGCTCGCTGTTCGTCGCCGGCGCGGCCGCCTTCGCCGCGGTGGTTTATTTCTTGCTGCGCGCGCGCGTCAAGTTCTGCCTGGTAGGCGTCAGCCCCAAGCACGTCATCTGCATTGACCACCGCGGCGGGCGCTTCCTGCCGCCGGCCTTGCAGGGCTTGAGCGCCATCCAGTTCCCCAAGCTCATCGACAAAGACCTCTCGACCATCCTCCACTACGTCCTCGGCGACGGCACCATCCACGACCTCCGCTTCCAGAACTTCCGCGGCCTCGCCGACAACCGCCGCGCCGCCTTCCGGATCAAGCAGGCCGTCCTCGAAAACGTCTACCGCGAGCCGACCTGGGGCGTGGCCCGCGAAGGCGAAGTCATCAAATAGCCTGCCCGCCGCAGGCAGGGCTAGACGGTCTTGTCCTTCGAGTAGCAGAGGTCTTCGAGGGGGCAGTCCGGGCAGCGCGGCCGGCGCGCCTGGCACACCAGCCGCCCGTGCCAGATGAGCTGGTGGGAGAAGAGAATCCACTTTTCTTTCGGGATGATCTTCATCAGGTCCTGCTCGATTTTCTTCGGGTCTTTTTCTTTGGTCAGGTCGAGCCGCTGGCTCAAGCGGTCGACGTGCGTGTCCACCACCACGCCGCTGGCAACGCCGAACGCAGTCCCGAGCACCACGTTCGCCGTCTTGCGCGCCACCCCGGGCAGTTCCAGTAGCTCCTCCATCGTGTGCGGCACCTGCCCGTGGAATTTTCCGACCAGCAGCTTCGCCGCGCCAATAATGGACTTCGTCTTGTTCCGGAAGAAGCCCGTGGGGCGGATCTCCTGCTCGAGCTCGCGCGGGTCGGCGGCGGCGAAGTCTTTCGCCGTGCGGTATTTCTGGAAAAGCGTCCGCGTCACCCGGTTGACCCGCTCGTCGGTGCACTGCGCCGAAAGGATGGTGGAGACGAGAAGCTGCAAAGGATTTTCGTGCGTGAGCGCGCACTCGGCCGCCGGGTAGGCTTTGTCGAGCCGCGCCAGGATTTTCTTCACCCGCGCCTTGAGTGGTAGCTGGCGCGGGTTCGAGACGCGCCGGAAGCGGGCGGGAAGCGGGAAGCGCGGGTGTTTCGGCGTCTCAGGCACAGGAAGTGTCCCAACCTCGTTCAACCCAGCGGCTCCCGCCGCTGGGCCCGGTGGCGGGAGCCACCGGGTTGAACCCTGATAGCACAAAGGCGCATGGCCGGAAGCACATTGGCTCTAAGCTGGGGTCCTACCCGGGCACACTTCATTGTACAGGCTGACACGGCCCTAGCCGCCGAGCAGGTTCAGCACTTCGTCCAGCGGCCGCTGGACGCAGGTGAAGATGGGGGTGTCGCGCAGGGTGTAGCGGCTGGCTTCGGTCTCGCGCAGCGCCATCACCAGGTCGAGGAAGTCTTCCGGGTAGTCGGACTCGAAGGCCAGCACGAACTCCTGGTCGTCCAGCCCGAAGGAGTAGGTGGTGTTCAGCTTCACGCGCGGGAATTTGTGGCCGAGGGCGATGTGTTCCTTCATGATGCCCTGGCGGGTGGACTCGGTCAGCCGGTACCACTCGCGCGTCTTCACGAAAGGGTAGACGAAAAGGTAGCGGTGCTGGCCCGGCTCGAGGCGCCCGCGGCTGTCGGCCTGGGCGTCGTGCTCGTGCCCGACGAGGTAGATTGAAGACTTGGTCATCGAAAGGTAGGAGTAGGGAATTGTCAGATACTTGCCCAAGCCCGTTGCCAGCAGCTTCGCCGACATCTCCTGCATGGCATCGAGCTCGTAGCCGATGCGCCACAGCATGAAGTCGCAGTCGCCGCGGATGCCCACCAGCGAGTAGGCCAGCACGGTCATCCGGTCGGCATGCTGGCTCACGACCTGGCAGAACTCATGCTTGCCCTGCTGGCGCTCGGCGGCCGGCAGACGCCGCCAGGCGGGGTCCACCTTCAGGAAGCGGAAGTTGACGTACTGCCGGCCCCCGTCCCGGCTTGGCTCACTCATATTCTGTCCGACGCCTCTCGATTGAACAAGAAACTATAGCAGAGCGGGGAAGGGAGGCAAAGAGGCAAAGAGGCAAGGAAGCAAGGAAGCAGGGACATTTATTCTCCTTGCCTCTATGCCTCCGTGCCTCCTTGCCTCGGCGCTTTGAGGTAGGCAAGTAGTTTGCGAAAGGCCTTGCCGCGGTGGCTGTGGCGGTTCTTTTCGCCGACCTCGAGCTCCGCCATCGTCTTCGCGAGCGGCGGGAAGAAAAACAACGGGTCGTAGCCGAAGCCGCCCCGGCCCCGCGGGGCTTCGAGGATCCGCCCGGCGCAGGCTTCCGAAAAAAGCGCCAGCACGCGGTTCCGTTCGGCCAGCGCCAGCACGCAGACGTAGCGCGCCGCGCGCTGCGCTTCCGGCCTCCCGCGCAGCTCTTCCAGCAGCTTGCGGTTGTTATCAGCGTCGGTCGCCTGCGGGCCGGCGTAGCGGGCCGAGCGCGGCCCCGGCCGCCCCTCGAGCGCCTCCACCACCAGACCCGAATCATCGGCGACGAGGAGTCCTTCGCGGAGCCGGCTGTAGTGGAGGGCTTTTTCCAGCGCGTTCAGCGCAAAGCTCGCGTCTTCTTCTGGCGCCCGCGGCAGCCGGTCGTAGCCGGGGAGCGCCGCGAGCTCGAAGCCCTCGTCGGCGGCCAGCGCCCCGAGCTCCCGCAGCTTGCCCGGGTTCGAGGTGGCGAGATAGAGCTTCACCAGCGTGACTGGCGCGTCAGTTGCCGAGGAGAATCTTGACGTTGTTGTCGTCGAAGTTGGCCGTGAGGATGTCAAGCTTGCCGTCGCCGTTGATGTCGGCCGCCGCCACGCCCCAGGGCCCGCGCCCGGTGGCGAAGGGCGAGCCCGGCGCCGGCCGGAAGCGCCCGCTGCCGTCGCCGAGCAAAACCACCACCGTGTTGGCATCGGTTCCGGTCACGAGGTCGAGCCGGGCGTCGCCGTTGACATCCACGAGCAGCACTTCGCCGCCGCGCGCACCGGCGTCCAGCGGCGAGCCGGGCGCCGGGCGGAAGCCGCCGCGGCCATCGCCGAGGAGCACCGTAATCAAGGTGATGTCATCGTGGGCCACAGCGAGGTCGAGTTTGCGGTCACCATTCAGGTCGCCGAGCGCCACAAAGTAAGGGCGAGTCGCGACAGCCAGCGGTGAAGCCGGCGCGGGCGCGAAGCCGCCGCGCCCGTCGCCGAGGAGAACCGTGACATTGTTGCTGCCGACGTTCGGGGTCACGACGTCCGCGTGGCCGTCGCCGTTCACGTCGCCGGCCGCCAGCGGATACGGCGCCCGGCCGACGGGGAAAGGCGAGCCGCCGGCGGGCCGGAACCCGCCGCGGCCATCACCCAGCAGCACCGAGACGCTATGGTGGTTCTGGTTCGAGGTGAGGATATCCGGGTGCGCGTCCCCGTTCACGTCCGCCAGCGCCAGGCCGTGGTTGTGCGGCTGGGTGCCGCGCAGGAGCGGAAAAGGCGACCCGGGCGCGGAGGTGAAGCCGCCGCGGCCGTCGCCGAGATAAATGATGACGTCGTTCGAGTCGTGGCAGGTGATGGCGAGGTCGAGCTTGTGGTCAATGTTCACGTCCCCGGGGACCACGAGGTGCGTCACCGGGCAGCCGGCGAGCGGCGAACCCGCCGCGGCGCGAAACTCTCCGCGGCCGTCCCCGAGCAGCACGCTGATGGTGTTGCCGCCATTGTTGGCCGTAAGGAGATCCGGATGACTATCGCCGTTCAAATCTGCCACGGCGATGTCCGCCGGCCGGTCGCCCACGCGGATCGGCTCGCCCGCGACGCGAAACAGCGGCCGCGGCCCTTGCGCTTCCAGCGCCGCACACAGAAGAGCGAGTGCGAACAACAGCACGAGCTTTTTCATCAGAGCCCCATCACGGCCGGGCGAGGTTGAGCGGGACGACTTCCTGCTGCTTGTCGAGCAGCCGGCGCAGGCCGCCGCGCGCCAGTTGGAGCAGCCGCTGGAAATCGTCTTCGGAAAAGGTGGCGCCTTCGGCGGTGGCTTGGACTTCCACCAGGCGACCGCCGCCGGTCATGACGACGTTCATATCCACCTGGGCGCGGGAGTCTTCTTCGTAGGTGAGGTCGAGCAGCGGCGCGCCGTCGACCAGGCCGACGCTGGTGGCCGCCACCGCGTCGGTCAGCGGCAGCGCCCGCAGGATGCGCATCTCGACCAGCTTCTGGCAGGCGAGCGCCAGGGCCACGTAGGCGCCGGTGATGGCGGCGGTGCGCGTGCCGCCGTCGGCCTGGATGACGTCGCAGTCGAGGATGATGGTGCGCTCGCCCAGCGCCTCGAGCCGCGTGACGGCGCGCAGCGACCGCCCGATCAGCCGCTGGATCTCTTGGGAACGCCCGGCGACGCGCCCGCGCGCGGAGTCGCGCGGGGTGCGCCGCCCGGTGGCCCGCGGCAGCATGGAATACTCGCCCGTCACCCAGCCGCGCCCCGTGCCTTTCTGGAAGAGCGGCACGCCCTCTTCGACCGAGGCGGTGCAGATAACGCGGGTCGCACCCACTTCGATGAGCACGCTGCCTTCAGCCGTGGGGACGAAGTTCGGCGTCAGCCGCACCGGGCGCGGCTCATCCGCCGCCCGCTTGTCCGCCCGTGTGAAGTTCGCCATGGCGCGCGATTATATCATCCGGAAACGATGAGGCAGGGAAGAGCAAGAATGGTGGAGGCGGCGGGAGTCGAACCCGCGTCCGAAAAGCCTCGCCGCCAGGAGTCTACAGGCGTATCCCGTTCTGGTGTTCTCGCCGCCGCCGGTCAGGAACGGGCAAGACCCGGCGGCCGCCAGCCTGATTGGTTTCGCTCGTCCGGCTTCAGGCGGTAGCCGGAAGAGCCAGCCCGCTAGGTTGACGCCCTGTCCCCGGCCGCGGGCTGCCGGAGCAGAACGCGCTACCTAATTAGGCAGCGTATGCCAGCTGTTCGTTGGCAGTTATCGTTTTCCAAGTGATAACGGGCGCTTGGAACCCGGCCTGCCTCCTGGGAGCTCCTGCTTCCGTCGAAACCGTTTCGCCCCCACGAGAACAAGTTCCAGCCTAGCACCCGCGGCCGCCGGAATCAAGCTGCCGCAGCGAGTGCTTGACACTCGCCGACCTGTCCAAGATAATGCCGTGAAATTCCGCGGCGTCCGAGCAAGGGAGGGTAGCAATGGCGGAGAATCCGGCGGCGCTCTCGCAGGCGGTGCAGCGCGCCCTCACCGAGGCGCTGGGTTCCATCCAGCGCCAGCTCGCGGAAGTGCAGGGCTCCTTCGAGCAGGTCAAGAAGGCGCTGGAAGCGGCCGCCGGCGAAGGCTCGACCGACCGCACCGTCGCCCTGCTCCCGCCCCTGATGCACATGCAGGCGTCCGGCGCCGCCCTGGCCGCGTCCATCGAGGCTGTGCTGCGCTTCGTGGGCGCCTCGGCCCAGTGGACCGGAATTCCCGCGGTGGGGATGCCGGTGGCGGCTCCCGCGCCGGCGGCCGTCCGACACGCCCCGGTGGCGGAAGCGCCGCCAGTGGCTGAGCCCGAGCCGGCTCCGGCCCCGGTCGAGGAAGCTCCCGCCCCGGCCCCCGCGGCGGCGGCCGTCGACGTCGAGTCGCTGCCCGATGAGTTGCAAGCGATGCACAAGAAAGCCAAGCGCTTCGCCAAGGTGACCGTGCAGGAGCTCGCCCTCTACAAGAAGGACGAGGTCTCCAAGGGCCGCCAGAACAAAGACCTCTACCGGCGCTTCAAGGAAGAAATCGACAAGTCGAAAGCCCTCTACGACGAGCGCTTCCACAAGATCGCCGCCCACAACATTGACTACCTCTACGACGAACTGGTGCGCACCCTCGCGGAAAATGACGTCAGCCTCCTGGGCGACTATCCCTACACCCCGTCACGCCAATAACCGAGTCGGGCTTCGGCGGCTCTGCTGGCTGGCTGCCTGTCTCCTGGTTTTGGCGGAGGGCCGCGGGCTCGCCGCTCGCCCGGCCGATCCCGGGGACGAGCTGGCCCGGCTGGCCCAGGCGCTGCGCCAGGACGCGAGCGCGGCCAATTACCAGGCGCTCGAGCGCTTCGCCGGCGAGTACGCCGACAGCGAGCTGAGCGCCCAGGCCTCGTTCGCCCTGGGGATGGCGGACTTCGAGGCCGGCCGCTGGCAGCGGGCGCGCGAACGCTTCACCGCCGCCCAGGCCAGCCGCTGGCTCGGCGACGCGGCTGCGCTCGATCGGGCCCGCGCGGAGATTGAGCTGGGCGCGCTGGAAGCAGCGCGCGCTTCTCTCCAGGGACTCTTCCATCCCGACAACCTCTGGAGCGAGGCGGCCCGAGTGCTCGAGGCGGACCGCCGCCGGCGCGCCGGCCAGATCTCTTCGGCGATCGAGTGGCTGGAGCGCCAGCCCAACCTCGGGGAGCGCCCGGCGCTGCTCTTCGCCCTGGCGGAGGCGCAGCGAGCTGCGGGGGAGCCGCTGGCGGCGGCGGAGACACTCCACCGGATCTACTTCGAGTTTCCGCTTAGCCCGCAGGCCGAGCCGAGCAATCAGTTGCTGGCCGAGCTGCGCGCCGGCGAGCTGAAGGGTGACTACCCCGCGCCCAGCGAAGCCTTGCGGCGCACGCGGGCGGAGAAACTCTGGGCGCTTGGGGCCTACCGCGGGGCCCGCTCGGCTTACCTGGACTTGAGCGTGCGGGCCGGCGAGCCCGCGCGCACCGAGGCCCGCCTTCGCGCCGTGTGGGCCCTTTACCAGTTGGGCGAGCCCGAGGCCGCCTGCCGCGAGCTCGAAAAGATTGCCAGCGTCAGCTCGGAGCTGGAAGCGGAGTTTCGGGCCTATCGGGTCCGCTGCGCCCTGCGCGCCGACAACGCCGCCCGGGTGGAAAGTGAGCTGTCGGCGCTGGCCGGGGTGACGCCGCCCGGCCAGCGGTACGCGGAGTCGCTGCTCGCCGCCGGCCACACCGCCCTGGCCCGCGGAGACGCGGCCCGCGCCCGCGAGTTCTACCAGCGCCTGGTGGACGCCTTCCCGTCCGGCGCCGCCGCCACTGAAGCCCACTGGAAGCTCGCCTGGCTGGCCTACCAGAGGCGGGACGCGAGCGCTGCCCGGCTCCTCGAAGAGCACCTGGAGCGGTTCCCGGAATCGTCTTTCCTGCCGCGCGCTCTCTACTGGCGGGCGCGGACGGCTTTGGCCGCCGGCGCCGAAGAGCTGGCCCGACGACTTTTGGCCGGGCTGCGGGAGTATGCCCCGCGCGACTACCTCACCCAGCAGGCCGAGTCGCTGGTCCTCGAGCGGCGCGGCGCGACGGGGGGTGAAGCGTCTTCCGCCGGCCTGGACTCGATCAAGCTGAAGCTTCCTCCCCTGAGCTCATCCAAGCCCGCCGACCTGCCGGCGGCGGCGCGCGCCCCGCTGGAGACGGCAACGCTGCTCGAGCGGCTCGGGTTCGCCGAGCTCGCCGAGCCGCTGCTGGAGACGACCTCGCAGCGCTGGCCCCACCCGGAGGTGTCGCTGGCGCAGGCGCGCCTGGCGTTGGCCCAGGGCAGCTACGCCCGCGCCACCGAAATCCTCCAGCGCGCCTTTCCCAACTACTGGCGCTACTCCCTGGAGGAGTTGCCGCGCCCGGCCTGGGAGACGCTTTTCCCGCGGCCTTACTGGGACGTGATTGAGCGGGAAGCGAGGCGGCAGGGGCTGGACCCGTATCTGGTGGCGGCGCTCATCCGGCAGGAGTCGCGCTTCGAGCGCGACGCCGTCTCTTCGGCGGGCGCGCGCGGCCTGATGCAATTGATGCCGGCGACGGCGCGGCGGCTGGCGGGCGCGCCGCGGCTGTCCGAGAGCCGCCTGCACGACCCCGAGCTGAACATCCGCCTGGGCACGCGCTTCCTGGCCGAGCTGCAGCGGCGCTTCAATGGCAACTTGGAGAAAACGGTGGCGGGCTACAACGCCGGCGGGACGCGCGTCGAAGGCTGGGCCTCGCAAGGCTCTTATGGCGAGCCGGCGGAGTTCGTCGAAAGCATCCCGGTCACCCAGACGCGCGAGTTCGTCTACACCGTGCTGCGCAACTACCGCTTCTACCGCGACCTCTACGCCCCGGCCGACGCGCAGGCCACCGGCGGGCCGCCAGTGCCACGGGCTGTGCTTGCTTCGCCTCCGCCGCCCGAGTAGAATCCCGCCGGCCCATCGTTTTCGCGGGGAGAGTCTCCGTTTCACTCTGCGGCCGGCTCCGGCCGCTTCTCGGGGAGGGAGAGTCCAATGATGCGCAAAGTCTTTTCCCTGGTTTTCCTGCTCGTGCTGGTGCTGGGCGGCGTTGCCAGCGCGCAAGCGCCCGCCGTCCGCGCGACGCTCGAGCTCTACCTCGAGCTCGAAGACGTGGACGCGCCGCAGATTTCGCCCGACGGCAAGCAAATCGTCTACACCCGGCGCTGGATCGACAAGGTCAACGACCGCTGGGACTCGGTCGTCTGGGTCATGAGCGCCGACGGCTCGAAGAACCGGTATCTCGTGGACGGCTCCGGGCCGCGCTGGTCGCCCGACGGCACCCGCATCGCCTACATCGCCCGGGGCGAGCCCACCGGGCAGCAGGTCTTCGTCCGCTACATGGATGCCGAAGGCGCGGTCACCCAGATCACCCGGGTGGAGAAGACGCCGGGCAACTTGATCTGGTCGCCCGACTCGCAGTCGCTCGCCTTCACCATGCTGGTGCCGGAGAAAGAGAGCTGGCGCATCAAGATGCCGGCGCGGCCCGAGGGCGCCAAGTGGAGCGCCGACCCGCGCATCATCCAGCGCTTCCGCTACCGGCTCGACCGCGTCGGTTTCCTGGAAGAAGGCTTCCAGCACATCTTTCTTGTCCCTGCCACCGGCGGCACCCCGCGGCAGGTGACCAGCGGCGACTTCAACCACGCCGGCTTGGGCGGCTTCGGCGGCGGGGGGCTCTCCTGGACCCCCGACGGCCGCGAGATTCTTTTCACCAGCCTGCGCACCGACGACTGGGAGCACCAGTACCGCGAGTCGGAAATCTACGCCGTGAACATGCAGGACAAGTCCATCCGCCAGCTCACCACCCGCAAGGGGCCCGACTCCGGCCCCGAGGTTTCGCCCGACGGCCGCTGGGTGGCCTACACCGGCTACGACTGGACGCAGGACACCTACCGCGATTCGGGACTCTACGTGATGGGGATCGACGGCTCCAACCCGCGGCTGCTCACCGGCGGGCTCGACCGCAGCCCCTCGGGGCTGCTCTGGGCCTCCGATTCGAGCGGCATCTACTTCAACGTGGACGACCGCGGCACGCGCAACTTTTACCTGGCTCCGCTCAAGGGCGACGTCCACCAGGTCACCCGCGGCAACCACCAGCTCACGGTCACCGACGTGAACCCGAGCGGCCAGGCGGTGGGGACGCTGACGAGCTACTACAAGCCGGATGACGTCGTCAGCTTCAACTTGCAGAAGCCGGAGCCGAAGCAGCTCACCTTCGTCAACGACGACATCCTCCAAGACATGAAGCTCGGCGAAGTGGAGGAAATCTGGTACTCCTCGGTCGGCGGCCTTCGCATCCAGGGCTGGGTCATCAAGCCGCCCGACTTCGATCCCAAGAAAAAGTACCCGCTCATCCTCACCATCCACGGCGGGCCGCACGCCATGTACGGCGTGGGGTTCAACTACGGCTGGCAGAACCACGCCGCCGAGGGTTACCTGGTGCTCTACACCAACCCGCGGGGCTCGTCCGGCTACGGCACCGCCTTCGGCAACGCCATCAACAACGCCTACCCGAGCC
>Ga0209002_10001417_pt1 | contig 19410 bp, 5 predicted proteins | sample Rifsed16ft2_FD_184010 | JGI IMG/M metagenome (GOLD analysis project Ga0209002, IMG submission 184010) | Soil microbial communities from Rifle, Colorado, USA - sediment 16ft 2 (version 2) | ecosystem: Environmental > Terrestrial > Deep subsurface > Rock core/Sediment | place: Rifle, Colorado... | reverse complement strand
GCCCGTCGGCGTCCATCCCGCGTTCCAGACGTACGCCCGCGTGTCGCGAATCCTCCCGTGTCGCCCGGTAACCTGGACGAGCGTGTCCGCGACGATCGTGCCCACCGGGACGCCTTCGGTCGTCCCATTCCAATCGTAGTACACAAACATCGAATCTTCCCCCGCGCGCCGGACCGGGACGGTCGGAGGGCTGGGGACCTGCGCGGGACCTCCGGGGATCGGCCGCGCGCGGCGCCAGGTAGGATCGCCCCCCCCGAGGGCGTCCCCGAGAACTCGGACGTAGGCGAACGCGGTCCCAGCCTGGACCTCGGCGGCGAACTCCTCGATGTCCACGTCCGGGTTGTCCACGGCCCCCGTGTCCGTCGTCTGGCCGCCCCAGTCGGAGAACACCCCGTCCACGACCAACCCGGCGGGACGCGAGCCCACGTACGCACGGGCGGGACCGCCGGAGATCGTGACCGGAAGCGACGTGTCCACGCGGATCAGGTCGGCCACGAGCAATTCCCCCGCGAGGCCCGTCGTGTCGACCCGATACGGCTCGGTCCGTGGCACCCCCGCCCTCACGGTGAGTGCCTGCGGACCCTGGAGCGGCGGCGTCCCCGCGCCCACGGCAAAGGACACGCCCGTGACGTCGACGTCCCCTCCGTTCGCGGTGAAGGTCAGGAGGACGAAATCCTGCACGGAGCCGCCCGTCACCACGTCGTTCGCGGCCGCCACCTTGACCTCGAGGGCCCCCCCGAACCGGACTCCGATGGCGAACCGGCTCTCGGAGCGGGAGGCCCCCTGGTCGTCGAATGCGACGACGAGCGCGGCGACGCTCGGATTGAAGTTCCAGATGTCCGTCACGTCGATCTCGACTTCGAGCCATCCTTCCCGGGAAGCGGCGTCCACACGGACTCCCGAGCCCGACCAGCCAGACCAGTTCGTGGGGTCGCTACCGGACCAGTTGGACGCTTGCTGGGACTCCACGCCGCCGTTCCCCCCCTGGATCTCGATGAGGGTGTCCGCGCCCACGAGGCCCTGGTCGTATCCGGTGGCTCGGTTTCCGTCCGCATCGAGGTACACGTGCGCGACGTCCAGGCCGCTCGTGTCGTCGAAGGCGGTGCCGAGGACTTCCGCACCCACGAGCAGGCGGTTTTCCATGAGGGGGTCGCCCGGAGGACTCTGGAAAAACGCCTGGAACCCGACGAGGTCTACGTTGGGATTCGAGAGGTTGCTCGGTGCCTGCGTGTACCCCCTCGTGTCCGGCCAATCGGCGACGGACCCGTCGATCCTGACCGGACCAGTGTCGTCGGAGGGCTGGAGGAACGGGATCGCGAGGAGGAGGACCGCGACTACGGGGATGATCAGAATGCGGCTTCGGCTCGCGCGAGTCTCCGAACGGAATCTTCTGCTTCCGAGGCCATTCGTGAAGCCGAGGCCGTTCGTGATCCCGTTCGTGATCCCGGCCCGCCCGCGGACCCCATTGACGAGGCCGTTCACCCGGCCGACGCCGTTCACGCGGCCGACGCCGTTCACGCGGCCGATGCCGTTCACGCGGCCGACGCCGTTCACCCGGCCGATGCCGTTCACGCGGCCGACGCCGTTCACCCGGCCGATGCCGTTCACGCGGCCGAGTGTCTCCGGAGGGACGGTCCGCGCGATTTCGGGCGGAGTCGTCGTCACGCGTGCCCGTGCTTCCGGCGGTGGGGAGACCCGCGTGCCTCGTGCGCGGTCGCGAGCGTCCGCTTTCTCGATGAGCGTCGCCATCTCGGCCTCGATCCGCCAGATCTGGTACGGGGCACGGAACAACGCGCGCACGCGAGCGATGTCCGAGTCCAGGCCGCTCGGGTCGAGCTCATCCACCGTCGCCCGAAGCACCAGGACCTTGCGGACGTTCTGCTCGAACTGGAAGAACGCCGTCCGGATCCGGTCCGGTTCCCGTTCAATGACTTCGCGCAGCGGGAGGACATCGTACCCCTCTCCCTCCCACTTCGCGAGCAGCACGTCGAAATCCTCTCGGTCCGGGACGCCGGCCCTCCCCGCGAGGGCGCCCAGCTCTTCGAGGTCCTTCATCATCGCGTCCTCGGAGGCCGCCTCGCCCGCCGGGCGCATGGGGCCTGCCTGAGGCGGGGGGAGCTCCTCGGCGAGGCGGTCGAGCTCCGCCCCCAGCTCCGCCTCCGAAGGCGCGGCCGCGCGGGCCTCCGCCTCGAGCCCCTTCCTCTGCGCCTCTGCCGCCTCGTCCGTGCGGCCGAGGCGGTTCAGGACGAACGCGAGCGCCACATAGAGCCGGGGGAAGGCGGGATCGAGGGACTCCACCGCTTGGAACGCGTCGAGCGCCTCGGTCCATCGCTCGAGGTCTGTGAGCAGCGACGCGCGGCGGAACCACAAGGCCGGGTCCGTCGGATTCTCCTTCAGGGCCTCGTCGACCTGCCTGAGCGCGTCATCCGCGGGGCCTCCTTCCTTCTCCGCGCGCGCCCATTTCTCAAGGAAGTCCTTCGCGAACTTCCGCTCCTTTTCCTCGGGCATTCTCGTGGCTCGATTGGCACGGACCCGGCGCTACTTAATAGTTCTATGTGCGGGCCCGGATCGTGTATCGACTGCGCAAGACTGATTCGCACAGAAACATGTCATGCGAAATCCTGAAGGCTCCTCTGGCCCTCCTCCCGCATGCGGAGGGCCCAATCGATCGTGTCCTGTCCGTCGATCTCCCGCCAGAGGTTCACGCACGCGGGGCCGAAGCCGGCGAAGTGGTTGTTGAAGAATACGTACACCTCGGGGACCGTGTCGCGAACCTTGACGACCTCCGCGTGCCACCTCTGGATCTCCGCGCTGCGATCTCTCTGGAGCGCGCCCGTGAGCTTCGGCAGGCTGCGGTCCCCGATGAAGCGTAGGTACACGAAGTCCGTAGTCACCACGGGCGGGACCTCCACGTAGTCGCTCTCGGACCAGCACAGGGCGATCCCGCGGTCGGTGAGCCACGCATACGTCTCCGGCGTGAACCACGAGCGGTGGCGGAACTCGATCGCGTACCGGTAGCCCGAGGGGAGCTGGTCGATGAACGCCTCGAGCGCTGGGCGGCCCGACCCGATCGAGAACCGGGGCGGCAGCTGCATCACGAGCGGACCCAGTTTCGGCCGGAGGATCGCGATCGAGGCGAAGAACCATCGAAGCGGGTCCTCGACGTGGACGAACTGCTTGTCGTGCGTGATCAGCCTTGGGAACTTGGCGGTGAGTCGGAACGCTTCGGGCGAGGCTTCGAGCCACGCGCGGGTCATGTCCTGCGACGGGATCGCGTAGAACGAGGAGTCGACCTCGACGACGTCGAACACGCGAGCGTAGAGCGCCAAGTAATCGGACGCCTCCGCGCGGTACGGATAGAAGGGTCCGACCCATTCTGGGTACGACCACCCCACGCATCCTACGCGCACAAGTGCCACGGTCGAAGTTACTCCCGCCGGTACCGGCTCCCCGGGGCGATCGCCCGGCTACGCCTCCGTGGCCTCAGACCTTTCCCGCACCGCCGCCATCCGGAGCAGGTCGTCCTCCGTCATGCGATATCCCTGCCGCCACACCACGATGGCCATCGCGACGGCCGCCACGAGCACGGCCGTGTTGACCCAGAACCCCGCGGGCAGCCATGAGTCGCCCTCCGGAATCCGTAGGGCTCCCGTCGCGTACGACGTGAGGCCGATCGCGGCCTCCGCCGCCGCGAACGGAACCATGAGCAGCAGCCGCGTGAACCGGCGGTCCCGGTACACCTTCTCTTCAACGCCCGCGACGGACATCTCGTTGAACTTCTCGCCGAGCGAGAGTTTCGCCCAGCGAACCTTCCGCAGCCTCCGGTCGTCCCCGCGGCCCGGGACGAACCGGTCCACGAGCCGGCGGCTCCCCGCGGCGCCTCCCGCGAGAATCAGAAGGGTGTATGCGATCGCGAGGACGGGCTTCCAATTCCCCGGCGTGACCACCTCGCGCGTCGGCGGTGGGGGCGGCGGCGGCGCCTCATACACGATCGTCTCGTCGAAGGGGGAGTCGACCACGAACGCGGGCGTCGTCCGCGCGGTCCTTGGCGGCACGCCGGTCGACTCGGCATCGAACGTCAAGGCGGTCCCCGCGTCCGCCCACTCGGACCAGATCACGACGAGGCCCGCCACCGCCCGGGTCTCGACATCGTAGACCCAGACCGTGCCCACCGTGTGGTTCCCGTCCAGCCCGATGAGGGTGACCTGAGGGAGGAACTGGTGGAGGTACGCGACCGTCACGTCGAGCGGCGCGTCCACGGTCCATTGCGTCGTCTCCAGAGTCCGGTACCGCTCGCGGGGCCCGATCGAGAGGGCGTCGTCCACGCGCACGGGTCGGCCCGCGTCGACCCACGCGGTCCACGAGCCGACCAAGGACCCGCGGGACGCGCGCGCGAGTGCGGTGAAGTCGACGCCGACCTCGTTTCCATCGAGCCCGATCGTCCGCACGAGGGCCGTGAACTGATGATGGTACGTGACGACTCTCGTGAGCGGGCCCTTGACGAGCCACGCGGTCTCGTCCTCCGTGATGAAGCGTTCGCCGACGTTGCCAGGAATCTGGCGGTCCACGTCGACGTCGGAACCCTCGTCCGCGAACTCGGACCAGATCGACGAGGACGACGCGGAAGAGGCGCTCTGGTACAGGGTGTAGCGCACCCCGGAGGGGTAGGCCACCTGAAGGCCGACGAACGTGAGGTCCACGCGGTGCTGCCAATCATAGCCTGCGATGATCGTGCGGTCCGCGTCCCCGACGGTGAGCGTGTGGTCCCGTGCGCCGCCGTCGTCCCATGCGGCGAACGCGAGGCGGGAGGCGCCGAGCGGCTCCAGGTCCGGCGCGACCAGGCGATGATCGGTGCCGACCTGCCACCGGAAGGTGTGGGGCACCGCGTAGGACACCCCGTCAACCGTCACGTCTCCGACCAAGGGGAACCGCGTGATCGTGTACTGCACATACGCGGGACACACCGTGGTGAAGGACCACGGGTTGGGCACGGGCCCGGGCTCGAGGTCCTCCCCCTGCAGGTCGCGCGCCTGCGTGACTTCGACCGTGTACACCGTGCATTCCGCGAGGCCCGCGTGGGTGAGCGTGAGGACCCGGCCAATCCAGGAAAGCGTCGCGGAAACCGGCGGCGAGATCGTCCACTGCACCGTGGCGGTGTTCATGTCCGCGTCGAACACGACGCTGATCGGCTGCGCGAGGTCGACGCTCGTGGCTCCATCCGGGGGGTTCGTGACGATGATGTGCGGCGGCGTGACGGCTCGCATCACCTCGAGCGTCCCTTGCGGAATCGGCTGGGACACCGACGATCCGTCCCATCGCATGTAGGCGACGCGGGCGTCCGGGTGGAGAGCCACGTCCTGGACGCCGAGGCGCGTCGACGTGACACTGAACCGGACGGACCACGACTCGTTGATCAGGATGCTGCTGACGTTCCACTGGATCCGCGTTCGGTCCGCCTGCTGCTGCACGAACGCCGGGGGGCGGGGCATTCCCGACAGCGGATCGTAGAACGTGTTCGGGATCAGGGTCAGGTACGGAGCGAGTTGCTCTTCCATCATCGGGACGTTGTCGCTCACGTTCGGGTCGCTGCCCGCCGTCCGGTTGATCCGCTGTCCGATCTCGTCGTAGATCTGCCGGAGGTCCTGCGCCGTCGCCGCGAGGAAGTACCTTCCGCCCGTCATCGCGGCGATCGTCTGGAGGTACGCCGTGTCGACCGAGCTTCCGAGCCCGATTGTGTAGATGATGATTCCTTCCGAAGCGGCCTGACTGATGATGTTCATGTTCGAGCAGGGCGACGGGGCGCAGAAACCGTCCGTGAGGAGGATCTCGATCCTCGGGCGCGACCGGTTCCCCTGCGCGATGAGCACGTCGTTGCCCAGCTGAATCGCACTCTCGATGTTTGTCCATCCGCTGCACCCCGGGCTGCATGCCAAGGTGTCGGCGTCCGACTTCAGGATGATCTTGCCCCCAGCGTCCGTGAACGTCAGGGGCCGGTTGTTCACAACCCACGGGACGTCCGTGAAGCCCACCATGACGCCGCGGTCGTCGATCCGCATTCCGTCGACGAACGCCTTGACCGCCTCCACCCTAAGATTCGTAGCGTCGTTCGAGTTCATGCTTCCCGATTCGTCGGTCTGGAACACGACATCGATGGGAATCTGTTGGACGACGGGCAGACCCGCGCCCTCGACGGTGAGCGTGATCTGCGTGATCTCGTTGAACCCCGGCCCCGAGCCCTCCAGGTATACGGGGGACGGGCTGACCGTGCGGGTGACGTCGAAATGCGGATACAGGTCGATCCACAGCGTGGCATCGTCCCGGCCGACCGGGATGGAGGCGGCGCTCGCGGAGACGGTGATCGTGTTCCCGTCTCCGAGCGGGGGCTCCATGGGGACCCTGACCTCGACGACGAACGAGGCGCTCGCCCCGGGGTCGACGAGGCCCACGTCCGGGATCCCGTCCGCGTCCCCCGCAGAGTCCAGCAACACGGTCCCGTTCAACGCGAGGAGGCGAATCGGCCAGTTGGAGAGGACTGCGGAGGCTTCCACATTCAGGTACTCCGGGTCGGCCTGGAGGTTCGTGGCCGTGAGCACGAACTGGGCCGTCGTGCCGATGTCCGCCATCACCCTCTGGTCGGCCTCAAGAAGGACGAGCGCGAGCGACGGATCCTGGTCGAACGCCCACCCGTTGGCAACGTCCGTCGGCTCATCGTACCCGCGCGATCCGCCGACCCCTGGCGTCGTTCGCGAAACGCTCATCCCGATCGCGTGCGGCGTGCTCCAGCCCACCATGTCGATCAGGCGCCCGCTCGGGTCGTACAAGTACGCGTTGTCCCCCACCGCGTTTAGGGACGCGAACCAAGCGGGCGTTCGCGCCTCCAGCAGGAGGACGCGGGGGTTCGACGGGTCCACGTACCCTCCGGGAATCGTGTAGACCGCGTCCGAGACGACCCGGTAGCCGGTGAGGTCTACGACGACGCTTCCGCGGACGTGGAGCTCGACGAACCGGTCCCCGGGATTGGCGGGGTAGAACAGAACCTCGTTCAGCAGGAGGTCCGGCGAGAGGTCCGGGGGCACGACCGTGTTGCGTGCCCGGAACGAAGCCCCTGGTGCGCGCGTCCATTCCGCGGTGTAGTCAAGGGAGCCCGCGAACCTCGCGGACGATTCCCCAGGCAACGGATCGGGCGCCACCCCGAACATGCCGGTACCCGCCGCGGCGAGGACGTCGCCCCCGCCGAGGATTCGGATGCGGGACCCATCGGACCCCATGTCCAGCGGCACGACGAGGTCCGAGCCCACGGCCGCCCCAATCGCGACGTGGGCTCGGGCCCCGATGGATCCCAGCGGCGACAGGTCCACGGTCGTGCCCCCCGCGACCAGGCTCACGCCCGCGAGGGAGAACGGCGTGCGACCGAAGTTGTACACCTCCACGCGGGCCTCAGACGAGGGCTCGTCCTGGACCTCCGTGATCAGGAGGGGAGAGACGGTCACGGCCCCGAAGTACACGTCGAGGGCGGCGCCGCCCCGCGAATCCTCCCACGCCACGTAGACGCCGTATCCGCCGGTCCGGAGCGTCACACCCGTCTGGAGCGTCGCGTCGTCCGAAGGTGTCGCGGTCCGGTCCGTGTCGTCCACCCGCAGATCGAGCCCGTCGGCGATCCCGTCGCCCCACGTGATCCCGTCCGTCGACCACGCGGCGTGCACGTCCGAGTCGCCATTCCGCGCATCATGCCAGGCGGCCCACAGCGTGCCCGCGACCCCGGAGATCGACGGAGTGCCGACGGCCGCGAGTCCCGGGATGTCGTCCACCGGCTCCGGCGGGGACCAAGCGACGCCGTCAGAGGACCACGCATAGTTCACGCGGTCCCCCGCTCCGGTGCGGTGGACCCAGACGACGTGCGCGGCACCAAGTTCGTCGACGAACACCTCCGGTTCCTGAACCGTCTCCACCAGCCGCGGCACGAATGCGACGATGCTCGACCGCCACGTCGCCCCTCCATCCTCCGTGCGAGCGCTCCCGATCGAGAATGTGGCGCCGTCGTCCTGGCGCCAAACGACAACTGCGACGTCCCCCTTTGCGTCGGCGCGCGCCTGAAGGCTCTGCACAATCCCGCCCGGGGACACCTGGATCTCCGGCCCCCACGTCCCGCTCCCATCGGAAGAAGTCCGGACGAAGATCTGCAGATACCCGTTCCGCGTGTCCTGCCAGGCGACGTGCACGCGGAGGTCGCTCGCGGCGACCGCAGGGGCACTCGACGTCACGCCCGCGGGTGCGGAGTCCACCTGGCGCGGGAGGCTCCAGAACGCCCCCCCATCCGAGACCGCGAGCCAGACGTCCGCGGAGGCACCCGCCCCCCGTTGGTACGCGACGTAAAGCCGACCGCGGATTCCCACGGACTCCCGTTCGACGGCGATTCGCGGGGCGTAGCTCGCGTTCCCGGGCGTGTCGATGCGGACCGAGGGGGTCCACGAGGCGCCTCCGTCGAACGACCGTGCGTAGTGGACTCCGCGTTCCCCCGTGACATCGTCCGCCCATGCGAGGTGCATGAGCCCCGTTGCATCCACGGCGAGGGACGGGGTGCGGGCGTCGCCGGCGCCGGTCGCCACGCCGACGCTGCTGCCTGGGGAAGGGAGGCCTCCCGCGGGTCCGGACAGGACCACGGACGCCATCAGGAGTGGGAACACGAGCCACGCGGAGGCCCCGACCCTCCGATGGGGCGCGCGATGTACGCGTGTGTTCGCTCGGTCCGACGGACCGACGATCCGGCCCTCGTCCACCGGATGGGGCATGGGAGTTCGAGGCTAAAACCCCTCCCCCACACCGATGTCCGAGCTTCGGGGCGAGACCGGGTCTGCCGTGGGGTCGCAGCCCGCGCCCGCGACGCCCGGGCCGGGGCCGGGTATCATCGTAGATAACCGGCAAACGCCCCTTAAATACGACGCCTTCCGGATGAAGAAGCGTCTCAACAGAGGGACCAATTCAGAGTCCCTGGGGAACCGAGATGCCCAGCGTCTCCGGACGTGCGCTAGCCATCGCCTTGGTCGCTCTCACGGTGACGTCCGCGTTCGCGATCCTTCTGCGTGCCGCGGTCGCAGACCCGCTCGTCACGGACAATGCGGACGGCACTTCGACGGCGGTATGGGACTTCAACACCCCCGCGGACTACACGCTCACGAACGCGAGCGTCAGCGGCGGCGCCGGGTTGCTGGGGTCCGCTGGTCCGGGCGTCCAGTATTGGAACAGCACCACCGCCGGGGATTTCGCCGGCCCGGACTCCGCAACGAACGTCGATTTCGCGAGCTCACCTGGCGACGTCATGCAAGCGGCGACGACGGGTCCGTCAACCCTTCTTTCGCTCCAACCTGGCGCGGGGGGACAGGACTCATGGCTTGAGGAGATCAACCCCACCAACACCAATGGGGGCCTTACCACGATGACCGTGGACGGGACAGGCCTGCGGCACCGTGCGATCATGCGGTTTGATCTGACCACCGTTCCGGCAGGCGTAGTCATCGACAGCGCCGTCCTGAACCTCTACCAGAACGGCGCGACCGGGGACTCCGGCATCATCGGGAGCGTGCACGAGGTGATCGCAAACTGGGTCGAGAACCAAGTCACCTGGGATGACCGCATCACAGGGACCGCCTGGGCTGCTCCGGCCGGCGGCGGCGACTATGACTCCCACGTCATCGCCCAAGCCACGCTCGACAATACTGTCCCCGTGTGGGAAACGTGGAACATCACGCAGCTCGTCGATCTGTGGTACCGTGGGGTGCGCACGAACAACGGACTGATCATCGTTGCCTCGGACACGGGGACAAGCTCGAACAAGGACTTCCGCACGTCCGATTGGGGGACGGCCGCGCAACGCCCGCGACTGGACATCTGGTATCGGGTTCTGGGGGCGTCCGGGGAATACATCTCCAAGGTTCTCGGGCCGGGCAGCCCGACGGCGTGGCAAACGATTTCCTGGAACCCGTCGGTCCGCAGTCTCGTCGCCGACGAATTCAACGGTGCCTCGCTCGACCCGAAGTGGACATGGCTGAACACGCCCGCTTCGTCCGACGTGGGAACGACGGTGCCGGGACACCTTCACGTCGTCTCCACCGCCAATTCGCAGATCGATGGGCCGACCTTCACTGGCAACGCGTTGTGGAACGACGTCGTCGGTGACTTCAGCGCGGAGATGAAGTTCAGCAGTTCGCCGACGTCGAGCAGCAATCGTGTGGGCCTCATGGCCTTGCTCTCGCAGCGGGACTGGTTCTCCGTCGGGAAGCACTATTCTGGCGGTGCGGTGAACTGGATGACCCGCGAGACCGTCGACGCGGGCACGACGACCATCTTCAATGGCGCTAGCGGCAACCCCATCCCGGCATGGGTCCGCCTCGTGCGCACGGGGAACACGTTCGATGCCTGGACGAGTTCCGACGGGACCGCCTGGACCTTGCGAGACACGTACGTGCCCTCGGACCAATATCCTCTCTCGATCCGGCTCGCCTTCTACATCGCACATGGGGCGGCGGGCTCGGGCTTCTCCGCCGACGTGGACTACATTCGCGTCACCCATGGTGCCGGGGCGACGGTCTCCGTGTCTACGCGGACCGGGGATACGAATCCGGTCGACGGCTCCTGGATCGGCTGGTCCGCGCCCTACCCGTCGTCCTCGGGATCGGCGATGGCAGGCTCTTCGAACTTCATCGAGTACCGCCTCTCGTTCTCCGTTTCCACGGCCTCCCCCGACCACCGGCCCGTCGTCGGGGACGTGAACATCACTTCGGGGACCACGTCGTACGTGGCCTCGGGGACCATCGAGACGAACGACCTCGTTCCCGGGGACCTCCAGGCGTGGGGAACGCTCACCGTCGTCGACGCCCCGAACGGGCAAAGTGTGAGCTACGAGTACTCCCTCAATTCCGGGGGCAGCTGGACGCCGGTGGCGCCCCCCGCGGACCTCTCCGTCGTGAGCGTCGCGTCGGGTCGAATCCGGTTCCGCGTTTCGCTCTCGACCTCGGACAGCCAAGTGACCCCCACGGTGAGCGAGATTCGGCTGACCTACACACACCGCCTGGATCATTTCTACGTCACCGCGTCCGCGTCCGCGGCGGCCGGCGCCCCGTTCACGGTCACTGTCGCCGCCAAGGACGCGACGAACGCGACGATCGTGGGCTGGACGGGCACCGTAACGCTCGCGGCACGCCTCCTCGACGGCGTCACGCCCGGCAACGGGATCCTCGGCACGACGAGCCTCGACATCATCGTCGGCGGCACCGCCACGCTCGCGACGCAGACGTACACCCGCACGGAGACGATTCGCATCCACGCCTCCTTCGGAGCCCAGGAGGGATTGAGCGGTCCCGTCGTCATGTCCCCGGGCCCCATCGTCCGCGTCGACGTCGTGCCGCCAGCCGCCACCATCCTGCCCTTCGGGAGCCAGTCCTTCAACGCCACCGCGTTCGACGCCTGGGACAACCCCGTGCCGGGGGCCGCGTTCACATGGATCGTCACGAACGGCGTCGGGACCCTCAACACTTCCGCGGGTCCGAGTGTGACCCTCACCGCCCAACCGCCGGACGGCGCGAACGGAACGCTGGAGGCGACCGCCTCCGGCGTCACCGGAGTAGCGCTCATCACCGTGGGGATCCCGGCCCTCGACCACTTCTACGTCACCGCGCCCGCTTCGGCAGCGGCGGGAGCGCCGTTCTCCGTCACGGTAACCACCAAAGATGCGACGAACAATACGATCGTGAGCTGGACCGGCACCGTCGCCTTGGCGGCGCAGCTGGTCGACGGCATCACTCCGGGCAACGGGATCCTCGGCACGACGAGCCTCGCCATCTCTGCCGGCGGGACCGCCACCCTCGCCACGGAGACGTACACGCGAGCGGAGACGATCCGGATCCGCGCGACGTTCGGAGCCGCGACAGGCCTGAGCGACTCCCTCCGGATCGTTCCGGGGCCCGTGACCCGATTGGTCGTGACGCCCGACAACGCCACCCTTGCGCCGCTCGACACGCAGGTCTTCTCGGGCAGCGCCTTCGACGCGTACGACAACCCCGTCCCCGTCGCGAGTTTCAACTGGAGCGTCGGCGGCGGCGTAGGCACCCTGAACGCGACGTCCGGGCCGAGCGTCCGCTTCACCGCGAGTCCTCCGCCCGCGCTCGGGACCCTGCAGATCGCGTTCGGCGCGGTGCAGGCGACGGCCACGATCCAGGTCGTCAACGGGGTGCCTCCCTGGGTCGCGATCAGCTCGCCGGTCGCGGGCGCCCATGTCACTGGACTCGTTCCCATCGGGTACGCGAACAGCGGCGACTCGGTCACCGCGCAGTTCGACTACGACGACGGCTCTGGGTGGTCGCTGATCGGAACGACGGCCGTCCTGAACGGGACGTTCTTCTGGGACACCGCCGCGCTGAGCTTCGTCGCGGGCAGTCTGCGCGCCACGGTCACGGACAATCAGGCGGAGACGAACACCACGGTCGTCTCCCCGATCGAGGTCGACAACACGCCCCCGACGATCCTCCTGGGAGGAATCGTCGACGACCAGGCGACGACGGGGACGCTCACGATCGGGTACGCGACGGACGCCGATGTGGTCCGCGTGGACTTCACGTACTTCGACGGCGTGTGGTGGTCCGCGGGCTCGGACGCGACGGTCGATGGATCGTACCTGTGGTCCCCCGGTGTGCCGATCAACGGTGTGACCCTCCGCGCGACGGCGATCGACGAGGTGGATCTCTCGGGGGCGGACCAGCGCGCCGGCGTGGGCTCGTACGTCGGCGGTTCGAACCCGCCGGCGATCGCTCCGATCCCGGTCATCCACGTCCGAGCGGGCGTGCCGTACCGCCTCAACCTGACGTTCTACGTGTCGGACCCGGACACGGCTCTCTCCGCCCTGAACATCACGGACTCCGACCCCGCCAATGTCGTCGTGAACGCAGGTGCGGATCCCTCCCTCGACATCCTGTACGGGTCTCCCGGGGCCTATCCGGTGACCCTGTGGGTCTCCGACGGCACGGACACCGCATGGCAGATCGTCAACATCATCGCGTCCGGGCAGAGTCCGCCCGCCGTGGCCGTCCCCCTCCCGGCGGCGTCGTTCGACGAGGACACGACCGCTTTCGACGCGTTCGGAGCCCCCCTAAGCGCGTTCTTCAGTGACCCCGATCTCGACCCGCTGACGTTCGCGGTCTTGGACGGCGTCTTCCTCGGGTCGCGGATCAACGCGAACGAGACCCTCGATCTCTGGGCGCCCATGAACTGGTTCGGTCCGGAGGTGCTTCGCATCCGGGCGACCGATCCTACGGGAGGGTTTGCGGAGGCCGCGTTCGCCGTGACCGTTCGGGCGGTGAACGATGCCCCCGCGCTTGTCTCCGCGTTCCCGGCGCCGACGTTCGACGAGGACACGACGGCCGTAGACGCGCTCGGCGGGGATGCCGCACTCCGGTTCGCGGACGTCGACGGAGACCCCGTAAGCATCGCGGTCTTTGGCGGCGCGAACGTCTTCGCCACCGTGAGCGGGGGTCGGACCGTTGACCTTTGGGCCGCATCGAACTGGTTCGGGTCGGAGACCCTCCGGGTGCGCGCCACGGACCCGGGCGCCCTGTTCGCGGAGGGGACGTTCCTGGTCACCGTGCGGCCGGTCAACGACGCGCCCGTCGCCGCCTTCCCGCTGCCCCCCGTCACGTACGACGAGGATGCGACGTTCGTCGACGCGTTCGGCGGCCCCGTCGGCCCGTACTTCTTGGACCGGGACGGTGACGTTCTTACCTTCTCCCTCCTGAACGCCACACAGGTCCGCTTCCAGATCCATCCGAACGGGACGATGGACCTGTGGGCGGCCGCGAACTGGTTCGGGAACGAGAGCCTGTGGATCCGCGGGACGGACCCGAGCGGCGAGTTCGGAGAGGCACTCCTCATCGTCACCGTGATCCCGGTCAACGACGCCCCGACTCTGGCGGCGATCGCTCCCGTTTCGCTGGAAGAGGGGCAGTCCCGGTCCCTCGATCTCACCCCTTTTGTCGCCGACATCGACACCTCTCGGGCGAACCTGACCGTGACCACGGACAGCCCGTACGTGCGCGTCAATGGTCTGGTCCTCACGATGTCGTTCCCCGCGGACGCGACGGATTCCTGGTTCACCGTGACCGTCTCCGACGGCGCGGCATTCGCGTCGCGGACGGTCCGCGTCTCTGTCGTTGCGCCTCTCTGGAGACCCGCGCTCTTACTCTCAGCCCCCCTTGCCATCGGATTGGTGGTTGGTGTGATTGCACGACGAACGCGATTTAGGCCCGTGAAGGCCTTCTTGGTGGACGAGCGAAAGGAACTGATCCGGGAATTCACCCTCGACCCGACGTGCGACCTGACGTTCGAGCAGGCACGCGCGGGCGGGGCCCTCGAGGCGGTCACGAATGCCGTGAAGATCGGGAAATACCACGCGCAGACCGTCCGGGGCGACGCCCTCACGGTCGCCCTCGTCTCGTACGGGCCCGTGGGCGAGGACCAGATCGAGTTCGCCCGCCATCTGCTCCTGAATGTTCAGGACAAGTTCGACGAACGCATCAAGGCACGGCTCGAGGAGCTGCGTTCGACGGCCTCGAGATGGGCCGCGGAGCGGGCGGAACTCACCGCCGCCCAGACCACCTTCGAGACGCGGTCCCGCTCGCTCGGGGGGGCGTTCGACACGATTGCCGCGGCGCAGGCGAGGGTCGCGTCGGAGTCCGAAGCCTTGCGCGCGAAAATCCTCGACCTGGAGTACCGGGAGGCGATGCATCGACAGGAACGGCAGTCCGTGGGAGAGGTCCGCGATGCCCTCGGGGCGGAGCGGAAGGATTTCGAGTCCCTCTCGGGACGCCTGGAGGACGATGTGAAGCGTCGGGAAGCCGAGGTCGCGACGCGCACCGCCGCGCTTCAGGAGCGGGAGGCGAATCTGTCCCAGCAGATCGAAGAATTCGAGGGCACCCGTGCCGAGAAGACCCAGTGGATCGCAACGAAGGACCTCGAGCTTGAGGCGCATGCGCACACGTTGAACCAGCGCGAGGCGGAGATCCGCAAGCAGGCGGAGGAGAACGCCCATCGGCTCGCGGACCTAGCCGCCCGGGAGGAGGCGATTGAGATTGACGGTGCCCGCCTCGAGAAGGCCGGTGCGGACCTGGAGGCCCAGCGGGCGAATCTCCCCGCCCACGTGGCCGCGATCGAGGAGAAGTCCCGCCAGTTGCGGGAGCTCGAGGAGGTCAAGGGCAAGGAGTACCGCGCGTGGAGCGAGACGATGGAGTCGCAGCAGGCGATGCTGCGGGAGCAGAAGGAGGCGTTCGAAGCGGAGAGCCGGGACACCCGCACGGCGCTGAGCGAGAAGCGCCTCGCCCTCTTCTCCAAGGAGAAGGACCTCTCGGACCGCGAGGCGAAGGCCCGGGACAGCGTTGAATGGGCGTTGCGGCGGGAGGACGAGTCGAAGGCCCGGGAGGCCGCCGCGGGGGAGGCCCTCCGAGCCGCGAACGAGATGAAGGCACGCGTCGAGGCCGGTCGCATGGAGAACTCCCGCCGGTCCGTGGAGCTCCAGGCGCTCGAGCGCGGGATCCTCGCGGACAGCAAGCGCCAGGCGGAACAGGTCGCGAGGCAGGCGGAGGCGTTGAAGGCCGCCGAAGCCGCCCTCACGGACCGTCGGAGCATCATCGAGAAGGAGTTCGCGGACCGCGACGCCCGGCTCAGGGAGTCGGAGTCGAACACGGCCCGCATGGTGGAGGAACTCGAGGACAGGACGCTCGTGCTCGTGAGGCGAGAGGAGCAGGTCTCGACGATGGACGCGACCGGTCGGGAGAAGCTCTCGATGGTCGAACGGGCGTATCTGGAGCTCGAGCAGCGGAGCGCCAAGTTGGACGAGGAGACGAAGGCCATCCAGGCCGCCCGGACGGACGCGGAAGCGTTCCTGGAGAACGCGCAGAAGGTCCGATCGCAAGCCGAGGCGCAACAGGAGGAGGTGTCGAAGACGATGAAGTTCCTCCAGCGGAAGGCGGTCGACACGATCGACCGGGAGGAGCAGCTCCGGAAGCTGGAGGTCGCCCTCGAGGAGCGGGACAAGATCCTCGAGAGTCGGTTCGAGATCGTCGAGAACAAGGAGCGGGCGATGGAAATGGAGCGCGGGGACATGCGAGACAAGCTCGATCGCGCGCGGGCCGAGGCGGAACGGCTCCGGACGCAGGTCTCGCAGGCGCAGCACGGCGCAGCCGCCGCCGCGGAAATCGAGGCGTGGAACGCCGACCTGGAGAACCGCCTGAAGATCATCCAGAGCAAGGCGATGGAGCTCCTGGACCGCGAGGAGAAGGTCCGGAAGCGCGAGGAGGAGCTCCGCCAGCGCGACGAGCGGATGGGCGTGATGCCCTAGTCAGCGCACGAACGGGAGCGCGGTCACCGTCGCCCGGAGATCGTCGTCCCCTCCGACCGTGAGTTCCGTCCCCGGCTCGGAGAGATCTCGGCGGACGTAGCCGAGCGCCACGACCTCCCCGAGGGTCGCCGACGTGGCCGCGCTCGTCACGCGTCCCGCCACCCCGTCCCCCGACCGGAGCTCGGCCCCGGGCCCTGGAGGAGTCCCGCCGCCGACGGCCAGCCCGACGAGCAGCCGCCGGACCTGTCCCACGTACGTGGCGCGGGAGACGACCTCCTGACCCACGTAGCACCCCTTCGTGAAGCTGATCGACGCCTCGAGGCGCGCCTCGAGCGCGAGCGTGTCCTCGTTCATGTCCGCGGGATACTTCGGCCGCCCCGCCTCGATCCGGAGGGCCTCGGCCGCTCGGAGCCCGAAGGGAACGACACCCTCTGCGAGGAAGGCGTCCCAGATGCGCTCCGCGGCTTCCGGGGGCATCCACATCTCGAACCCGTCCCCGCGGAAGTACGGGTTCCGCGCGACGACGACGGGCAGACCTTCGCCTTCCACCGCCACGGTGCGGTAGTCCTCCTGCGGCGGCGGGCTCCCCAACACGCGCGTGACGATCGCACCGCTCCTCGGGCCGAAGAGACCGAACGCGCACCACCTGGCGGTCACGTCCGTGAGGCTCGCGTCGTCGCTCACGAGCAGTCGGTTCAGGTGCGAGAGGACGGAATCCGTGGCTTCGGGCTCCGTCACGAGGAAGAGATGGTCCCCGCCATGGTAGAGGACGAGGTCGCCGTGCACGCGTCCCTTGTGGTCAAGGGTCGCGGCGTGCAGACCGCGCCCCTCGGCGAGGGCGCCGACGTCGTTCGTGAGGACACCGTCGAGGAAGGAAACGCGGTCTGCTCCGTCGACGCGGGTCTTCCCCTGAGCGGACCGGTCGATCAGCCCGGAGGCGGTCCGGACCGCGCGCTGCTCCGCGACCGCATCCCCGTAGTCGAGTGGAATGCGCCATCCGGCGACGTCGCCGAAGGAGGCGCCGAGTGTGGCGTGCACGGGTTCCAGGGGCAAGGGCCGCACGGGTGCGACGAACGGGACCGCCGCGGAAATAGGTTTGCGAACGTTCAAGCGCGCGGGGGGCATCCGCGCCCCGTGGCCGAGGACCCGATGGACACGCCACCGGACTACGCGGTCAAGTTCCGGAAGGACGGCAAGCCCCTCCCGAAGCCGATCGCGATCCACTGCCCGTATTGCCAGGGGAAGGTCGTGTTCGTGCGGACCGAGCAGCACCTCGACAAGAAGAACTGCCCCCACTGCGGGATGGAGGTCGAGCGGAAGTGGGGCCTTGCGTAGTTCCCGCGTGCGCGACGTGAGGCGGTCTACGGAGGTCCCTCGCCCGGTCCCTCGGTACACTTGACAGGAAAGGGCTTATCGAAGGGCACGGATGCCAACCGTGGACGTTCTCACCGCCTCCTTCGTTGCGGACCTCCGGTGCACCGGCGAGGAGGGCCAGCGACTCGCACGGTTCGCGCGCGATCGGCTCGCGATCTTCGGCGGCTCCACGGAGGATTCGGACGAGGACCTCGTCGTGCGCCTCCGGAGCCCGGAGGGGTTCGGGGCGTTCGCGGGAGGATTCCTCGAGGACGAGGGGTTGGCGGTGGGAACGCGCACGGCCATGGCATGGAGGGCGTTCGACCTTCTGACGATCCCGCGGAGGGAGGATGAGGCGTTCTCCGTGGAGGCGCGGGCTCCGAGGAACCTCCTCGCGTTCGCGCGCCACCTCATCCGCGTGGACGCATTCACGCCGCTCCACCTGTTGCACTTGGTCTACGCCGTGTTCCTCGACCGGGGACTCATCTCTGCCGTGGACGGAGACGTTCGAGCCGATGTCCTCCTGCATGTCGCGTCGACTGCGTTCCCGGAGGACCGCGCAAGCGCTCTCTACGTATCGCTTCACCTCTCCGCGCTGGAGGAGGCGGAAGCCGTCCAGATGTTGCGGGCGGTCCTGGAGGCGAGCACCGTGCGCTGGCCGTTCAAGCGGCTCGTGGCGAAGGTTGCCGCCCCGGATGTCCGGGGGGTGGCGGCGTGGGTCCGGCTCGCCCAGGACGAGGGCCTCCTCCCCATGACGCTGGATCCGCAGGATCCGTCGCTTCACGCGAACCTCCCACGGATGCACGCGTCCTTCGCGGAGCTGGTCGCATCTTGGACCGAGTGAGACACGGCCGTGTCCTCTGGCGGATGGGCTCTCATCTGATCTTCCCCGCTGAGTCCCCGGTTCGATTCCAGAGGGTGTAAAGTCCCGAAACAAGTTCCTTGGAGCGGAAGCACGATGCCGAGACATGCGGACGAGTCCGCGGTCGAGGACGTGTTCGTGATCCACCGGTCGGGACTCCTTGTAACAAGTGTTCTCTGTCATGACTACCCCTTAGGCTGGGAGATGTACCGTTCCGCCCAACGGGGAGATGGCGACGCGATTCGACCTCCCGGAAGATGACGGCCACTTCGCTGATGGGTGGCTGAAGGAAACTCATACTCACACTAGATCTAGTCTAGCAGAGCCCAATTCCTCCGAGTAGTGGGACCGCGGGCATTAGCACGATGAACAGCGACATGGTACACGCGAAAACAGACCAAAGCAAGGGAAGTCTCTTCGGGGAAATTCCCCTAGAAGTGGCCACAATTCCCCCGAGGCATGCCAACGAGAGTACGAGGGCTGAAACGAGGGACACAAAGTGAAGGGTGTCAGATCGGGGGGATCCGCACGACCCAAGGATTCTTGCGGGGAGAATTATCAGGAGCGACAGGCCTAAGGCGACCGTTGCAATGGGCACCCACCGGCGCCTCATCAGGGCGTCCGCGGCGGTCGATGATGGACGATCGCACGTTGTTCTGGTACCATCGCCGGATGTCCTTGTCCTCGAGGAGGTGCTTGGGTTCTGCCGCTTCATCTACTATCTTCAGGGGTAGAACATCGGAGCTATGTAAACCGGAGCATGAACGCGTACCTAAAGTGGAGTGCGTGGGCCAGGATTTGAACCTGGGAACCCCTG